>Ga0272444_10000275_pt1 | contig 58515 bp, 56 predicted proteins | sample SSMForm13_FD_201033 | JGI IMG/M metagenome (GOLD analysis project Ga0272444, IMG submission 201033) | Marine sediment archaeal communities from Little Sippewissett salt marsh, Falmouth, MA, United States - SSM-Form-13 | ecosystem: Environmental > Aquatic > Marine > Wetlands > Sediment ... | reverse complement strand
AGTCTACAGAGAGCCCTTCGACGCAGTGGCCGAAGGGCTCCGTTCTGGCAACTGGTTGGGAGAGGAGGATTCGAACCCCCACTAACAGGGCCAGAGCCTGTCGTCCTGCCATTAGACGATCTCCCAAGGGATCAAGACGATGGTACGAAAGCCGGCAAGGGCAGTCAAGATCCGGTTGGCCTGATCCACAGCTGCCGATACAATCCGACATATGGAATCGGAAATCCGTCGACCGGTCGTAGCCGGCGCATTCTATCCCGCGAAGCCCGATCAGCTCTCCAAAGTCGTATCCGACCTGCTGGGAGAGGAGATCGATCGACGATGCCCAACGTCGGTCGCACCTTGCGCTCTCATCGTTCCACACGCAGGCTACCCGTACTCCGGCTTGACCGCAGCGGCTGGATATCGCTCCATCGCTGCCCTCGGCCGACCGCGCGTCGTGATTCTTCTTGGAGCGAACCACACCGGTCTCGGCGGATCGGTGGCGATCGACGACCACGATGCGTGGAGCACGCCGCTAGGCGATGTCCCCGTCGCACGCGACATCGTGGCGACTCTTGAGGAGGCCGGACTATCCATCAATCGCTCCGCGTTCACTCGCGAACATTCGATCGAGGTGCAGCTTCCGTTTCTGCAAGTTCTCTGGGGCTCTACGACTCCGATCGTCCCGATCTGCGTCCAGCCTGCTCCTCGCTCAACTCTCGCCGACATAGCGAACACCATGGCGAGTGTCCTCGACGAGACAGGTCCCGCGATGATCCTGGCGAGCAGCGATTTCTCTCACTACGAGAAGGATGAAGTGGCGCGCGAACGGGATGAAGCAGCCATCGCCTCGATCCTCTCGCTCGACCCTTCGCGCTTTCTCGACCTCTGCGCGTCCGAGCGCCTATCTATCTGTGGCGCGGGTGCCATTGCTACGCTCTTGTGGCTTGCCCCACATTTCGGCCTCGATCGGGCGTCTCTGGCTGGGTACTCAACCTCTGGTGATGTGACCGGCGACCGCTCGGCTGTCGTGGGCTATGCCGCCATTTCGATCGTTCGGGAGGTGTCGTGCGATGATTAGCAGTATGACCGGCTTCGGGAGCGGCACGGCAACGCAGGCCGGCTGGCGGGCCGACGTAACGGTGCGAACGTGGAACCATCGCTTCCTATCCGTTCGAACACGCTCCCTCAGCGACCGCCCGCTTCTTCAAGCAAGAATCGAAGAGCGCGTCAAGGCAGCGTTCCGTCGTGGCGAGATCGGGGTTTGGCTCGACCTTCAACCGGATCGCTCCGGCGCCACCACGCGCTTTTTCGACCATGAGCGCGCGCAGAAGGCCTACGCCGAACTCGAGACGCTCGCCCGCACACTCTCGCTGTCTTCGCCCCCGTCGATGGAAGCGCTGATCCGCACCGGCGCGCTACAGCCTCCCGAGGACACGGATACCGATGTCTGGCCCGCCGTCTCGACAGCGCTTGACCTGGCGGTCGAACGCGCGGTCTCTTCTCGCCAACAGGAAGGCGCAACGCTTTCCGAAGATCTGGAGAGGCTGGTTGCCGAGCTTGCCGATCACGCGGAGGCCGTAGATGAGCGACTTCCAGCTATCACGGCGGGACTCCGCGAGCGTCTGGCCGAACGCATTGCGGAACTCAACATCAGCGTAGACCCAGAGCGCCTCGAAGCGGAGATCGCACTCGCCGCCGAGCGGCATGATGTCCAAGAGGAGCTCGTTCGCCTCCGAGGCCACCTCAAGCGAGCTCGTGGACTTCTTGCGAACCCTGATCCCGTAGGTAAAGAACTGGACTTCATAAGCCAGGAGTTGCTGCGCGAAGTCAACACCATTGGTTCGAAGGCGCGCGACTCCGAGGCGAGTCCCCGGGTCATCGACATGAAACTGTGCATCGAGCAGTTCCGCGAGCAGGTACAGAATGTCCAGTGACCCCAAGACCTCTTCCCGGCGAGGCGTAGGCTTCGGGATCGCCTTCGTCGTCACGGGGCCATCGGGAGCGGGAAAGACTTCGGTAATCAACCGGGTAATCTGCGAGCTTCCGCGTCTCGCATTCTCCGTCTCCCACACGACCCGCCCTCGGCGCAGATCTGAGGTCGATAGCAAAGACTACGTCTTCGTCGCGGAGAAGGAATTCAGTCGTCTCGCGAGCGCGGGCGGGTTCATCGAGCAGACCGTCTATTCTGGCGCTCGCTACGGAACGGCTCGCGCCCAACTGGAGAAGTTCTTCTCGGAGGGGAACGACGTCATCCTCAACGTCGAGGTCGAAGGCGCGGCTTCCTTACGCGCGGCCGATCTCGGCGTCCACCCCGTCGTGTCCATCTTCCTTGCACCGTCCACGCTCGATCGTCTTGCCGAGCGCCTCCGCGAAAGAGGCACCGAGGATGAGAGCAAGATCAGGGAGCGCATCAGGGTCGCTTCCGAGGAATTGAAGGATCTTCCCGAATTCGAGTACCTCGTCATCAACGACGATCTCAATGACGCCGTCGACGAGCTGCGCTCGATCATCGTCGCCGAGCGTCTGCGCGTCCTACGGCGTTAACGACACCGGATTCGAAAGGGCTTCCGACTTCGCAGCCGCTCCAGGCGCGTGTTCAGCAAGGCGGCCGACCCAGAAGGATGACTCGGGTCGGCCGCCTGACCATCATCGCAAGCTTGCTCGAAAGGCTTCGTAAGGCTACTTCCTGGCTACCCCCGTCGGGGTCGCCTTGAGCGTCTTCTCGACCTGGCGCTTCAGCTCCTTGCCCGGCTTGAACAGTGGGACAACCTTCGCCGCGACCTGAATCGGCCGCTTGGTCTGCGGGTTGATCCGGCTCGACGCCTTTCGCGCTCGAACCGCAAACTTCCCGAACCCGACGAGCTTGACATCCTCCCCCAGGAGCAGCGTCTCCTGGACAAGATCGAGGACAGCGTCAAGAAGGTTTCGTGCCTCCTTCTTTGTCACGTCCGTTCGATCCGCCAGCCGGTCGATGAATTCGCCCTTGTTCATCCTTCTAGCCTCCTTGTGCTTGTCCGTCCCTTCGGGCGGCTGCGTCTATTCCTGATCCTCGTCGAGTCCCGAATCACCCAGAAGATCACGCATGCTCAGTGCCTCGTGCCCACCGTCGTCGAGGAAGCGTCGGTCAACCTTCTCCTTCGCTCGCCCGCTTCGCTCCTTGCGACGCGTTCGCCCTCGGCCGCCAGCGGCAGATCGCTCACGCTCACCTCGGCCGGCTTCTTCCGGGGGAGGGCCGACCGGGATCTCGGGAGGGCCGAACAGGTTTCTCATGGTAAGCCGAACCTGACGCTTCTCCTCGTTGATCCCGATGATCTTGGCTTGGACCTTGTCACCGATGGTAAGAACGTCTCCCGGAGTTCCGATCCGCTCGTCGCTAATCTCAGAAACGTGGATCAGACCGTCGACGTCATCGGTGATCTTCATGAACGCGCCGAAGTCCTTGATCTCCGTGATCTCGCCATCGATCACTTGGTCTATCGCGAACTTGTCGACGAACCGGCGCCACGGGTTGTCCTTCAGTTCTCGAATGGAGAGAGAGATCCGACGCTCGTTGGGATCAGCGCTCAGGACCTTCACCTCTACTTCGTCGTCCTCTTTGAGCACGTCCCGCGGATGATTCACGTGTCCCCAGTCGATCTCGGAGACGTGGACCAATCCCTCGACGCCGTCCTCCAACTTCACAAACGCTCCGAAGTCGGTGATCTTCGTGACGGTCCCTGCGACCACCTGCCCGCGAGGATACTTCGCCGCGACGTCCTCCCACGGATCCCGCTGCGTCCGACGAAGTGACAGGCTGATTCGATGCGCACTCTCGTCGCATCCGAGAACCACAACCTTCACTTCGTTACCCTCGTCGACAACATCTTTCGGGTTGTCCGGGTGACCCCACGAGAGTTCGGAGACGTGAACGAGCCCTTCCACATCCTGCTCGAGTTCAACGAAGGCGCCGAAGTCGGTGACGCTGACAACCTTCCCGTCCACCTGTGCACCGACCGGATAGCGATCGGTGATGCCATCCCAGGGATTCGACCGGAGGCGCTTGATCGAGAGGGAGACCTTCCCCTTCTCCTTGTCGAAGTCTATGACCTTGACCTTCGCTGTGCTGCCGACCTTGTACTCGGCAGGTGGCACGGGCAGATCCTTCCAGGCGATCTCCGAACGATGAACAAGGCCCTCGAACCCGCCGATGTCCACGAACAGGCCGAAGTCGACGATACTGCGAACCGTCCCTTCGATTTCCTGCCCCTTCTCCAGCGAGTCGAACAGAGCCATTCGCTGCTCTCGCTCGAGTTCCTTCACGTACACCTTGTGCGAGACCACGAGGTTCTTGTCACGGCGAGAGAGTTCTAGAATCTTGAACTTGATCCTCTTGCCGCGTAGCTCGTCGATCGCGCTCGGCAAGTCGCTTCCCAAATGCGAGCCGGGAAGGAAAGCACGGATCCCGTCAAGGTTCACGTGATACCCGGCGCCACGGACCTCGCTCGTGATATCACCTTCGACGACCTCGCCGGCGCGATGGGCCTCTTCCAGAACGTCGATCCGCTTCTCGTACACTGCCTGCTTCTCGGAAGCGTAGACCGTCCCCTTCTCCTCGTCGATGTACGTGACGAGAACCTCGATCTCCTCACCTTCGTTTACGACGCCGTCGTCGCGAAACGGCGAAAGCTCGGCAACCGGAAGAATCCCCTCCGACTTGTATCCAATGTCGACGAGGATCTCATTGTCGTTCACCTGGACGACAGTCCCGGAGATCGTGTCCCCGCGACTGTAGGTCTTGACATCACTTTCCGAAAAAGCGTCTTCCATCTTGATTTTGCTATCCATGCTCCACAGCCATCTCTCCGTCTTCCTCCCCGTTTCCCGCTCCTCGGGCCCTCGGCAATCGGCTTCGGGAGTATCCTCCCTCATTCCTCATGCCGTATCAACTCGCTCCATTAGCCGCATGCTCATTCTACGATAGCGTTCCGATCGCGACTCCTCGGCCGGTCCGTCCCCGTTCAACTCACTGACGCTGAACGGTGCTCCGATCGAGACGGTCACTCGTGGGAACCGTATCGGATACCTCGGAGGATAGGGTCCGCGTGGCTTGATATTCACCGGCAGGAACTCCTTGTTCGCCAGCGAAGCGAAGTGCACTGCTCCGGCCTTCGCGTCGACCCGCTGCTTCGTCGTCCCTTCCGGGAACAGGCCGATCACTCGCTCCCGCTTGAATGCATCGAGCATCCGTCGGAAGTCAGCCTTCGCGAAGCTCTCGCGATCGATGATCGTCGAGTAGGCTCGTATCGCAAGCCTGACCATCGGGTTCTTCTTCATCAGCCCTCGCCGCGCGATGAAATGCACGGGATTCTTCACTCCGAGGGCCACCGCCATGAAGGGGATATCCCAGTAACTACGGTGCCGCGCTACGGCGATGTACGCCCCTTCTCGTTGGACATTCTCTCTGCCCACGATACGACACCGGAAGAGGATCCTGACCACAACCGCAAGGCAACAGATGACGATGGAATAGATCCAACTCCTGAGTCCGCGCTTCAGCCGTCGAAACAACGTCCTTCCAGCCGCTCCTTGACCAGGTGTATAACCTCGGAAATGACCTCTACGAGGGGTTTTCGATCGGTGTCAATTATAGTTGCATCCGAAGCGACGTTCAAGGGCGAGATTCGCCGCGAGCTGTCACGCTCGTCGCGGATCAGGATCTCACGAAGCGAATGATCCATCTCGGTTCCTTCTCGTTCCGCGACGCGTCGCCTGGCACGCTCATCCGGGCTCGCCACCAGGAAGATCTTCACGTCCGCATCCGGCAGGACGACGGTCCCGATGTCCCGACCCTCCATCACGATATCGCCGCCCTCCGCAATCTCTCGCTGCAGTGCAACGAGACGTTCTCTCACTTCCGGGAGGGTCGCGACTTCCGAGGACGCTTGGTCGAGTTCCGGTGTGTGCAGCGAGTCGCTCACGTCCTCGCCATTCAGGATCAGTCGTCCCTCCCTCGTCGCTTGAAGGTCGATCGCTTCGATCGCAAGCCCCGCGGCGAATCCAAGCGCCACAGCCCGGTACATCTTCCCTGTCTCAAGGAACCGGCAGCCGAAGTGCTCGGCCAACGCCCTGGCGAGACTGGTCTTGCCCGATCCTGCCGGCCCGTCAATCGCAATCTTCACATCAGCCCTCTCCGATGATTCGATGTCCCTCGCCTGTCGCAGAACACGCAAGAACCTTGGCTTCAGGGAAACGCTTCCCTAGCAGCCTCTCCGCTTCACCAGCCGCCTTCCGGTCCGAGAACGCGGCGAAGAAGGACGCCCCACTTCCGCTCATCCCCGCGTACTGAGCGCCTGTCCTCTCGACCGCGTCATGATACTCGGCGAGAGCGGGGTTCACGGACAAGGCGGCCTCCAGGAGATCGTTCGCGCCCAAGCCGCCCTCCTTCCTACATCCAGCTCCCAAAGCGTCGAAGCGGCGGTAGATCTCGGTCGTATCACAGTGAATTGGAGGGACCAGAAGGACGAATCTCTCCCGGCGCGGCTGTCCCGCGAAGCGCAGCACCTCACCCCGGCCGGTCATGCGCAGCAATCCGCCTCGCAAGAAGAGCGGAACATCGGAGCCGATCGTCGCCGCGAGACGCTCCAGCTTCCGACGAGCGAGGCGAGGTTTCACGATTCTATCCAGCGCAACGAGGACGGCCGCCGCGTCGGAGGATCCCCCGCCAAGGCCCGCCCCCGCGGGAATCCGCTTCTTGATCACAATCGAGACGCCCACGGAAGATGTCTTCTCGTGAAGGATTCTCTCCGCCGCGATCTCTGCCAGATCACGCCCTTGCAGATCGCGAAGATCGTTGCCCACGCGAATCCCGTCGCCCTCCAGGCGAACCGTGATTCGATCGGTCAGGTCGACCGTCTGAACCAGCGAGTCGAGTTCATGAAAGCCATCGGCTCGCCTCTCCATGACGGACAGAGACAGATTGATCTTCGCGAAAGCCTCAACATGGATCATGTCCCGTAGACGACCCGCCCGCCAACCAACGTCATGCGCACCGGATCGTGCCCGATACTGCCCTCGATGTCCCGGTAGTCCTCAACGTCGAGGATCACGAGATCGCCACGCTTCCCCCGCTCCACCGATCCCGTTTCGTCCGCGAGGTCAAGTGCTGCCGCCGCATTCAGGGTCGAGGCAACGATTCCCTCCTCCAAGGACATTCCCATTCGAGCGGACGCCATGGCAATACACACCCACATCGACTCGACACCGTACCCGGCAAGGCCGTAGTCGGTGCCCAACGCAACGGCCAGCCCAGCGTCGATCATGTCTCGCGCCTTCGGGTACGCCTGATCGAGAAGAAAGGTCGTTCCAGGGAGGAGCACGCAAACGGTTCCACTTTTCCGCAACACCGCAATCGCCCGCCTCCCGCAGCTTGCCATGTGATCGACAGATGCCGCCCCGAGCTCGGCACCCAACAGCGCAGCCTCATCCGGCTGTCGGCCCAACCCGTGGACCTTCGGGCGCAGGCCCGCTCCTCGTGCAGCGCGAAGAATCGCTTCCGCCTCCTGCGTCGTGTACCCATCCTCACCGCACACTACGTCGCAGAACCGAGCGAGCCGGAGGCGACGCACCGCCGGGATGATCTCCGTGATCACGGCAGAAATGCGGTCGTCTCTGGCCTTCCTCTGAACATGCGGTCGGCCTTCGAACAACGTCAGCGAGACGTGCACAGGCACGCTCCGCGCAGTACGCATCACGAGATTCAACAACTCAACGCCGCCGGCGTCGCCTCCATCCGCCCCGCACTTCACCTCCAGCGATGTCGTCCCCGAGGCGACGGCGCGACAGAGTCCTCTAAGAAGCAGCCTCTCGTCCCGAGCCGAGCCGCCGCGGCTTCCGTTCTGTGCGAGAAGAGACGTGTGGGGCGCCGCCTCCCCGGCGGAAACGGGTGGAGCGCCGAAGTGCCTGTGCGGATCGATCAACCCCGGAAGGACGACATTGCCCTTCGCATCGATCGTCTCATCAACCTCCATCGGCCGCTTCGACAGGCCGATCGATTCGATGCATCCGTCACGAAGAAGGATGTTCACTCCCTCGTCGATCCTCAGCTCGGACATCCCGGACCCAAAGGCGGCTCCACGCCCTTCAGGCGTAACCAGCTGCCCGACGTTGGTGATGAGGGTGATCATGGGCGCTCCCGTGCGCCGAGTACAGGCACCTGTGACCCGCTTTACAGCGCGTTTTACGGCCAGTATACTGAATCCTCAGCTGTCAGAATGCACACGATGACGGAAGGCATGGTCGGGGCCGACTCACGAGAATGCGAGAATCCCAGGACACCCAATCCGGGATCGGAAGGCCATGCAAAATCCCATCGGATGAAGACCGGTTTCGTCGGAGTCCTCGGCCGGACCAACGCGGGCAAATCGACGTTCCTGAACGCGGTCCTGGGCGAGAAGCTCCTAATCTCATCCGCGAAACCACAAGCGACACGCAATCGAATCCGATGCGTTCACACCACCGCCGAGGCGCAGATCGTCTTCGTCGACACGCCGGGGCTCCACACAGCCAAGACCAAGCTGGGTCGGCAACTCGTGCGCGAAGCGTACAGGGGACTGCGCGGGATCGACCTTCTGCTTTTCGTCACCGAGCCGTGGGGGCGCGTCATCCGGACCGACAAGGAAACCCTTGAACGACTGGAAAGCACGGACGTCCCAATCATTCTGCTCGTCAATAAGATCGACCTGGCCAAGGGAAATGCTCTGGAAGAAACGCTCTTGGCGTACGCCGCAACCGATCGCTTCGCCGAGCTGATTCCGATCTCATCGGCCAAGCGACTCGGACTCGATGACACGCTCGCGACGATCATCAGATATCTGCCCGAAGGAGATCCCGTCTTCCCGCCGGACACGAAGTGCGATCGGCCGAGCGAGTTTCTGATCGAGGAAATCATCCGCGAAAAGGCGTTCCAGGAGACATTCCAGGAGGTCCCGTACTCCGTGGCCGTTCGGCTCAAGTGGCTTCGTGAGGTGAGCGACCGCCTCATCGAGATCAAGGCCGAGATCCTCGTCGAGCGCGCATCCCAGAAGGGAATCCTCGTAGGAAGGGGAGGGCGAACCATCAAGCGCATCGGCACCCTCGCTCGCACCGAGATCGAGAAGCTCCTCCGTAAGCAGGTCTTCCTCGAACTCATCGTCCGCGTGTCGCCAGGCTGGACGCGAGACGACGAACAGATCCGGCAGGTTACCCAAGCATGACGAACGCCGACGCACCAGAAGTACTGCTCCTCCACAGCGCGCCCTCCCCTGAAAAACGCCTACTGGAACGGTTGCGCAGTCTCGGCTGTCGCATAACTGCCCACACTCTCGGCCAACCATGCGAGCTCGGCGGCGCATTCGATGTCGCTCTTGCCGTGATCCAATCGTCCACACCGGAGCACCTCTCCCACATTCGAGGTTGGGCGGACATCCTCGCAGATTGCGAATTGGTGGCCTTGCTCGACGTGCCTGATCTCGAAGCAGGTTCTGCGGCCCTAGCAGCGGGTGCCTCCTGCTGGGTCCCTCGCGACGGAGCGTCCGAGGTTCTCCGGCAGCTGATCTTCGCCGCCGCCGGGCGACGAAAACTCCGCGTGGGGAATCGGACGGAGAGAGCGCGCTATCGCCAACTCGTCGACTGCGCACCCATTGGCGTCTTCGAGATTGAGAACGGATTCCTGACATACATCAACGAGTTCCTGGAGCAGCTCTCCGGTTTCAAGTTGGAGGAGATCCTCGGACGTCGTCCGACCGAGATCGTCACTAAGGAGGATCGCGACCGGCTCGCGGAGGCTCTACTGGAGAGGCGTCAAGGTAAGGACGCGGAGCGACCCTCAGTCTACCGGTTCTTGGGCAAGTCGGGGGAAACCTACGTCGGAGAAGTGCGATCACGTCTGATCAGCTCGTCGGGAAGCACGAAGATCGAGGGAACGATTCGCGACATCACCCAGGAAACCCGACTGAAGACCCTCCACCGCGCCGTCCTCGATCTCGGCGAGATCATCCTCGGCGAGCAGGACATCGATCGAATCCTTCAGCTCGTGCTCGATACGATTACCGGGTACAGCGGGTTTCGTCGCGCGGTCCTTTCCCTCTACGACCTCTCGATCCCTGTTCCGTTCGAGGGAGATGTGTACAAGATCCTCTCGTCGGGGCTGACATCCGAAGAAGACCGGGCACTCCGCGCACAGGACCCGCTGCCGGTCAAACAGCGGCAGCTCGCTTTCGCAGATGAGTATCGCTTGGGTCCCGCGTACTACATCCCTCACAACCGAATCCCGTGGCAGCCTGGATGGGGAATCGCGGGCACAGTATCCATGAAGGGTTGGAACAAGGACGACTTCTTATTCATCCCTCTGCGGGGAGAAGGAGGCGTCATCGGTAACATCTCCGTCGACGACCCGGTTGACCAGAGCGTGCCTACGATTACGTCAATCGAGCCCGTTGCATCCCTGGCGAGTTTCGCCGCCCTCGCCGTGGAGCGCGTCTACAAGCTCAATCAGCTCCGTCGCCAGAAGGATCGGCTGCACGGCCTTTGGGGGTTCGGAACGGAACTCACCGACGTCGACGATATCGAGACGCTTTGCGATATCGCCGCCAGGCGCGCCCGCGACGACATGGACTACGACTTCTGCGCTATCTGGATCGTCGAGGGCGAGGAGATCGTGAAACTCGGCGTCGCGTCGAAGCCGGTGTTTGGCCCCGATGAAATCTCGGTAAAGGGCATGCGGGCCCCACTCGATGGTGAGGGCGTTACGCGGTACGCGTTGAGCCATCAAGAGCCCGTGATCGTGCCGGATGTGAATGCCGACTCACGCTATCACGGATCTCGCAACTCGGTCCGATCGTTCATCGCCATTCCCATCCTCGGCCGGAAGGGGTCCCTCGGCGTAATGGGTGTCGAAAGCCTGAAGCTGGCCGCGTTCGGAGACGACGACGTTGAGGTTCTCTCCGCGCTGGCGAGCCAGCTCTCGATCGCCATCGCAGCGGTCCAGAGGCGGAACGCATTGAACCGCATCTACGCCTTCGGGCAACGGGTCGCAACCGCATCGGCGGTCGATCAGGTCGTTTCGAGCACACTTGACTTCCTCATCAATCAGTTCGACTTCGAGCACAGCGAGCTCTTCCTCAGGGACGCGAAGGGTAACCTCGCCATCGAGGACGTCCGCGGGCCCTACAAGCACACGGGGGTTGTTCGCGGCTGGACCCTTCCGACGGGCCGAGGAATCATCGGATGGGTCGCACGCAACAAGCGGGGAGTGCTCGTCGAGGACGTTGCCGGCGACCCGCGGTACTACGAGTCTTTCCCCGAGACCCGGTCGGAACTCGCCATTCCCGTCCTTGCGAGCAACAAGCTGCTCGGCGTGCTCAACATCGAAAGCCCCTATCCCGCGTTCTTCGACAACGAGGATCGTCAGCTTCTCGAGGTCATCGCAAACCATCTCGCAATCGCGCTCTCCAATCTCGCATCGCAGGATAGCCTGCGCGATCTGGCCATCCGAGATCCTTTGACCGGCCTCTATAACCGGCACTACTTCAATTCGATCATCGCCCCGGAACTGAATCGTAGCGATCGGTACCAACACTCCTTGACGCTCATGATGATTGACGTAGACGGATTCCGCGCGATCAACAACCACTTCGGCCATCTAAAGGGAGACGAGGTACTCAAGGAGGTCGCGATCTTCCTGGGGGAGAACGTCCGCTCCTCCGATCGGGTCATCCGATACGGCGGAGATGAGTTCCTCGTGTTCATGCCGGAGACGGACAAGGAGGCTCCTCCTGTTGCAGATCGCCTTCGAGATCGGATGTCCGCCGTTCCAAGGAGAACCGGGATTCATGGCATCGACATCGGCCTATCGATCGGCCTCTACACACGCCGGCCTCGAGACGAGCGCACGCTCGAGGCGATCCTGGAGGAGGTCGACCGCCGGATGTACGCGGACAAGCGGCGGCAGCACGTCGACCGCGCCCATGACTATCGTCACTAGTCCGCTAGCGACGCTTGAGGATTTCCGAGCCTGTGAGAACCTCCAGCAACAGCTCCTAGGTGACAAGGCGCGCTGTATTCTGACGCTTCCCGCACTCGCCGCCATCAGGCGCTCCGGAGGACTGCTCCTGGGCGCGTGGGAGGAGGGCGCCAGGCCGACGTTGCGCGGCGCGCTGGTTGATCTCGTCGCCGAGGCTGACGCACGTCGAGCCCGATTCACGGTCTTCCTCGGCGTCCGTCGAGATTCAGCCAACTCGGGGATCGGCCAGTCGTTGCGCAGAGCCGAGCGCACTGCCTGCGTGGAGGCAGGGGCCGAACTCGTCTACTGGTGGGCGGATCCTCTCCGCAGTGAAGAGGCGCACATCGCATTCAACAGGCTTGGAGCCATCGCCGTCGCCCATTGTCGAAACGCGCTCGGTCCGCTGACTGATCGGTTGAACGCAGGCCTCGCCACCGATCGACTTCGCGTCGAGTGGTGGCTCCACGCGCCTCGCGTCGAGGCCCTCATCGACAATGCACGCGAGCCCGCGCACCGCAGCCTCGCGTTTGATCAGATGCAGGTCATCACACAGACGAAAGGCCGCCCGCAAGGGCAACGCGCCATCGCCGGCCTCGGTGAAGGGCCGACCAAGCGCTTCGTCCTTGTGGAGATCCCCACCGACATCGCCTCCTTGCTCGATCGCGACCCCGAGGCGGCGCGTCGGTGGCGACTGACGATCCGGGACGCGTTCGAGTTGCTATTCTCGGTCGGATACACGATCGTTGGATTCGTTCACGAGGGCGGTCGAAGCTTCCACCTGCTTGAGCACGCGGACCGTGGGGAGATCCTCGGTCGCTCCTGAGTGGTGGAAGCCGGAGGGAGGAAGTATGCAACGAGGCGAATTGGCTCGACGGATCGATCACACCCTGCTCGGCCCGAAGGCAACACGGTCCGGCGTCACGAGGCTTTGTGAAGAGGGCGTGCGCCATGGCGTGGCATCGGTCTGCGTCGATCCCTACTACGCATCCACCGCGCGCAAAGCGCTCGGAGACTCGTCGGTGAAGCTCTGCGTGGTCGTGGGCTTCCCTCAGGGGCTGACCACGCCCGAGGCGAAGGCGTTCGAAGCGAAACAGGCAATCGGCGCGGGTGCGGACGAACTGGACATGGTCATCAACGTCTCGGCCCTGAAGGATGGCGACGAGGCGGCTGTCCTCGAGGACATTCGAGGTGTTTGCGCCGCCGCGCAAGCTTCTCCGCATCCCGTCCTGGTCAAGGTGATTCTCGAGATGGCTCATCTGACCGAAGAGGAGAAGGTGCTCGGCGCCAACCTCGCGAAGTCCGCAGGAGCGGACTTCGTTAAGACCTCGACAGGATTCGGCTCAGGCGGCGCCACAATCGAGGACGTCGCCCTCCTGCGGAAGACGGTCGGTGCGGAGATGGGAGTCAAGGCGGCCGGCGGGATCCGTGACTACGAAACAGCCGTAGCGATGATCGAGGCCGGGGCGACGCGAATCGGAGCGAGTCGCACCCTCGACATCCTCGACGCCGCCAACTCGTAGCTAGTGGGTGAGCTGCCCGTCTTGCGTCAACCGGGCCGCTTTCCTATAGTCTCCCAGATTCGGAGGTGGCGATGCAGTGCCAAGTTCGTTCCGCCGACCGCACGCACTTCGACGGTCAGGCGACGATGGTCGTCGCACGCAGCACCCGCGGCGAGTTCGCGGTCATGAACGACCATGCTCCCCTCCTTTCGGCAATCCAAAGCGGCCCCCTGCGCATCAAGACCGCCGACGGTGAGTTTGTCTTCGCCTGTTTTGAAGGCACGCTTCGCGTCGCCGAGGACGCGACAGTGACCGTTCTTGTGGAGGACGCGTTCGCCGTCAACGAGATTGGGCCCGAGATCATCGCAGCGCAGCCTGAACCACGCCGCGTCGTGTTGGCGAGCGTCAAGGAGACGTATGGGTGAGCGTGTCGTCATCACCGGCCTCGGACCGGTGACGCCTCTAGGCGAAGGTAGAGACGCGTTCTGGCAGGCACTGCGATCCGGCCAAAGCGCAGTGCGCCGCGTTGACGATCTCATCGACCTCGACGGGGTCGAGGCGAAGCTCGGCGCGCCGATCACGCAGTTCGATCCCTCTGCCTACATCGAGCCCCGCAAAGCCAGGCGCCTTGATCGATCCGCCCAGTTCTCTCTCGCCGCCGCGGACCTCGCCGTGCGTGACGCGAAAGCGGACATCGCGCACTCCGAAACAGACCGATGGGGCGTCGTAGCCGGGACGGGCATCGGAGGGATGCTCACGTTCGAAGAGAACTTCCGGATCCTCGACGAGAAGGGACCGCGCCGGGTCAGCCCGTTCTTCATTCCGCGGATGATGCCGAACGCTCTCGCGGGAGAGATCGCCATCGCACAGGGTCTCCGCGGCGCCAATTTTGGCGTGGTCTCGGCATGCGCGAGTGGGGCCCACGCCATCGGGCTCGCCGCCGAGCTGGTCGGCTCAGGCCTCCTAGACGCCGCGGTCGCCGGAGGAGGCGAGGCGGTCATGTTGCGGATCACGTTCGCCGGCTTCGCCCGCATCGGAGCTGTCTCGATTCGAAATGCCGAGCCGGACCGCGCTTCACGCCCGTTCGACCTCCATCGCGATGGGTTTGTTCTCGGCGAGGGCGCAGGATTCCTGGTCCTCGAACGACTCGACCGAGCCCTGGAGCGTGGCGCGCACGTCTACGCTGAGATCGCCGGTTTCGGGATGACGGACGATGCCTATCACATCACCGCCCCAGCGGAGGATGGAGATGGCGCGCGCCGCGCTATGCAGATCGCGATGAAACGAGCCAATGTCACGCCAGCGGAGGTCGACTACATCAACGCCCACGGAACCTCGACGCAGCTGAACGACCGCGCGGAGACGCTCGCGATCAAGGCAGCACTCGGAGATGCCGCCCGCTCGGTCAAGATCAGCTCGACGAAGTCGCAAATCGGGCACCTCGTCGGAGCCGCAGGGAGCGTTGAAGCGATCGCGACGCTTCTCTCGATGGAACATCAGTACATCCCCGCAACGCTCAACTACGAGACGCCGGACCCGGATTGCGATCTCGACTACACGCCCGAGCCCGTCTCTCTGCCGGTGCACGTCGCGTTGTCCAACTCCTTCGGTTTCGGGGGCCAGAACGCGACGCTCCTTTTCAAGCACTGGGAGTAGCTCTCGGGGCGAGGACAACCTTCACGCGCCTAGACGCACGAAATCGCTAGAACTGGCTCAGGAAACGTAGGTCGTTGACCATGAATGCACGGATGTCGTGGATCCCATATTTGAGCATCGCCATCCGCTCGATTCCGAGACCGAAGGCAAATCCCGACACCTCTTCCGGGTCGTAGCCAACCCCGGTCAGCACGGCGGGGTCCACCATGCCGGCGCCCATGATCTCGAGCCAGTTCTCTGCCCCGGGCGCGCGTATGTGCACCTGAACTGAAGGCTCTGTGAACGGAAAGAAGTCTCCCGAGAATCGCATGTCGTATCCCTCGCCGAAAAACTCGGCGATGAAGATCTCGAGAACGCACTTCAGATTGGCAAGCGTCAATCCCTCCTCCACCCACAGAAGCTCGATCTGGTGGAAGACGGGGGAGTGCGTCGCATCCTGCGCATCACGGCGGAAGCAGCGGCCCGGACAAATGATGCGGACCGGAGGAAGCGTCTGCTCCATGACCCGAATCTGGACCGGAGACGTGTGCGGGCGAAGCAGGGTGCCCTCGCCGATGTAGAACGTATCCCAGTCTGCACGCGCCGGGTGGTCGGCAGGGATGTTGAGCGCCTCGAAGTTGTAGTACTCGGTTTCGATCTCCGGACCGGTCGCCACGTCGAAGCCCATCCTCATGAAGATCGACTCGATCTCCTTCTGAACCGTGGTGAGAGGGTGTAGGTGCCCTAGGGGTCGGCCGATTCCCGGAAGGCTAAGGTCGACGGACTCCGTCTGGAGACGTTCCGCCATGCGCGCCTCCGCAAGGTTCCCCACTCGCCCTTCGACCGCCGCACTCGCCCGCGACTTGAGGTCGTTGAGCAGGCGTCCCGCCTCGCGCCTGTCCTCCGCGTCCAGTTCACCGAGGCTCTTCATGAGTTCGGCAACTTGCCCCTTGCGACCGAGGAACTCGACGCGGAATCGTTCCAGGGCATCCTGACCGTCGAGTCCCGCGAGACGTTCATCCACGTCATCCTGCAACGCGGTGAACCTCTTCTTGAACCCTTCGATCGTGAGCATGGATCGGGAGTATAGCGGGCGTTTTTCTCATTGACAAGGACGTTTCAGCGCGTATAGTCTGCCTCGGAACCTCACACAGGCGGAACGTCGGAGGACCATCGGGTCCTCCTTGCTAGGGAAGGGAGAGCGTACCCATGGCCGACCACGCCGACCGTCGTCGAAGGCTTGCGGAACGGGTCCAGGAGGATGCGTTCGTCGCATACAACCACGAGAACTCAGACCGCGCCACGATCCGGTACCTTACGGGATTCACTGGAGAGGGGATCATCGTCGTCTGCGATGGAGAAACCCTGCTACTGACCGACTCTCGCTACACGGAGCAGGCCAAGCGCGAGGCCGCCGACGTGCTCATCGAGGAAACCCGTACCTGGACGGGAAAGGGAGCCGCGGAGATCCTGAACGATCGCAATTTCGAGCGGATCGCGTTCGCCTCCTGTCGCGCCACGTACAGTTGGGTGGAAGCGATGCGCGACACCTGCAACAGCGAGCTCGTCCCGACGAAGGACCCGGTTGCACAGCTTCGGCGCATCAAGGACGCCGCAGAGATAGAGGCACTCAAACGAGCGGCGGCGATCGCCGATGACGCTCTCTCTCATCTCATCGGTCAGATTCGCGTCGGGATGACAGAAGCGGAGGTCGCCCTTCGACTCGAGTGGCTGATCCGCGAGAATCGCGACGCCGAGCACATCGCCTTCGAGCTGAATGCATCCACCGGTCCAAACTCGGCACTCAACCACTACAATCCTTTCCTGGACCCGCAGCCGCTTCGTGCCGGCGATCTGCTGCTGTTCGACTTCGGTGCCTGTGTCGACGGCTACCGCTCAGACATCACGCGGACGTTCTCCGTCGGTTCTGCCAAGAAGGAGACCTCGGGGATCTACCATCTCGTTCTCCGGGCGAACCTTGCAGCCATCGAGGCGGTCAAGGCAGGCGAGACGGGCGTCAGCGTCGACGCCGTCGCGCGGGAGATCATCGCCGCTGAGGGACATGGCGAGCACTTCGGCCACGGGCTGGGGCACGGGATCGGACTCGAGGTCCACGAGGGACCGGGCCTCTCCCCGCGCAGTGAGGACACTCTCGAACCGGGCATGGTCGCAACCATCGAGCCTGGCGTCTACCTCCCGGGATTCGGCGGCGTAAGGATCGAGGACGACGTTGTCATCACCGAAGACGGCTGTGATGTAATCACACGTTCTCCCAAGGATCGCCTCACCGAGGTGGGCTAGCGTGGCCGGGCGAGGCCGCCGGCCGATCACACTTCTCCTCGGGCTCGCTCTGGTGCTCACGGGCTGTACGGTGGTGTCGCCCCCGCCCGCCGCGCGCTTCGACGTAGAGCCTCCCGTCTTGTACGCGGGGGAGTCGATTGTGTTCGATGCTAGCAGCTCGACCAGCGACACCGCCATCGTCGACTACAACTGGGATCTCGGAGACGGCAAGTCCGCATCCGGACGGAAAATCACAGTGACGTTTGCCTCAGCCGGATCGTACGCAGTCACACTCACGATAGAGGATGCATCCGGGCGCTTAAGCACGATCACCCATGCGATCACTGTCTATGTTCGTGGCGGGACGCAGCTCTTCCGCGAGGACTTCTCAGCCGGATCGGAGGCAATCTGGGATTGGGCCCTCGATCCAACGTGGGCCAGCGCCTACGACAGTCAGATCGAGTACATTGCCGGTACCCCAGGCTACTGTCTCTACGTACACAGCGGCGGAGATCGCTGGCACAGGCGATCCGCGCGTGTCACTCTCCCGCCTCTGCGCATTGGCCAGCGTCTCGTCTTTGCCTGCAACGCGATGACGCTGCAGAACCAGGATTCGCATACGTTTCTGATCGCGCCTGGTCGCCGGCAGATTGCGTCAGCAACCGGGTCTTTGCCCTTCTTCGAATTCACCAGCGACGGCGGAGGCTCCTACGTGCGCGAACCGACGTCGTACGGCGAAGGCGTCCGTCACCCCGTCCCGTTCACCCCCCAGATCTACCGATGGCACACCTATTCATTCGCCTATTCGGCAGACGGATACGAGCTCTGGGTCGACGGTACTCTGTGGGAGACAGGCCCGCACACGGTCGATCTCTCGGAGGGTGCCGACTGGTTTATTCTACTCGGGGAAGAGAGCTCGACGGAGGCATGTAGCGTGTACTACGACGACATCCGAGTCAGCGTCGAGGAGTAGGTACCACCGGGGAGGGAGAGTCCCTGCCTTGCCGGGGCGAGACGTGCGCCCTTGTGCACTTCGGCTCTCCCCTGCACGATTCGAGACGGGTGAGGAAAGATCGTGGCGACATCTTTGGCTCTACTCGCAATCTGGTTTCTGATGGGGCGCCGAGTCGACGCGCCCACGCTCGTTGTCGGTCTCGTCGCCGTGGGACTCGCCTGTATCGCCCAGCGGATCTTGTTCCGATGCCATGACCAGCTGCTTTCGACGGTTCTGCTGCAGCCGTGGCGGAGTCTTCGCTACGTAGGAGTCCTGGCTTGGCGGTTTGTGATCTCCACAGGGTACACGATCCGGTTGATCCTGGCCGGTGACGAGGAAGGCCGAATCGTCGCCCTTCCGCTTCGCCTCAGACATCCGATCGGCCAACTCCTTTTGCTCAACTCGATCACACTGACGCCGTCCACAATCTCCCTGCTGATCGAGGGAGATCTGTTGTACATCCATTGGCTGCGCGCTCGGAATGCACAAGGAGACTGGGAGACGATCAAGGAGACCCTCGAGCGTCAGATGCTTGCGATCTTCCCGAAGGAGCCGTCGTGAGCATCGTCGAAGGCGTCCTGCTGGCCTCCATCGTCCCCCTGCTGTTCATTCTGGCGAGAGGACCCACTGCGTGGGATCGTCTGCTGGCCTACAACTCCGCTGCCAACCGAGTCGCCGCGGTCTTGGCCATCTCGGCAGTACTGTCCCAACAACCGGTCTTGCTGGATGTGGCCATCGTCTACGCGGCGCTCAGTTTCATTGGCGTGGTCGCCCTCGCGCGGTTCATGGAGAGAGGGGAGGGATTCCGTTGATCGGGACGGCGTTAGCCGGCTGCGGAGCTCTGCTGGTCGCGATCGGCACCTTCGGCATCGTTCGCTTTCGGGACGTGTATTCTCGCTTGCAGGCAAGTGGCGTCTCGGACAACGCAGGGCTCACCGTGGTTCTGCTCGGGTTGATCCTGTACGAAGGTTGGGCGCCGATCGACTGGATGCTTCTCTTCCTCCTTGTCTTGATGCTGGCGACCAATCCGATCGCCACGCACAGCATCGCGAAGAGCGCCTTCGTTCAGCGCCATACCGGGGAGGACTCGTCATGATCTCACGGATCGTCCTTCTCTTACTGCTCCCGATCATCGCCGGCGTCTCGCTCTTCCAGCGGCGGCGGCTCGCTGCGGTGATCGGAATGGGGCTGTTCAGTCTTGTGCTGGCGGCGACGTACCTTCTGCACAGCGCGCCGGACGTCGCGGTCACCGAAGCGGCAATCGGCGCCGCTCTGGTAACGGTAATCTACGTGCTGGCGATTCGCCGAACCGGGCGACTGCTCGTGGTGGGAGACGAGGTCCCGGGACTCCTCAGTGTCGAAGGAGGCAAACTCGTCGGCGTGGAAGTCGACATTCTGGACGGCTTCGCCCGGCGCCTCGGGTTTGATCTTTCCATTCAGGTCGTCCCGCTCAAAGATGTCGAAAGAACCCTTCTGCAAGGCGACGCCGATCTCGGCGCAGGTGGCCTCTCAGCGCAGCCTGGCGCCTCCCTTCACCGAAGTCGAGCCCACCTTCCCACCGCCCTTGTGCGGCTCCGTCCCAAGGCTGGCTTGGACGCATCTTCGGAGGAGGCTCCAGCAGCCGAGCACTGCGAGTATCCCGGCTACTTCTCCGATCTTGTCGAAGCAATCCAGCGGAACGACCCGGTCGAAGCCACGCTCGACATGGCACGCTTCCTCGCCGTCTCGCGGACAGATCTCTCACGTTGGAGCGTCGATCGTCTGGATGTTCCCAGAAGCTATGCGTTCGTCGCCGCACCCAGGCGGGAAGACCTGCGAGATCAGCTGACCGCCTACATCGATGAACTCGAGGCCAGCGGAGCCTTGGATGAAATAGTCCGCAGGTACTTGTCATGAGGCGCCCCGTCCGCACAGCTCTGGCCGCGATCCTGTCGCTTCTCATCTGCGGAATCGTGGTTCTCGATCTCACGGTCCTCGAAGACCCTCCCCGTCCAGACGATTCGAACCTACTGGCCGTAGAGACGGGAGCGCCGAATCTTGTCTCCGCAGTCTACCTCGAAGCCCGGCTGTACGACACCCTCTTCGAGCTACTGGTTTTCACCGTCGCGGTCATCGGTGTGCGCTTCTACCTGTCACACCGCCCATCCACCGCCCGCTCCACTCCGATTCCCGAATCCCACGTGCTTCAAGCTTCGGCACAGATTCTCTTCCCCCTGATCCTGGTCCTGGGACTGTACCTGGCCTTCTTCGGGCATCTCTCTCCGGGAGGCGGTTTCAGCGGCGGCGTGGTCGCCGCGAGCGGTCTCCTGCTCTGCGTGATGTCGATCGGTCTCGACACCGTCTACAGCCGTCTGAGCGGGGCCGGCGTCGAGCGCTTGGAGTGGGCGCTGCCGATGATGATCGTGGCCGTGTGCGTGCTGCCCCTGGCCTTCGGCCGGCCAATCCTGTCGAATCTCCTTCCGGTCGGCCAGGCCGGACACGTCTTCGGGAGCCCGTCCATCCTGCTGCTTAACGCCCTCATCGGACTGAAGGTGCTGATCGGATCGTGGATGGTCTTGCACGCCTTCATCCACCACCGGGGTGAGATCTAGTGGCGTGGCTCAACGGCACGACGATCGCAATGATCCTGTTCGCCATCGGAACCACAGCCCTGATCGCCCGCCGGGATCTCGTGATCAAACTCCTCGCCTTGGGGCTTGTCAACTCGAGCGGGATCCTCTTCCTGATCTCGATCCGCTTCCGGCCACAGATGGCGGTGCCGATCCTCCCTGCTCCGGCAGGGATCCCGATCGCCGACCCCCTGCCTCAGGCCCTGGTCCTCTCCGCCATCGTGATCAACTTCGCCATTCTTGCCCTTTCTCTAGTCTTCATTATGCTGCTCGTGGAGCGCTACCACAGCACCGACTGCGGACGGATCGAACACGCCGTGGAAGCGGAGAAGGCAACTCTGGAAAGCCAGAACCTGGCAGGTAGTGCACCCGAGTCCGAGGCGCAGGAGGCGACCCAATGATCCTGCCACTGCTCCCCCTTTCGCACATCTTCCTCGGACTGGCCGCCATTGCCTGGAAGGCGACGGCGCGAAGCGCGCTGATCGCTGCATTGCTTGTCGACATCGGACTGCTTGCAGTCGCCCTCTCCCCGGCCTCCCACTGGCTCACCTCAGCCGCCGCAGGAGGATGGACGGACGCGATCGGAATCACACTCGCTCTCGATTCACTAGCGCTGGACTTCCTCTTGCTGACCGTGCTTCTGGAGCTGGCCGTGGTCATCTACCTCTGGCGACAGCGTCTCCGCCCCACCTTTGTCATTCTGCTTCAGTTTCTAGTGGGCTCCGTGATGGCCCTCGTCCTATCCCAGGATCTGTTCAATATCTATGTTATCCTTGAGCTTCTCACCCTGGTGAGCTTCCTTCTTGTCGCCTATGACCGCCGGACGTTCCAGATCTGGGCGAGCCTCAAGTATCTGGTCCTGGCGTCCGTCGGTATGTCGGTCTTCCTCCTCGGAGTCGCCATGGTCTACGCCAACGTGGGGAGTCTGGGGTTCGCGGAGATCGGCCGGACCATCGCCGGCGATCCGCACGCCCGATGGATTCCGTTGGCTGCAGCACTGCTGGTCACCGGTGTCTCGGTCAAGGCAGGCATCCTCACTTTCTCTCTCTGGCTGCCGGACGCCCACTCCGCAGCTCCAGCCGCGATCTCCGCTTTCCTCTCGGGGCTGGTCATCAAGACAGGCGTGGTTGTGTTGATCCGCCTGGCCGATGTCTTCCCATTGAGTTCTGTCTTCCAGATCCTCGGCGCAATCACCGGAATAGGCGGTGTGATCTATGCGATGTCGAGCAAGGATCTGAAGCGAATGCTTGCCTTTCACACGCTGTCGCAGATTGGGTACTTGCTGGTTGGCATGGGCGTGGCAGACCATGGAGCGGCCAAAGGTGTCTTGGCCTACGCGCTGGCCCACGGATCATTCAAGGCTCTCCTCTTCCTCGGTGCGGGCGCCGCCCACGACGTAGTGGGATCCACCGAGATCGCCCACCTGATTCGCGAACGCCACCGGATTCCGCTACGAACGCGGGCCGCCTTGCTGCTCGGAACTCTGGCCATCGTCGGGCTCCCCCCCTTCGATGGATACATCGCCAAGGCTCCTTTGCTGGCGGCGGCCCACGGATGGGGGAGCCAGATCGTCCTTGTCCTCCTCGGTATCGGCACAGCGGCCTCGTTTGCGAAGCTCCTTCCGCTCTTCAGGGGCCCCTACCGGCGGGTTGGCAACGACCCTGCGTGGAAGTCCTACGTCATTCTTGCCCTTCCGATCGTCCTATTCCTGCCGATTGAGCGCGCCCTCTTTGGGGTCGCATTCACTCGTCCGGTGATGAACTGGTTCATCGCCGTCGAGTCGGTCGCCGTGGTGGTGGTCGGCTGGCTCGTGCACCGGATCCATCGCCAATTCAAGGCTCATCCGTCCGAGAACCTCTTCCGGCTCGAGCCTGGGATGTTCTCAATCCTCCTCGGATTCGTGGCGATCTACCTGCTGCTGAAGCTCGCCTGACTCATGCGCTCTGCGCTGCTTTGCGATACCGTCTGATCATGTCGAAGATGAGCACGAACCCCCTGTTCCGCTACGACGCGTTTCTGCTGGATGTCGATGGCGTGTTGGTGCGCGGACAGGAGCCGATTCCCGGATCGCCGGACGCACTCGACGCTCTCCGGCGCCGAGGCCACGTGCTGCTCGTCACCAACAACTCGACGCGATCCCGACGCGATCTCGCAGCTCATCTGAACGGTCTCGGGTTCGCTATTTCTCCCGACGAGACCCTGCCTAGCTCGTTCGCCGCGGCGCACCATCTGCTCGAGGCGCACGGGGCGGTGCGGGTCTGGATCGTCGGCGAGTTGGGACTCCGAGACGAGTTGATCGACGCCGGCCATCGCCTCGCCGAGCGGCCTGAGACGGCAGAATGGGTTGTCGCGGGCATGTGCCGCCACCTAGACTACCCGACCCTCGTCGACGCCCTCAAGGCACTGCGGGCCGGTGCTTGTCTCATGGCGACGAACGACGATGCAACGTTTCCCGGCACCGACGGCCCGATGCCTGGCGCCGGCGCGGTCATCGGCGCGTTGCACGGCATGGGACACGACCCGGAAACCCTGATCGGCAAGCCGTCGCCGATTCTGTTTCGCCTTGCACTGAGGGCACTCGGTGTCTCAGCGGATCGAGCCCTGATGATCGGCGATCGACTCGAGACTGACATTGCCGGCGGAGCGCAGGCCGGCATGGACACGGCCCTCGTGTTCACCGGCATCGCCGATCGAGCCGCGGCTGCCGAAAGCGCCATCCGACCGACATGGACGGCCGAGACCCTCGCTGACCTCGCAGACGCCAGCCTCTCTTCACCTGTCCAGTAGCACGCGGTTTGGCGGCTGACAAGCCCCGCGCTACCATCACCCACCGAGTGAGGTGACCCGATGGTCGACCCGATCCTGATGCGCGTGACAGATCTCCGCAAGCACTACGGCGACGTCCGCGCTGTCGACGGCGTCTCCTTCGCCGTCCCCAACGCCGCCGTGTTCACGCTCCTCGGCCCGAACGGAGCCGGGAAGACAACGACGCTCGAAATCCTCGAAGGAATCCGCGAGGCGGACGCCGGCGAAATTGAGATCTTCGGAGCTCGACTGCGCCATGTGGATCGAGCGACCAAACAGCGGATGGGCGTGCTCCTACAGGAAGGGAACTTCGAGCCGTACTTGAAGGCACGTGAGGTCATCACCCTGTTCGCCTCCTTCTTCCGCAATGCTCGCCCCGTCGACGAGATGCTCGAACGCGTCGCCCTGACGGAGAAGGCAAATACGTATGTCAAGCATCTGTCCGGCGGTCAGAAGCAGCGGCTCGCCATCGGCGCCGCCCTGGTAAACAGCCCCGAGCTGGTCTTCCTCGATGAGCCCACCACCGGCCTCGATCCCCAGGCCCGCCGCAACGTCTGGTCCGTCGTCGCCGATCTGAAGTCAACCGGCGTCGCGATTGTTCTCACCACCCACTACATGGAAGAGGCGGAGGCGCTCTCCGATCGCGTCTGCATCATGGACAACGGGAAGCTCATCGCCGACGGTTCCCCCAGAGAGCTTGCCGCGCGACTCGGCCAGGAGACGATCATCGAGTTCGCCGCCAACGGGGTTCAGGACGAAGACCTCGTCCCGCTTCACGCCTGCTGCGCGGCCGTCCGATCAACCGAGGAACTCGTTTCCGTGGAGACCGAGAACCTCGTGGCCACGATGGGAAGCCTTCTCGAATGGTCGAGAGAGCGCAACCTCCCACTGGCAAACATGACGGTGAGGCAGCCGAATCTCGAGGATGTCTTCCTTTCGCTCACGGGCAGGAGACTGCGCGAGTGAACGACGTGCTCCTCCTCGCGCGGACGCACATCCTGACTGCACTCCGCGAGCGGGTGACGCTCTTCTGGTTCCTGGTCTTCCCCGTCTTCCTTCTCGTGATCCTCTCGCTCATCTTCGGCCAAATCGGACAACAGGGAGAGATCACGTTCGACGTTTCTCTGGTCAACTTCGATGGGAGCACGACGAGCATCTTTTCCGGCATGATCGAGGGCGTCTTCGAAAATCTGGCGCAGTCAGATGACGCCGAAGATGATCCGCTGTTCGCTCTGCGTCACGCCGAAGCGGATGAGGATCTCGATTCGTTCCTTGCGGCGGAGCTCACGGCCGTGCGCCGCGGGCGTCGTGCGGCCGTCATCGTCATCCCGGAGGGCTTCGGCCACGAGCTCGAACAGCAGGTCGTCTCGAGCGGCTCCCCGGGCGGGTCGTCGAGTACCGAAGGCCCGTCCTTGATGGTCTACTACAGCGAAGGAAACGCGGCGTCCGACATGGCCGTCTCCATCATCAAGCAGGTCCTCGCAGGCGTCAATCGCGAGATCCTCGCACGCAGCGGCCGCTTCGATCAGACCGTCGCAATCGAGGCATCCTCAACGTGGGTGGGATCGGAGTCAGGTGGAACGGTCTACGTTGACTTCCTGCTTCCCGGGATCATCCTGATGGGCTTTTTCACCAACAGTCTGTTCGGTATCCCGGGGGCCATTCTCTTCTCCCGAGACCACCGTGTTCTGCGCCGCTACTGGGTCACGCCTCTCTCGGTTCCCCGCTACTTGGGAGGCTTGTCGATCGGCCACCTGACCCTGTGCGCGTTCCAGTTTGGCATCCTGCTCATCGTGGGACGGTTCGGCTTGGGATCTACGGTCTCTTTTGCCTCACTATCCGCGGTGCTCCATCTTCTTCTCGCGGCGGCCACGTTCATGGCGTTCGGCTTCCTGATCGCGTCACTCGCACGGACGGCCAACGCCGGCATGGCAGTTGCGAACATCCTGAACATGCCGATGATGTTCCTTTCCGGCCTCTTCTTCCCGATCACCGGCCTACCGATGTTCATTCGCGCGATCGTCTACGTTAATCCCGTCAGCTATCTGGCCGACGGCCTTCGCTCGTCGGTCGGCGTCGAATCGGCCGTGTTCCCTGCGGCGCTTGTCATCGCGGTGCCTCTGGGATGGATCGCTCTCTCGACGGGCATCGCCTCTTGGCGGCTGCGATGGGACGTGGCTCGATGAAGGCCTTTCGAGCTCTCCTCCGAACGGAATCGGCCGTCTTCTTCAGGGACAAGGCGACCGTCTTCTTCACACTTCTGTTCCCCCTCGTCTTCATCTTGATCTTCGGATTCCTGATGGGTGATGTCGACGAGCCGGCCGCCACGCTCGGTCTGTACGAGGCGGTCCCTTCCGACCTGGCTCTTCACGATGTCCTGGCGTCGAGCGCGGCGGACGCCATCGAGAGTTTCGAGGACGAGGCGTCGCTTCGAAGCGCGGTCGTCGATCGTGAGATTGACTTCGGCCTGATTTGGAATGGGGAGACGCTTGGCTTCCTCTACCATCCCAACCGCGTGCAGGAGAACTACGCCTTCGAGCAGATCGCGCTCGGCGTCACCGATGCATTCAATCTTCGTGCGCAGGGCCTCGACCCGGTGCTCTCGACCACGACGATTCACGTCGGAAGCGAAGCGTCGACTCGCTGGTTCAACCAGATGGTCCCCGGGATCATCGCCTTCTCGATCCTCTCCTCCGGACTGTTCGCCGTCGCAGGCCATCTCACGGCGATGAAGGAACGAAGGACGCTCGATCGGATGATCGTCACGCCGATGCCCAGAGTCGCGCTCCTCTGCGCGACCGCGACCGTCCGACTGATCGTGGTCTATGTATCGACACTGATCACACTGTTCGTGAGTATTGCCATCTTCGATCTCGCCTTCCGGATAGACTGGATCGCCTACACCCTATTGGTCGGATCTGCCACGCTCGGGATGATGGGGCTTGGAACGGTCATTGCGTTGGTCGTGCGAAGAGCGTCCAGCGCCGGAAGTGTGGCCAACGTCCTGGCGATCCTGATGATGTTCCTCTCCGGCATCTACTTCCCCATCGAACTGATGCCCCGCTTCTTGCGCGCGTTCAGCAAGGCGCTTCCCCTTACCTACCTCGCCGAGGGCATGCGTTACGTCACCGGCGTGCAGGACATGTCGCTTCTTCGCTTCTGGATGATCGTTCTCGCGTTTCTCGCGATCGGCCTGGGGCTCTTCCCCATTCTCGCCCGCTACATCGTCCGCCCCCAGCGAAGGTAGCCGCGTGTTGCGCCTTCTCGATCCGCCGGACGTCGCCTAGGTGACGCCGAACAGCCGGAAGGCCCCGAGACTCGCGAACAGAACGAGAACCCCGGCAACCAGCACGCCCACCGCAATAAGCATCAGCGCTCTGCGAAACGGGATCCCGAGGAGAACGGCCGCGATCGCACCGGTCCAGGCTCCCGTCCCAGGGAAGGGGACGGCGACCAGCAGGACCAGCCCGATGCTCCCCAACCGTTCGACGAGCTTGCCCTTTCGCCGCGATCGCTCCAGGATCGCGGCGACCAGACGGGCGGTCGGCCGCCAGCCTCCGAGATACCGCTCGATTCGCCGCAGTCCCAGAAGGAGAAACGGTACAATGAGGAGATTCCCCGCCACCGCGAGGAAGAACGCGCCCACCGGATGCAGACCCCGAGCGAGGGCGAAGGGCAGCCCGCCTCGAAGCTCGGCAATCGGCGCGGCGGAGAGACCGAGGGTAATCAGGTACTCGATCGGCGTCACACCGTGAGTGTAGCAGGACGACGCCCTCGCTGGTACCTGGGAGCTCCTCTGCTCCACACGAAGCAACAAGGCCAGCGGGATTCATCGTGTGGGCGCAGTTGCGAACCCACGGCGGAACTCGAAAAACCTCCCCTGAGGATAGACCGACAGCGTCAGGCAGTCAGCCTTCGTCACGATCTCCGTGTGGATCGGGCACGCCCGTCATGGCACCTTCCTCAGGCCTCTCCTACAAAGGAGTCGGCCCGGCCCGTTGGATCGCGCTTGACGGAGAAGCTCCAGACGTCCAATCGGCTCTGAGGAGAGGCTGATGGAACGTCTCTCGAGCCTGTCCTATAATCGACCGCAAAGGAGGTGGGGACAGATGAAGCTCTACAACACGCTCACTCGAGCGGACGAGACGTTCGAGCCGATCGACGGAGAAACTGTGGGGATGTACGTCTGTGGCCCCACCGTCTACGACCACATCCACATCGGAAACACGCGTCCGATTCTGGTATTCGACACGCTACGCCGGTACATGGAGCGTTTCAAAGGTTGGAAGGTCATCCACGTCCAAAACGTCACCGACGTCGACGACAAGCTGATCAACCGCTCGCTTGAGACCGGGGAGAGCGTCGATGAGATTGCGAAGACGTACACGGATGCCTACTTCGAGCTCCTTGGCGATCTCGGTGTCCTGCTCCCAACGGAGAGTCCGCTGGCAACCGAGCACATTGAGGAGATGATCGAGCTCGTGGAGTGCCTCGTGGCCAAAGGCTTCGCCTACGAAGCGGACGGCGATGTGTACTTCCGCGTCCGGGCGTTCGATGCGTACGGGAAGCTTTCGGGCCGAACGCTCGACGACCAAGAGGTGGGGGCTCGCGTGAAGAGCTCGGCGCGGAAGGAGAACCCGCTCGACTTCACGCTGTGGAAGGCGGCCAAGCCCGGCGAACCGAAGTGGCCTTCTCCGTGGGGCGACGGACGCCCCGGCTGGCACACCGAGTGCGTCGTCCTATCTTACCGGTATCTCGGCGGACACCTTGACATCCACGCCGGAGGCAACGATCTCGTCTTCCCACACCACGAGAATGAGATCGCCCAGGCCGAAGCGTCACGCGGTGCGCCGTTCTTCCGGTTCTGGCTGCACAATGGCATGCTCTCCTTCGACGGCGAGAAAATGTCGAAATCCCTGGGAAACTTCGAGTACGCCCACCACGTGCTGGAGCGGTTCGACCCAGAGACGGTCCGCTATTTCTACCTTTCGAGACACTACCGCAAACCCCTCTCCTACTCCGAAGAAGGACTCCAGGAAGCCCACGCCGCCCTCACGCGAATCACAACGCTGCTCGACGATGTCGAGGCGGAACTTCGGTCCGTTCCTGATGGCAAGCCGGCGAAGGCCGGGCTGGAGTTCGTCGAATCGCTGAAGCCGTTCCGCAACCGCTACGTCGCTGCGATGGACGACGATCTCAACACGGTCGGCGCGATCGGCGTCATCCAAGAGCTCGTCGCGGAGGCCAACCGGTTCCGCCGAGAGGCACAAGGGGAGGAGCGCCTTGCCCTCAAGGTCGTTGTCGAGCTGATCCGTGAACTCGGCTATCCCCTGGGCCTTTTCCAGCAGCGCCGCCTGGGGCCCCCATCGACGATCGAGGATGGGCTGATCTCGCTACTCATCGAACTGCGGAAGTCGCTCCGCGAGAAGAAGGAGTTCGAGCTCGGAGACCTCATCCGCGACCGACTCAACGAGCTAGGGGTTCTCCTCAAAGACGGGGCTGAAGGGACGATCTGGACGCGCGCTCGCTAGTCAGGCTCGCCGAGGAGTCCGAGGATCAGATCGCGTGCCGCAAACAGGTCGCTCGCCTCTCGGTACGTGACTCCGACAGGAATGTGCTCCTTCATCCACTCTGGCGTTCCGACCAAAACGATCTCCGGAATCCCCGCCGCCGCGGCCGCCATTGCGTCGATATGCGCGTCCCCAATCACGAGCGCCTCTTCTGCGGCCACGCCGAGTCGGCGAAGCGCGTCGAGCAACAGATGAGGCTCCGGCTTCGTCCTCCCGTCATCCCTCGTCAGGACCAGATCGAAGCGGAGACCGTGCCTATCGAGGACGGTCTCCGCGCTGGCGCGCGAGTTGTTCGTCACCAGTGCGCATCGGACCCCGTGGCATCTGAGCGCTGACAGAAGCTCCACCGCCCCGGCGATCAACCGGCCGGTACTGGAGCTCTCGGCCTCCGCACGATGAAGAAGGACCGTGCCCCGCTCCCGTGTCGCCGGATCCGCCCCGGCCAGCTGATCGAGGATCGGTCGTCCGTCCCAGGGAAGTCCGATCTCCCGTCGGAGCGCACGCCACTCGATGCCTGACTCGTGGACCGTGCCATCCATATCCACGAGTGCCGCCCGGATTGCCATGCTACGATGGTACTCGCGCGTACTCGACCGCGCGAGACACGCGTCAGGCCGTCAAGGCACGTCGCGCGCTAGCGGACGTTGCGAACGTGCAGCCGGATGTGATCGTCGTACCGACCTCCGTACGGGTCCGTGATCGTCAGCGTAATCGCGACGTCTTCGCCGGACGGCATGTGTACCATCGGCGCGAAGTAGACAGGATCACTCGATCTTGGATCGACGAATCGCCCCCGCGTGGCCGCCCACTCAAAGCGAATGGCCGAGCAAATCGGCTGGCGGGCAGTCGAATGGAGCTGAACGAAGCCACACTCGTCCACGCACGCCGGCGCGTTCCGATTGATCCCGGGCCGGTCGCCGCAAGCCTCCACGCAGGACCTGCCGCACGCAGGCTCTGGCCAGGAACAGGTCGGCCGGGCGCACGGGGACACTGGCTGTCCGCAGCCTGCCACGAGTCCTCTTGTCGCGGGGGTGGAGACAGGCGCGGAGCAAACGGGGACAGGGGCCGGGCGGGCAGGCTGACCACAACCTGAGACCAGGGTTTCGCAACAACCTCCGACACGTGTGCCCGGAACCGTCACGGCAGCCCTCATGGTAGCCGTCGACGTCACCGCATGATGCATCCCGCAGACAGAGCAGGGCGCAGTCGATGTCACGCCGTGGTAGACAGTCGGCCGAGACGCTGTGACAGTTCCGACAGACTCCCAGTACTGCGTCACTGCGGGTTCCAATGCCACTTCCACCTCATCACCTATCAGTGCGGCTTCCGCAACCTCAGACGTTGCTACGGTCTCCGGGCTTCCGATGACGAGCACGAGTCCCAGCGCGACAGCCGCCGCGGCAAGGCCCAGCAGCAGGTACGTAGTGTTCATTCCCGCATCCCTCCCAATCGTGTTGCCCCTCAGCGCTTACTCGACCACCCGCGTAAGACGTTCCAGGCTACTTGCGGAGAAGCCGGATGTCAACGGGGTACGTAAAAGCGCAGCGCAGGTGAAGGGGCACATCACAGGAGAGCAGGCCGTGCCACTCAAGTGCAGCAGGCCATGCGCAGAATCATCGAAGCATTCGCAGGAGGTGGACAGGACCGAAGAAAAGACGGAATACCGTACGTTCGACGAGCACCCCGAGGCGCCTCGAAACGCGTACCTGCCCACTGGGCTTCCACTTCATCTCTATCACCGACCGGCAGCCTACGGGCGATGCGCGCCGATCGGAAGGAACTGCGACGCCAGAAGCGGTGACCGATTTCCACTACTCGCACGCTGCAGGCAGCCAGCGCCCGAGACGTCAGTTGCTTCTGGATGCGGATGACGAGAGGACCTACCCCATTCGGCAGATCTCCGGACGTGAACACCGCGGGGGATGGATCGCTATTTGTGCAACTAGCGCTTCGCGATGCGGGAAGCAGACCGCCAAGTACTGTCGCCCCATACTCAAGCGCATCGATCGCATGACCGAAGACGGAACTCCTGGAGAGGAAGTCGGGTTCGTTCGCGACAGGCTTCCGTGAGCCGGAATGGGAGGAGGAGCGGAGGGCGGCAGGGGTTACAGCGATCGAGACATAGACAAGGAAGATCCGTTGAGGATATCGCTGGGCGTCGTCTCCGAAGAGACGCCCAACCTGTGGTGTGTGGAGGTGGAGCCGACCAGCGCCCCTGCCGGTCGGAAGACCGGGTTCGAACCCGGCACATATCGCGTGACTGTGCGCCTCAATTCCGAGAATGCGGACTGGATGGGGAAGCGGTCCCTGCTTCAGCACACCGGGGTTTGGGATCACCTGTCCGTCTCGGAGGTATAGGAACCGCGATTGCGCGCCCTCAGGGCCTGGGGGCACGTCTTGCATTGCCATATTCCGCATGGTCCTGGGTGGGATCGAGGATACACACCCTATCTCTTGCGCCGCGGGTCGGGGTTCCGCTTCCGACGCGAGCGACGAGCGATTCACCGGCGGGGGAGATGCCCCGTTCGTCTGTGACTGTGGATTGCAGAGGGATCGCAGGAACGCGAAATTCAGAATCCGAGCCCGCGGTAGTGCGTCTGGAAGTACTCGATGATCGCAGCGGGATCGAGCCCGGTTCGCTCGATCACGGCCGAAAGTGGGATCGGCCCTCCAAAGACCACGCGGATCGGACGTCGGTACTGCCCTCTGCCGAGAGCTCTCATGATGGGATTTCGCGACAGCAAGCGGGAAACCCCGGTGATGGGAGCCCAGATCCTGTACGGGACGATATGGGCGCTGCCTTCCAGGGAAGGAGCGGAGGCATCGAGGAGATCAGTCCCTGGTAGGCGAAGACACGCCCTTGCGCATCAAGCGTGACCGGCGTCTCCCAGATCACGTTGCTCGTTGCGCTGGCGAACTGGGCGAAGAAGATCGCGCAGAAGGCTACGAGATGTCGGGCCCAAGTGGCGGCGCGTCAACCTCCTTGGGATGCAGAAGAAAAAGCGGGGCGGCTCTCACCGACCCGCCCATCGAAATCCGTGTGGATTCGTCTCTAGCCTAGTATCGTCGGTCTCGTTCGTTGCCGCCGCGCGAATTGCCCCCTCGGCCACTTCCCGGTCTGCCCCCACGCCTGTGGCCCCCACCGCCGCTGCTACCGCTTCGCGGCGGTCGGCGCTTGCGATTGCAGTCGCCGCAGTACACAGGACGATCAGATGTCGGCTCAAACGGAAGCTCGTCGATCGCCTTCCCGCAGTCGGCGCACTTCAAACCGAGATGGCGTACGTCGACCATCCTACGTTCTCCGAAGCTCATTCGATCTCCTTTTGCGACCCCGTCCATCAAACACGAACTGCCCAAGGCGGAGTCCGCGTGGACCAACGGTACCTCAATCAGCATGAGAAAGAAAAGGCACATCACAGAAGAGCGAGAACGGGATCCACCCTCCCACTTCGCGCGGAGACGCCCCCCTCTCATACCCTCCCGGGTCTTGCCCTTCTGCAGCCAGGTTCCTTGCAGGAATCACGACCCTTCGGTTCGCTCAAGCGGCTTCTTCGAGTGCGGCCCGGAGTTCGCCTACCAGCTCGGCGATAAGCTGCTTGACGCTGACGATCTTGTCGATCCGATGTGCGTTCTGACCGCAGAAGACGAGCCCGTGGTCGATGTCTCCGCGATAGGCGTTTAGCAGAGCCTGGGCGATGCAGAACTTGGCCTCCGAGACCTTGCAGACGGTCAGGCAATGGTATGGACAGTTGATGTTCAGCTTGTCGATCGTCTCCAAACCCTTAAGGAACTCGTTTCGAATGGCCCGGCCGGGCAAGCCGACGGGGCTCTTGATGATAACGATGTCCTCTTCCGCCGCATCCAGGTAGGTCTGCTTGAACGCCTGAGCGGCGTTGCACTCCACTGTGCAAACGAAGCGCGTCGCCATCTGAACTCCAGACGCTCCCAGAGACAGCATGCGGGCGATGTCCGCGCCATCGAAGATCCCGCCGGCAGCGATGATAGGGATCTTCTCTCCGAAGCGGTCCTCGTACGGCTTGACCGCTTCTACGAGCTTGGGAACGAGCATCTCGAGAGTATGGTCATCCCGATGCTCAAGCTGTTCGACGGAGAAACCGAGATGCCCTCCTGCGAGAGGACCTTCGAGGATGATTGCGCCGGCCGTCCTGTCGAAACGCTTGGCCCAGCCGCGCAAGATCAGCTCCGCGCCTCGGGCGGAGCTGACGATAGGCACCAAGTTCACGTCTCGTTCCTCGACAATCTTCGGGAGCCTCATCGGCAGTCCGGCTCCAAAGACGATGATCCGGATGCCTTCTTCAACGGCGGCTCGTAGCAGGTCCTCGACATTGCTGAGCACGCCCATGAAGTTCACGGCAAGGGCTCCCTGGGTCATGGCTCGGGCTTTGCGGATCTCCTCTTGCAGGGCTTCTCGGGAGATTCGTTCGTACTCATCCCGGGCCGCTTCGAAGTCTCCCAGGCCGATGCTTGAGATGGTGCCAACTCCGCCTTCTTCGGCCACCGCGGCAGCCAGCGATGCCAGCGACACCCTAACACCCATCCCGCCCTGGACGATCGGGCGTTCCGCCGTCAGGTTTCCGATGCGAAGCTTGGGGATGTTCATCGCGACCCCCTGTTCTCGTAGCTCTTGACGACCAGGCAGGCATTCCCTCCGCCGAAGCCGAAAGACTGGCTCATCGCTGCGCCGAGTTCAAGCGGCTTTGCCCCTTGGGTGACGTAGTCTAGCGGACAATCCGGATCGGCCTCCTCGTAGTTGATGGTCGGAGGAATCCAGCCGGTCGACACGCTCAGCACGGTGGCCGCGAACTCCACAGCTCCGGACGCGGCCAGCAGATGGCCGATCATCGACTTGATGGAGCAAATCCTAAGCCGCCGAGCGTGATCGCCGAAGACCTTTGCCACGGCTTCGCTTTCGGTCTTGTCGTTGAGGATCGTGGAGGTTCCGTGGGCGTTGATGTGGCCGATATCCGATACGGCGAGTCCGGCGTCACGCAGCGCTTCCTGCATGACACGGACCATTCCGTCGCCCGTGGGATGGGGCGCCGTGAGGTGAAATGCATCGGCGGTGTTGCCGTATCCGACCACTTCGGCATAGATGGGCGCTCTCCGTTTGAGGGCATGGTCCAGCTTTTCCAGCACCACGACTCCTGCCCCCTCGCCCATAACGAAGCCGTCGCGGCTCTTGTCAAAAGGACGGCTGGCGTGCTCCGGATCGTCATTGCGAGTAGACATTGCTCGTGTCGCACAGAAGCCAGCGAATGGCAACGGGCTCACACTGGCCTCGGTTCCTCCCGCCAACATGATGTCAGCATCTCCTCTCTCCAGAATGCGATAGGCGTCGCCGATGGCGTTGGCTCCAGTCGAACAAGCGACGGAGGGGGCGGACAGAGGTCCCTTGAGCCCATGAGCGATCGAAACGACGCAAGCGGCGGTGTTGATGAGCACTCTCGATACGACGAGTGGCCCCACAGATCTGGGCCCCTTCGCCAGGAGATCAGCGTTTGCGCCTTCGAGGGTCTGTGTGCCCCCAATGCCCGATCCGATGATCACGCCTGCCCGGCGCCCGTCGAAAGGGAACGCATCCAGGGCGGCATCCTTCATGGCCAGATTCGCGGCGACCAGAGCGAAGTGGGTGAACCGATCCGTCCGCTTCGCGAGCTTGCGGCCGATCCACTCCTCGGCGAGGAAATCCTTGACCTCCCCTGCCATCTGCGAGCGGTACTCCGACGTGTCGAAGGCAGTAACGCGGGAGATGCCGTTTCGCCCGGCGAGCAATCCTCTCCAGAAGTTCTCTCGCCCGATCCCGATCGGGGTGATCACGCCGAGGCCGCTCACGATCACTCGATTCATCACGGACGCTTCCCTGCCGGTGATCGTGCAGAGAGAACGACCCAGCGCCCCTCGCCGAGCCGCGGTCGCATGAAGCCGCCGATCTCAGACGATCGCGGTTCGGGAGCCGTCACCCCGGCGGGACGCGATGCTCTTCTTGGCATGAGTGCGGCCTCCTTGCCTCGCGGGGAGAACGTCATGCGGGCCTAGAGGTCGAGTATAGCTTGAGTGAGTCTCCCTCTGCACTCACGAGACCCCTACTAGGCCCGCATCTGTACGGCGGCAGGACAGCTCGGCATCATGCGTCGTGGGGTGCCTCCGCCAGCTCGGCTCGCCAGAGGAAGCGCATCTCGGCACACGTCGCCAGCAGGTCGTCCAGCGTTCCGACAGCGTCCACATGCCCGTTCTTGAGAACCACGATCCGATCGGCCCGGCGGAGGGCCGGGCGGCGGTGGGAGACGACGAGGCAGGTCGAGTCGTTTCGTTCGAAGACCCGCTCCCAGAGTGCCTTCTCGGTCTCGACGTCGAGCGCGCTCGACAGATCGTCGAACACGAGGAGTTCAGGCTCCCGGACGAACATGCGCGCCGCCGCCGTTCGCTGGCGTTGACCGCCCGAGAGCTTCACGCCCTTCGCGCCGACGACCGTGTCCAAACCAGCCTGGAGTTGGTCAAGATCCTCGTCGAGAACGGCCGTCCGGATCGCCTTTTCGAGTTCCGTTTCGCCTTCGGGGCGCCCCATCAAGATGTTCGCCCGGAGGGACTCGCTGAAGAGCTGCGGCACCTGTGGTGTGTAGGCGCAGCGGGGGGGAACGAAGAACGTTGCCGGATCGCTCACGGCCCGACCGTTCCATTCGATCGTCCCACCCTCAATCGGAAGCAGACCCAGAAGCACTCTAAGAAGCGTCGTCTTCCCGGACCCGATCCGCCCCGTGACCACCACAAACTCGCCCCGCCTCACCTCTAGACTGACGTCGGCCAGCGCGAACGTGCCTCCCGGATGCTCTTCATCCTCCGGCCGCCGGTAGCCGAGCCCGCTCACCCGAAGCTTGCGAAGGGCCTCGCCTGCAGGCAGCACCGGCACTTCCACCTCAGGCAACGCTCCGCCAAGGTGAATCGGGCGGTGCACAGCGACCTGCTCCTCGTCTTCGAGAAGCGTACGCATCCGCGAGACGGAGACACCCGCCTGCTTGACGTGAATCATGAAGTCACCGGCGGAAGCGATCACCTCGGTCAGCACGCCGACGTACGTGACAAAGAGGGCGAAGTCCCCGACAGAGAATGTGCCCGCTCTCAGGCCGTCGGCCGCGGCGAGCAGAATCAGGCCCGTGCACAGCGTTGCCGCATTCCAGAAGAACGAGTGAAATGACTGACTCAGCAGCCGGTCCTTAACGGTCGCCCGCAGGCGTTTCTTGTTCAACATCTCGACGTGAGCAACGATATGACGTTCCGCTCCAGCCAGCTGGACCGCTTGCACTCCCTCCATCGCTTCACCGATCGCTCCGGTGACACGCTCCGTTGCCCGCCGGCTCGCTTCACGGAAGCGCCGAATGTGTTTACTCACTGCTCTTGCCGCGATGACCACTCCAAGCAGCGGCACGACAACGACAGCCGTGATCCGTACATCGATGTGGATCAGGATCACGAGTGCCACGGTGGCGTAGGCTGCGAAGGCAGCTTGATCGATCATCCAACTCAAGAGATCCTCGACGACAAGTACATCATCGCGGAATGTGTTCAGAGCCTCGCCGGTAGATCCGGGCACCGCCCGCGCGCCCGGCTTCTTCAGGATCCCCTCAAGCAGGTTCCGTCGCAGCAGGGTCTCCATCGTGAACCGATGGCGGATGTCGATCAGCGCCCCAGCGAAGATCGACACGATTCGCGCCGCCCCCGCGGCTAGCACCAGCGCGACAACGCTCCACACCGTCAGCCCCGCAGGAGCGGCGCCTGTAATCGTGTCGAAGAACAGCTTGGCGACGTACCCTGCGCCAAGCTCGAAGAGGAGGATCGCGATCCACGCAGAGATGTCGGCAGCATAGAGCCCAGGGCGATACCGGATCAGCCGCCAGACGAGCGTGCGCATTCTCATGCGAGCACCTCCTCGAGGCCGGTTCGCAGCAGGTGTGAGAGGTGCGACAACGGGTCGGACGCCAACTCGTGACGCCTTCCGTATTCGAGGCAGCGACCATTCTCCAGAATCAGGATCTCGTCAGCCCGTTCCACGGTCGCCAAGCGATGCGCGATGATGATCGTCGTTCGCCCCTCGAGAAGACGATCCATCGCCTGCTCGAGAAGCCCTTCCGTCGCGGGGTCGAGCCTCGATGACGCCTCATCGAGGATGACGAGACGGGGGTCGGCGAGAAACGCTCGGGCGAGCGACAAGAGCTGGCCTTGGCCGGCGGAGAGCCCTCCGCCTCCGGCTTCGAGCATCGTGTCGAGGCCGTTCGGAAGCGACTCGATCCAGTCCTCAAGCCCCAGCTGGCACAGGGCAGCGTGAATCTGCGCGTCATCGACGTCTGGGTCAAATAGGCGCACGTTGTCCCGGATCGTCGCACGGAAAAGCAGAACCTCCTGCGGAACCATTCGTACCGCGCGGCGCAGGTCGGCGAGTGGTACGTCGATGACCCCGTGTCCGCCGACCGACACAACCCCCTCCGACGCATCGTAGAGACGGACCAGCAAACGAGCGAGCGTCGTCTTGCCGCTCCCGGTCCGGCCGAGCAGCCCCAAGACCGACCCCGGCTCCAAGGAGAATGAGAGGGACGTCAACGCCGGGAGCAGAGCCTGCTCCTCGGTATCTTCTGCCGTTGCATCGCCCCCCCCATCTGTCCCACTCGTCTGCCCGGTCGCGAGTTCGTAGGTGAAGGACACGTCGTGAAGCGCGACGGCCAGCGGCCCCGGCGGAAGCTGCTCTCTCCCGCTATCGTGGAGCCTCGACGAGGTATCAAGCATCGTCCGAATCCGCCGGATGCCGGCTTCGGCACGCTGGAGATCCGTGATCTGCGTGCGGATCTCGGAGATCGGGCCTCGCAGGAGCTCCGTGTAGTGGAAGATTAGATAGACCGTTCCAAGCGTGATGGCCGCGGCCTTCCACAGCGACGCACCGACGGCGAACGCAACCGCGTGGCCAACCGAGAACAGCGCGACGTTCGCCATCCACATCCCGTACCCACCCAGGCTCGATCGCAACCGGTACGGGAAGAGCCTTCGCGAGAATTCGGCGAAACGGCGCAAGGCGTAGCTCTCGCCGCCATTCGCGCGGATGTCCTCCGTACCCGAAATCTGTTCCCCGAGGAACCCGAAGAACTCGGCGGACAGTTTTCGGTACTTCGTCCAGAACGGGATCGCCAGCTTCCGGATCCAGATCAGGAGAAAGAGCGTGAAGATCGCGAAGGCGAAAATCGGCAACCCCACGCGCCAATCCTCGCGAAAGAGCAGCGCCAGGATCCCGGCGACCAGAATTCCGTTCCCGACAATCTGAATGGCGAAGCGGGAGAAGAAGTTCGACAGCGTCGCCACGTCCCCGTCAATGCGTTCGATCAGCTGCCCGGGCGCGTACTCCTTGTGAAACGTCGCGTCCAGAGCGAGCGCATGGCGGAGCAGATCGAGTCGCAGCGTGTTTGTCGCCGTCCAAGCGACCGTCTCTCCGACGTAGGTGGACGCAACCGCCAGGCCCTGGCTCGCGACCGCGATCGCGAAGAAGAGAATGGCGTCGAAGACGAGCACAGAACGCGGCCCCCCCTCCGTCGCCGTGTCAAGAAAGGAGCGAAGGATCTGCGGATTCGCGAGACGGAGACCGATCGTCGCTAGGATGAGGATCGCGAGTGCAATCATCCATCGCCACTGCGGCCGGACGTAGGCACCGAGCAATCTAGCGTACTGACGAATCGGGACCCTCATACCGTTCCTCTCTCCCGCCGGATGCCTGCCTCTGCTACGTCGTCAGCTCCCGCGTGACCAGATCACGGCCATCGCGCAAGACCTTCTCGTAGCTGAGTGTCCGACGGACCACGCGCATCCCGGCCCTCTCGTAGAGCCGCAGTGCCCCCGTAAGGTTCTCAGAATCCATGTCGAGTTCGACGGCCGTCCTGCCCCGTCTATGGAGCTCAGCAAACGAGTGATGAAGCAAGGCAAGCGCGATCCCTCGCTTCCGCCACGCCGGGCGAACACACAGACCGTCTACGTATCCCCGCGTCAAGTCATCAGCAATGTGTCCACTGCAGACGGAGAAACCCACGATCTCGTCGCCCTCCGCCGCGAGGAACCAAAGCGCCGGATCGAGCATCTCTCCTTCACTTTGGATGTAGTCCTGCCAGACCTCGACTTCCTCCTCAAACGGTCGCTCGACATGCCCCCAATGGTCGCGAAAGGCCTCCACGTCCGCTGCAACCACGGAGCGCAGATCAGCCTCGATGTCCGCCGTTCGCACGTGAATGCCGTTGGGGAAGGCGGGCTCGCACGGATTATCCTCCAAATCGATTCGCATCCGATTCGCGACGCGAACCATCTCGAACCCTGCTCGCTCGACCGCCAATCGCCTAGCCGGGTCAACTTCCATGGCACTCTCGACAGCAATGACCTTCGCGTCTCTCGGTGCGAGCGAGATGTACTCCCATGCGCGCTCAAGAGCCCACGAGTACAGCCCATCCCACAGTTCCTGGTTTCCCTCAACCTCTGGGTGAACGATTGCCCCACACGTGATACACACGTACGGATCTCCGGGGTTCCCCGTGTGACTCCACCCCATCATCCGACCTCGCTGATCGAGGACGATCCGAGTGTCCAAGAACAGATCAAGTCGCGAACTCTTCCACCAGCCGGCCATCTCCTCCACAGTGCTCTGGTTCTCCCCGTAGAACTTGCGGGACCGTGCGTTGAACATGTTCACGGCAAGCTCGACGTCATCGAGCGTTGCAGGCCGTATCGTCCACCCCGACGGCCAGCTACTCGCCACCATCGCTGCCTCCTTCGTTGTCAAGCGCCCGGCGTGACAGGTCGACGGCCGGCCGCAGTTCCTTCTCGTAGGTGACCGACTCGCGCACCACCTTCATCCCTGCCTTCTCGGAGAGTCTGTTGGCTCCAGTCAGACTGGCTGCATCGACGGCCAACCCCACCTTGCGTTTCCCTCGCCCGTAGAGACCGCGGCACGAATGATGAAGCAGCGCCAGCGCCAGTCCGCGCCTTCGCCATCCACGATCAACACCAAGGATGTGAATCCACCCCAAGTCTGGGTCCTCGTGGCGCTTCGGCCAGCAGAGCGATGTTCCGGCGATTCCCTCCGCGGACTCCGCAAGAAACCAGATCGATGGATCGAAGCCCTTCTCCTCCTCGATCCAGTGAACCCACTGCTTGAGTTCCTCTTCGAAGGGCGAGTCGACGTGTCCCCAGTGATCGCTGAAGACGTCTCTCACGAATCGCACAGCGGCAGCGAGGTCCTTCTCAGGATCGAAGCCTCTAACGGCAATCCCGTCCGGCCAGGCCGGATCGCGGGGCAGCTCGGCCATTTCGATGATCATTCGCTGGAAGTAGCGCACCGGCTCGAATCCATTGCGCTCCAGCAGCTCGCGTGTTCGCACGTCGGTCACCAAGGCGCCATGCCTCAGGATGACCCGAGCCTCCGTGGGGGCTCTCGGAACCGCCCGCCGAGCCCGCTGCTCTTCCCATGCGAGAAGCGCAGATCCAATGCCGAGTCCTTGGTGCTCCGGATGAACGCGACCCCAACTGCGTACGCTCACGTGGGGATCCTCAAGGTCCCAGACCTCGGCGTAGCCAACCAGGGCGCCATCGGAATCGCAGATGGCCCGCGTGTCTCGATCCATGTTGAACCCGGGCGTCCGCCACTCGACACGTTGCTCATCGGCGTCGTGCGGACGCTCTCCCGTCAGCTCCAGTGAGCACGCGTTGAACAGCGCCACTGCCTCTCCCGCGTCCCGCATCGTCGCCGGGCGTGACGTGTATCTCTCGGGTAGGTTCTGTAGCGACATTCCTCGCTCCTTCCCTCGAAAGCCTTAGACCACACTCGTCCAATGGAGAATGTTTCGCTTCGCCCGTACCGTGAAGACCGCGACGGGAGGGCCCCGTCACTGGGTGGTTGAACGTTCCTCGCAGGGTTCAACCGTGTGCTTCGTCCTGGGATGTGGAGAGAAGGTGGGTCTAGATGAGTGCCGCCTAAGAGCCGTTGCTCGCCACACCTGAAGGGGCCACGGACCGAATTTGGTTTGCGTTCACAATCATCGATTCGCCTCCTCCTTGCAGGCGTGCCTAGCCAGGGCACGTGTCCGAGAGTCCGCCACTCGAGAAGAGCGGGCCCGGTACCAACGTGAGGATGCAGTATACGCCTCAGATCACCCAGTTCAAGGTGAAGACGCCTCGCCATGCCAGTCTTGCGGTTTCACGGTCCCGCTCCTATCCTTTCCCCGCTTTCGAATCCTCCACATTCGCCCGCAGGAAGGACGGCCACGGACGACCATGACCGAGTCCGACAGTCATCGGATGCCTGATCGCCTTGGATACGTTCCCCTCGCAGACGCGGCGGCGTCCACGTACGACAAGCTGGGGTTCCGGTGCGGCCTCGAGATCCACCAGCAGTTGGCGACGAAGCGGAAGCTCTTCTGCCGCTGTCCGGCCGGGAGCTATCAGAGCGAAGACGACTTCGACGCCCAGCTCGTCCGCCACATGCGCCCCACCCTCTCCGAGCTCGGGGAGTACGACGGCACAGCGCTGATGGAGTTCAAGACCAGGAAGAACATCACCTACCGGATCAAGGGTGAGACGGCCTGCACCTACGACATCGACGACACACCACCGTTCCCACTGAACAGGGACGCTCTCGCTATTGGCATCGAGATTGCGCTCCTTCTGGATTCGAGCATCGTCGGAGAGCTTCACATCACGCGCAAGCAGTATCTCGATGGAAGCATCCCCACAGGATTCCAGCGCACGGCCATCGTCGGCATCGAAGGCGAGATCCCGCTCGCAAATCATCCGGTCCGTATCATCCAGCTGAGCATCGAAGAGGACTCCTGTCGTGAGGTTTCCGACATCGGACACGAGCGGATCTACAGGACCGATCGGCTCGGCATGCCGTTGGTGGAGATGGTGACGTATCCGGACATGCGAACGCCAAACGAAGCGGCAGAAGCGGCTCAATACCTTCGCTTCCTCGCCCGAAGCACCGGCAAGGTGAACACCGGGATCGGCGCCGCCCGCCAGGACGTCAATGTCAGCATCGAAGGCGGCACGCGCATCGAGATCAAGGGGGTTCAACACATCCGCCGGATCCCCGAGCTGACCCACAACGAGGCCTTCCGGCAGAGTGCTCTTCTCGGGATTCGCGAAGAGCTCCTCGCGCGCGTTGACGATCCCAACAGTTGGAGTCTCGAACGCCTCGACATCGAGATGAAGGACGCCTTCGAACTGCGAAACGTGCTCAACCTATCCGCAGATGCGGGACTCGTCGCGGCGAAGCTACCGCATTTCGGCGGAGTTCTCTCCCGATTCACCTCGCCCGGCCGATCGTTCGCCGACGAACTCTCCGATCGTTTGAAGGTCATTGCCTGCATCGAAAAGCCGAACATGACGACCTCGGACGAGGCAACATCCCTTCTCTCGGCGAAGAATTGGGGCGCCATCGGCGAGCGGCTCGATGCGGGTCCAGACGACGGATTGATCCTCATCTGGGGGCCGGACGCCGATCTGCCGACCGCCGTGGAGACGATCGAGGAGCGCTGCGGGTGGGCATTCATTGGCGTGCCAAACGAGACCCGTAAGGCAATGCCGGACGGCACGACGATCTTCGAGCGCGTCCTCCCCGGACCGGATCGGATGTATCCCGACACGGACTCGGCACCGATCCCGATCGACGAAGAGATGATCGAGGCGGCACGATCCAAGCTTCCCCCACTATCAATCGCCCAACAGCTCGCCCAGCTTCGCGAATGGAATGTCCCCGAGGACACGCACGAGTTCATCTTACGCAGCAACCTGTACACAATCCTCCAGGATCTCGTCGCTACCTCGTCGCTCGATCCGAGCTTCGCCGGAATCCTCGTCGGCCAGGTCCTGCGACACGTGTGGTTCACGGGCGGCATCCGGGAGCATCGTTTCCTGGAGATCGTCGACCAGGTTCAATCTCGGCGCCTCGCCCACGACATCCTCAAGGTTCTCATCCCTCTCGCCGCAGAGGACCCGGACGCGAGCTTCGAGACGCTGCTCGAGCGGGCGAGATACGAGCCCCACTCCCAAGAGGAGATCGCCGAGCGGATCGCCGAGCTTTGCAGTAGCCCCGCCCCACCTACGCTGTCGCCCGACGCCAGGCGCAATTGGATCATGGGACAGCTTCGGCCGAGCGCACTCGGGAACGTGCTCCTGCGAACCGTCGCGAGCCAGGCGGAGGAGGCGCTTCGATGAGCAATCCCCACAAGGGCTACAAGGGTGAGGCTCTCGACATGCTACAGCAATTCGGAATCGCGGTCTGGGATGACGTGGACATCGAGACGAGCCGGGGCCGGTTCCAGGGCATCGTCCTTCCGCGCTCGGAGTTTGACGATTCCCTGCATCTCGTCCTGAAACTCTCCACGGGATACAACGTCGGCGTCGATGTGCGAACCATCACGGCCGTGTCCAGACTCGGATCGAAGGAGGCGCACTACAAGATCCCTGAGAAGCAGTTCCCGATCTCGCCCGACAAGCCGAACATCAAGCTGCTGGGAACAGGCGGAACGATCGCCTCGCGTCTCGACTATCGAACGGGCGCCGTCATCCCCGCCTTCTCTCCGGGGGAGCTGTACGGCGCGGTTCCCGAGTTGGCCGACATCTGCAACCTATCGACCGAGAAGCTGTTTGGCGTGTTCTCGGAGAACATGGGGCCCCGCGAGTACAAGGAGCTGGCGAAGGCGATCGGCCGCGAGATCGAGAACGGCATCGACGGCGTCGTCGTCGGTCACGGCACCGATACGATGCACCACACCGCAAGCATCCTGGCCTTCATGGTGCAGAGGCCTCCGGTGCCCATCGTCATGGTCGGCTCACAGCGATCGTCCGACCGACCGTCGTCCGACGCGGCTCTCAACTTGATCCATGCCACGACCGCTGCCGCCACATCGGACATCGCCGAGGTGATGGTCTGCATGTTCGGTCCGACCTCGGATGAATACGCCCTTCTCCACCGGGGAACGCGCGTCCGCAAGATGCACTCCTCCTACCGCTCGACCTTCCGCACAATCGGAGATATCCCCCTGGCCACGGCCACTCGCGATGGCGTCAGGCCGCTTCGCCAGGACTACAACCGGCGGCGGGACGACCGGTTCGTCGAGATCATCCCCGCGTTCGAGGAACGCGTAACAATGGTCTACTACTACCCGAACATGCATCCCGATGTGATCGATGGCCTCGTCGAGAAGGGGTACAAGGGGATTGTCATCGCGGGCACCGGCCTGGGACACGTCAACAAACCAGTCTATCCCGCGATCGAGCGGGCCACCGCGGCGGGCGTGGCGATCTACATGACGGTGCAAACGCTGTGGGGCTACGTTCACATGTTTGTCTACGACACCGGAAGGGATCTGATGGCCAAGGGGATCATCCCGGCCGAGAACATGCTTCCCGAGGTTGCGTACGTGAAGCTCTCCTGGGCTCTCGGGCAGACGGACGACCTAGAGAAGGTCCGAAGGCTGATGCTCACTCCAATCTGCGGCGAGATCACAGAGCGGGAGCCGCATGACGGATATCTCATCTTCCAGGGCGGCATGCCCGAGATTGAAGAGTTCGTGCGAAAAATCCACAAGTAGCTGCCACTGAGCCTTACCGCCGTCCCATCCGACGCGCAATCAGCTAGAAGGTCACGTCAGATGCTTTCATCAAGCGTGCCCCGGCCCGCTCCCAAGTCCCGTTGAAAACATCGATGACCTCGCTGGCCGTTGACGGACCGACGTCAAGCGTCCCGTGCGCGTCAAGCATCACGACCACATCGTAGTCCTGGCAGATCGCGCACATGACGGTGGCGTTGACACATCCGGAAGTCTCGAGCCCGCAGATATAGAGTGTCTCAACTGCAAGCTCGGTCAGCGTCTGTTCCAGGATCGTTCTCATGAACGCGCTGCCAAATCGTTTCTGAACGACGTACTCTCCGGGCATCGGTTCAATCTCAGGATGAATCCGGACGAGTTCGGGGTCGTCCGGTTGATCGTCGCTCAGATGCTGCACAAACATTACGGGTACCCCAGCCTCTCGAGCCCTCCCGATTAAGCGGGCGCACTTCGAAACCAGATCATTGCCGTCGCGGGTGACCATCGGCTCCGGCTCCATGTGGACGCGTTGGACGTCGATCACGAGAAGCGCCTCTCTGCGGTTCATGTCCCCTCCCTGGACGAAGGCCTGAGGACACCATACGTCCCTCGACCCTCTTCCGTCCAGAAGCCAGCCGGACTCCGGTCCCTTGTGAGAGCGGGGACTTCATCATGCGTGAGCAGAAGGTTGCTCGCCATGACTCCCGCCGGTTGCCCCTGGAGGATCGGTCTCGCCTTGGCCGAAGTATCGCTGTAGCCGACGGAAGGCCTTGAGCTCCTCCTGCTGCCCGAGCTTCGATCGGCGGATGGCACGCTCGAGGAGCTCGATCGTCCGATCGTAGAGTGGGCGGTCGACCGGATACGGAATCCCGTCCTTCCCCCCGTGCGCGAACCCGTACCGCGCCGGGTCCTCGAAGCTGGGGGTCTGTCCGTAGACAAGCTCCGAGATGAGGGAGAGCGCTCGCAGGGACTTCGCCCCGACGCCGGCGATCGCCAGGAGTTCTCGGAAGCTCGTCGGCTGCCTCTCGTAGGTCTTCACGAAGGTCCGATACAGTCGCTCGGGCGCGATGTCCACCTCGAGGATCTCATGGCGTTCAGGAAGCTTCAGATGCTTCAGACGTTTGAGTTCGGAGACCAAGTGCATCGGTTTGCTCGAGGCGATCTCTGTGCTCGCGGCTCTCGTCCCCGCGCTCTTCTTGGCCACAAGGTTGAGCGTCGGAGCCCTCGCGTCGCAGCAGACGGCGACGTGCGGTTCACAGACAAAATCTTCCAGCCCGGACGAGGCCCAGTGGTAGCGACGGGCCATTCCGTTCGAGTCGTTCATCCCTTGCTGGACAACCGCCCAATTCGCGTCCCGATCGAACAGGAAGACGTGGTGATAGATCTGGTATCCGTCCTGCACGGCGGCGCTGTCCACCTTGGCCGAGGTGCGACTCGCGTCGACCAATGGCGCGGGCTCCACACTCACCCTTTCGCACCACGTCTCGATCTCACTTGGCGTCTTTCGTGACGTCGCACCCTTGCCCCCCGAGACGAACAGGCCGAGGTTCTGCTCCTCGCCCCGGATGCCCTCCTTGATGGCACCGCAGGTCGTTGTGGTAACGCCGCTCGAGTGCCAATCGAAGCCAAGAACGCAACCGAGAGACTGAAACCATCCGGGATCGCTGATCCGGTCGAGGAAACTAGCAGGGCCGTCTTCGAGAATGACGATCTCCACGATCGCCTTCGCCAGCTTCGCCATTCGCGCGAACAACCATCGAGGCGCACGTCCGTGATGAAGTGGAAGCTCGGCCGTCCCGGTTCTCATGCGCCCACCCTACTCGATACCGAGTGCGGACTTGCCATGAAGAACTCGTCCTTCGGGGACGGTCAGCTTCGCGGTGGGATGATCCGATCGAGTAGGCCGTACTCCACCGCCTCTTTGGCGGACATGAAGTAGTCTCGATCCGTATCCTTGGTGACCTGCTTCTTGGTCTTGCCGGTGTGCTCGGAGAGGATCTTGATCAGCAGGTCGCGCATCCGAAGAAGCTCCTCGGTCTGGATCTTGACATCGGCCGCCATCCCCTGTGCACCACCGAACACCTGATGCAGCAGAATCCGTGAGTTCGGGAGTGCTGAGCGTTTTCCCTTGGCGCCGGCCGCCAGCAGGACCGCGCCCATGCTCGCCGCCTGGCCGATGCAGATCGTCGCGACGTCGCACTTCACGTAGCGCATCGTGTCGTAGATCGCCAGCCCGGCCGTCACCGAGCCGCCCGGAGAGTTGATGTACAGACTGATGTCCTTCGACGGATCCTTCGCCGCGAGGAAGAGCATCTGCGCGATGACGACGTTCGCCACGTCATCGTCCAACGCATCACGCAGGAAGATGATCCGATCCTCAAGCAAGCGGGAGTAGATATCGTAGGTCCGCTCCGTGTGTCCTGTATGGTCTATGACGAACGGAATCTGAGCCGTCATGCGCCTCCCCTTTCCTTCGTCGGATCGATGATGAGTCCTTGCCTCGTCCCTTCCTGCGTCGGGTCGATCACGCGCCCCTGCGTGGTTCGGTCTTCTGCAGCAGAGACCACGGCTGTCTCACGCAAGAGCGCGAGCACCCGCTCGTTGACCTTGCTCGCCCTGTAGTCGTCCCATCGGTCGTCCGCCTTCAGCCGGCCGACGAAGCGCAGAGCATCTTCCCCTCCCGCTTCCGCGTCGACCCGAGCGAGCTCCTCGAGTTCCGCATCCTCGATCCCGATCTCCTCGACGGCGGCAATCCGACGCACGACAAGCTCCCGCCGCAGCCGACGCTCGACGCTCTTGCGGATCTCCGCGAGGAACTCCTCCTCGGTCGCCCCTTGCGCCTCAAGATACTCCTCGTACGTCCTCGTGCTGCTGGGCTGCTGGAAGGACTCCTGCACACCTTCCAGCTCCTCGCCGACAAGTTCCTCCACGAACGAATTCGGAAGGTCGATCGCGGCGGACTCGATGATCTGATCGAGCACGGCCGATTCAATCAGTTGCTCATGTCGCTTACTCCGCGCGCCCTCGATCTTCGCCTCGATGTCGCTCCTAAGCGCATCGAGAGAGTCGAACCCCGCGTCCTTTGCCATTTCGTCGTCGATCTCAGGAAGGATGACCTGCCGAAGCGATACCACCTCGAGCTTCGTCTGCAGCCGTTTGCCCTCCGCAACCGCCACGTTGATCGCAACCTCGTCGCCGATCGAGGCTCCGATCAGCCCCTTGGTGACTTCGTCCGTCCCGTCCGCGCGGACGTCCCACTCTTTTTCTCCCTCACGGACGTGCACGAAGTCCCCGTCGCCCACAACATCGCCTTCTTTCTCTCCGAGGGTCGCCAGATGCGACTGAACCTCAAGCAGGGCACCTTGGATGTCATCATCGCTCACGGGCGGCGGCTCGGGAACACTCACCTCGCGGCCTCGGATCTCAGGCAGCTCGACCTCAGGCAAGATCGAGAATGAAGCAGTGAACACGAAGGGGGTCGCCTCCTCGAACGAGGCGATCTCAACTCTCGGACGGGAGACCGGGCGAAGATCCAGTTCGACGAGCGCCTCAGGCAGATGCTCGCGCTCGAGATCCTCCTTCGTTTCCTCGATGAAGAGCTCTCGTCCAAGACGCGAATCGAGCACGTTTCTCGGGATGTGTCCTTTGCGGAAACCCGGGACGCGCACCTCACGTGCGTACCTTCGATAGACCCCATCCAGTCGCTCACGGAAGGCCTCCGGCGGGATCGTCACGCGAACCGTCGCCTCCGTCGCCTCCCTCTTCTCGATCTCGTATTGTGGTTTGCTCATCATGGTTTCGTTTGAGACTCCAAGCTGGTCCTAGGATGCCGCGGATTATACGTACCGCTCGATGCGCGAACAAGGAAACCCGGTCGCCAAGGCCATTAGAAGAACAGCAGAGATCGCCATTCGGCCCCGAGAAGAAACTCCCACAATCGCCACACGCCTCCAAAGAGCGGACCAAGAACGCCCAGATAAAGGAGCGCGACCAAGATGATGAACCCGTATCGTTCGATCGACAGAAGGAGTCGGCGGCCCTGCGCAGGAAGGAAGTACATTAGGACGCGCGAACCGTCGAGTGGCGGGATCGGCAGGATGTTGAACACCGCCAGAACCAGATTGTAAAGCACAAACGCGCTCAACAGGAAGAACGCAGCCTGGATCAGGTTCGCACCGAAACCGGCGACGGTGTAGATCACGCCGTTCGGAATCGCGAGAAAGATGAGTTGCCCGAGGGCTGCCGTCCCACAAGCCAGCAGGAGGTTCGTCGTCGGTCCCGCCAACGCGACGTACAGTGTTCCCCTCAAGGGATTGCGGAAATACGCGGGGTTGATGGGAACGGGCTTCGCCCACCCGAACAACGGAAGAGCCGAGGAGAACAACAGCCGGAGAAGAACGAGGGATACGGGAACCACAATCGTCCCCACCAGATCGATGTGCGCAAGCGGATTCAGCGTGAGCCTGCCCCGGCTGCGCGCCGTCGGATCTCCCAGGCGAGCGGCCACGTAGCCATGCGCCACCTCGTGTAGCACGATCGCCATGAAGACGGCAACCAACGAAAGAACAACCTCCAGGATCAGCTCGAAATTCATTCCCACTCCCTCAGTCCCGGTTCGACCGTCAGTGTATCCTCGTGTCTGACGATTACCAGGCCCGCGGGAGCGCTTCTTGGCTTCCGTACGTGCTTCGCAGCCGCGATGGTCACGTCGACGCGCCGCTCGCCTTTCGCTTTCGAGTAGTGAGCGGCCAGGCCTGCTGCCTTACGCAGGACGCGCTCTGGAATCTCCCGTCGCCCATCCCGGCGAACGATTACGTGAGAGCCTGAGACGTCGCGGGCATGCATCCACACGTCCTCCGGTCCGGCGTCCCGCAGAAGCTGATCGTTCTCCTCGGCGTTCCGCCCAACGAGGACGACGTGCCCTTCGATCGAGAAGCAGCGGGAGCCGGGGGACCGCGTTTTCCGCACGGCCGTGTCTTCCGCGGGGAGGAAGCGCGTAGCAACCTCGGGAACGGGCTTCCCCGCATCGACCGCCGACAGCGCGGCGCGAAGCTCGTCGATCTCCCGCTGCATTCGCTTCAACCGTCCCTCGACGTGTGGTTGCCCTCGTCGAAGCCGCTTGACTCGACGGTAGAGGCGTTGTGCGTTCTCGATAGGGCTAAGCATAGGGCTGAGGCGGATCACCCGCTCCTCCTCCGTGGCCGGGTCTTCGACACATACGCGATCCACGCCAGACGGAAGCGAGGATTGATGAATCATAAGAAGGTCCGCATCGTGCCGCATACGGTCGGCGTCCGCCAGCGCGTCGAGCCAGTCGCGCAGCTTCTCCACGATCCGGGCGCGTTTCCCCAACGCGCGAAGAAGGTGATCGCGAACCTTCGACGCCGCCCGTTCCGAACCAGACGTCCCACCAACCACCAGGACTCTGTCGAGCGCCTCGGCGTAGCTCTCGGCACGCTCCGCTGGAGCGGGAAGCGTGTAGAAAGCGGCGCGCATCCACCCTACGTCGAAGCTTGCCTCTGGATGCGTCGCGGCACGCATAACGTCCGCCAGGAACTCTCCGACTCTCTTGGCGCGCTGCTCACCAGCGAGCCTGTCTTCGGCTACAGCGCGCAGGATGTCGTTCGCCGTGTCCCGCCCGATTCCATCGATCCTTCGCGCGAGGGCGCGCGCGGGGTCTTTCTCGTTGAGACAAGCCGTGATCTCCTCGGTACCAACCTCACGCGGGTCGATCTTCGGCTGAGGCGTCAGCGGGCAGTACGGCTGCCCGGGACGGTTGCGGCCGTCACGCCGAGCCGCCCCGAGCACCGTCCCGTCCCGGACAACGAGGAGATTTCCGCGCAAACCGACCAGCTCCGCAATCAGCTCTGTTCTCTCCGTGCGGGATCCGCTGCGCCGTCCCACGTCGAAGACCACGACGCGGTCCCAACCCACCTGCCGAATTGCCTCTATCCGGCCTCCCCGCAAGTACTTCCGAAGTAGCATCACGAAGCTCGACGGCTCCTGCGGGTTGGGGATATCAAGCGTCGTCAGATGAATCGAAGATGCCCTCGGCGAGATCAGGATCTTCCGCTTGGCAGGTCCCGAGACGTGAAAGACGAAGAGGCCGCGTGACGGCCGGTAGACGGTCCGAAGAAACGCACCCTCAGCCGCTGGACGCAACTCGTTGAGGGAAGCGGCGATCGCCAATCCATCCATGCTGCCTCCGGTTGAAGGCTTCCCAGGCCCTCTCTATAATCCCCGTCATTGTAACGCCGGCGTAGCTCAGTGGTAGAGCAATGGTTTCGTAAACCATGGGTCGGAGGTTCGACTCCTCTCGCCGGCTCTTGTTGCGTAATGGGATAGGCCTTCAGAGGGTTCGCTCTCGTATCGCGGCCCAGCAAAGACCGCCGAACTTCCTCGATTGACGCTGAGGTGCTCGTCGAGGAAGTCACGGATCGCATGAGCCCCTTCGCCCCATCATCCAGTGTCACCTCCATGCATCGCGCCGGGCACGATGACGAACTCCGAGGCCACGCCCACCTCCTGCAGCGCGGCCCGCAAGTCTCCGGCTGTTCGATGGACACATACTGATCCTTAGGAGCCGTGGAGAACAAACATCGGTGGATCGTCGGCGATCTGAGCCTCACCCGCGCTTCAAGGGACAGACATCCCGCAGGGTTGCCTCGCCATTTTCTTCCTCTCCCCGAAACGGTTTCGGCTCCTTGCATGTATCCCCGGTCAATCCCTACACTCGCTCATGACAAAAGGAGGCCATCAGTCCACATGACCCGACCGAATCAGCTACGAGCACCAGGAATCGCCATCTTCCTAGCGATCCTCTTCCTTCTTCCTATTGTCACGGACGCAGAGGAAATCGAAGCGATCTACTACGACTACTTCGATGACCCATCGAGCGGATGGCGAACGCAAAGCGGAGACACCGGCTCCGTTCAGTATCGAAGCGGCAAGTACCAAGTACGAATCACGCGGAGCAATTACATATGGTGGAGCTGGGCCCCCTACGAGGACGTTCCCGACAGCTTCCTGGCCGAGGTTACAGGCTACGCGCGTGCCAACAGCGGAATCTCCAAGTACGGCTTGATCTGGGGAACGGACAGCGCCAACTTCCTGCTCTTCTACATCACGCCGACAGGATGGTTCTCGGTCCGCTCGATGCGCGGCGGCAACTGGCAGACGCCTCCCATCGATTGGAAGGAATGTTCCGCGATCGAGCAGGGAGAGAACAAGCGCAACACACTACGAGCCACCGTCGAAGAGGATACCGTTGAGGTCTACATCAACCGTAGACGAGTGGGGGCTTTCGCGTTGGGCGGAGTAGGCGATCTGGCCGCAGCCTTCGCGAGCCCAGGCACGGTGACCCTGGGAGCAGGGGACACTTGGCATGTCGGGCTCGCCGGCGCTTCGTTCGATGCTGTTCCTGTCGAATTCTACTTTGGAGAGTTCTCGCTGTACGAGCTGCCCTCGGACTCACCTCGCGCGCCAACAATCAACTTCGGCGGCTAGCTGCGCGGTCGCCGACAAGGGCTGGTTCTCTCCTAGTCGCCCCCCCCCCCAGGCTCTGCAAAGCGGGGCGATGCCTGCAGGACAGACGTCTGCTCGGCAGCGGCCAGACGACGGCCCCCATCCTACGTCAAAGCGGCTAGCATAGAGCGATTCCGCCGAGTCGTCGGCAAAGGGGTGAGAGAACGTGAACGATCTAGGCAAAGTTGCAGTGATCGCCGGCATCATGGGCGCCATCCTCCTGGCGGGGATCCTCATGGCGCCAGTCAAGCAGCAGGAGGAAGCTGCGCTGCCAGAGCCCGCTCCCGCTGAAGAGGTGACGGTTCTACAGGAAGACACATTGGAGATGCTCGATCCGATCTACTCGGAGAAGGCCGTCTTCCAGGACGGGATGCTACGGATCGCCTTCGACGCATCCTACACGGATGAAGGGCTCCAGAGCCGCTTGCCATTCTGGCTCCATAACATCTCGGGCGACGTCATCAACATTCTGTGGGATCGCTGCTCGCTTCAGCTTCCTGGCGGGAACACTGTGAAGGTTCTCAGTGAGGAGAGCCTCACCCACTTCGGGACGCCGGGAAGCACCATCACGATCGCGCCGTCCGGGGACCTTTTCGATGCGATCATCCCGGTCTCCGAGTTCACGTGGGCCGCGGAATCGAGCTGGAGCGTCTCCACGGGAGTTCTCGACGCGGGCACATTCACGCTCGTGCTTGCCGTCGAACACGGCGACGCACGGCCGAGCGTCTGCCCTACCCAGGCGCCTCGACCCGTGAGTTCCGATCCATGCAAGGAAGATCTGGCTCCGCGGATGGGCAAGATGACCTCGTGCTGCGAAGGTCGAACGATCAACTACTACACCTTCCGTTTCGTCGTGCGCTAGGAATCCCTGCGCATACGCACTCGGTGAGGAGTTGATGGAGGGAGGTTCCGCCCAGGACCTCCCTCATTCCTTTGATGTCTCCCCCGATTTGTCCTGAACCCGTTGTTTGCTGTAGGCTACCAGATGTCTTAGGGCCTTTCGGCGCCAAAGGGAGGTGAGCGAGGTGGTCCGCAAGAGCGAAGTCACGACCTTGTCGATCTACATCCCAAAAAGCAAACTCGACAGGAAGCCGATCGAACGGCTCGAGCGTCTCGCCAAGAGAGTCGACCGTTCCATCAACTACCTCGTCGTCGAAGCGATCCTCCAGTATCTGGATCGACAGGAGCGGAAGAAGTAGGCAGGTCTACCCGGACCGAGACTGAAAGGTCGCGCTGGCATCTCGCCACAACGGACGTCTGGCGCATGGTCTGTGGATCCGAGGGGTTCACACGTGAAGTGCGGCTTGACCAGGCGCAGCCCCTCTGCTGCGCCGCAGGGCGGCTCTGCAAAGGGCATCGGCTGCGCGTGCATGTCATCTGAGATGAAGCTTCCGATTGGCCCGCCTCAGTTCCAGCGGCGCCATGCTCTCAGGAAGGCAAAGCCAAATCTGATGCCCGCTCCTAGTTCGCTTCCATGCGGCGATTCGCCGCCCTTCCCCACCATCGCGGTCGCCCGCGCCGGCTCACCGGTGAAGGCTCGGTGCTGCGACGAAGCTCAGCCCTTTCCGCGTCAACGCCTCGGCCGTGCGATTCAGTGCGTCGTGCTTGTCAAGGTAGTTGCGCTCCATCGCCGACATCAGCCCCTGCGCTTCGATCTCAGCTTTGGGCAAGAAGTAGTCTAGGATGTCCGTCGGGTGCTCGCGCTCCGCATCGATCTCAGGCGTCCCACCCTCGTGCTTCGCAGAGATGTTGGCGACATGACCCGCCAGCTCAACGAGCTCGTCAGTTCGGTCGTACGGCTGAATGACGATCGACTTCTGGGTCTCGGTGACGTGATGCTCAAAGCGAACGACATCCTCAAGGCCGAGTCTCTTGCGGATCTGCGCGCCCTTCTCGATGGTCGCATTGTCGACCGAATTCGCCCAGTTGAAGCCAACCAGTGAGGTCGTCCCATCCCCTCGTGAGAAGAGCTTGGCTCCGAGAAGGGTCCACAACGCTGCGTATGGGTTGTCGTTCCCCATGTAGACGGAAATCTTGAACTCGATGTCGATGCCAAGCTTGTGCAGAAGGTACCCGAGGAGCACCGTCCCCGGATTGATGTTGAGTACCTGTCGAATCCCGTACTTCGTGTAGTAGCCCAGGAACTCGTCGACCCATTGGAGCGCATGCTCGTTCGGCTGCCCCACCCCTCCAAAATACCCGGTAATCGTCGCCGGACCGCCAAGATGGATGTTGGAGCCGTCGGTGCCCTTCGTGTCCAGCGTTTCCACGTAGCTTGCACCGACGACCTGCATCGCCGCGGCTACGGCGAGCGTGTCCCCATTATCCGCTACCTGCTCCGCCATGCTTCGCACGCGGATGTAGCGTCCGGGCATCAGCTCACCGTTTCCGATCGCCTGCTTCGCTTCGGCGATCAGCCAGGGGAAGAACTGCAGCGCGCTGATCTCAAGCGTCACAGGCTTCGCCTCGTCGAAGGCCATCCCCTCCGCGCGGCCCCCGAGAACCTTCTTCCGGAAGTCGGCAATCGAGATGAACGCGCCGCGATCGCGCTGCTCGATCAGCCACTCGACATCTGCGAGATACGGTGACCCGGACTCCTTCAGACGGCGGAGCAGATGTTCAAGTTCCCTCGCCTCGGCCGCCTCCGCGTTGATCTGCTCGGGCCCCCCATGCTTCTCGACGACGCGAAGGAACTCGTTGATCACTTCTGAGTTCGGATCGAGCAGAAGTCCGTTGATCTCCCGGACTACGTTCTCTCCGATTGCCAGTCGTCCGCGCAGATCAGTCATCCCTTCCTCCTTGCCGATTCACTCGTACTCTCTGACCAGGCCGTCGAACTTGCCCGCCTCGTCCTTGAGCATGTGGTAGCAGTGCTCGTCGGTCGGGAACGCACCGGCCTTGACGTCGGAGACGTAGGCTCGCATCGCTTCCGTGACCACCGCGGCGACGTTGCAGTACTTCTTGACGAACTTCGGCGTGAACGCCTGGAACTGGCCAATCAGGTCGGACACGATCAGGAGCTGTCCGTCGCACTCCGCGCCGGCGCCGATGCTCAGGACCGGGATCGAGAGCTTCCGCGCGATGAGCCCGGCGACCTCCGGCGGTACGGCCTCAAGCAACAGCATCTGGGCGCCAGCCTCCTCGATCGCCAACGCATCCTCGATCAGCATGCGCGCCGACGCAATCGTCCTTCCCTGTGCCTTGTGCCCGCCAAGCTGCCCGGAACTCTGCGGCGTCAGCCCGATGTGGCCGCAGACGACGATGCCCGCATCGAGAATCGCCTCGATCCGGCTGATCACGCGCAGGCCGCCCTCGAGCTTGACCGCATCAACGCCCGCTTCCTTCAGGAACCGACCCGCATTCCGAGCCGCCTCTTCGTCACTGACCTGGTAGCTCATGAACGGCATGTCGCCCATAACGAACGTGTTCGGCGCCGCGCGCCGCACCGCCTCGCAGTGAACGATGCACTGATCCATCGTGACCGGAACCGTGCCCGAGTACCCGTACACGCACATGCCGAGCGAGTCGCCGACGAGGAGCATGTCCATCCCCGCCGCCTCGGCGAACGCCGCGGTTGGGTAGTCATAGGCCGTCAGCCAAGCAACTTTCTCGCCGTCCGCCTTCATCTTCTGAATCGTGTGGATGCTGTGCTTCCGCTTGTCGCTCATCGTCAATCTCCTTCAAGCATTTGAGGGCAGAGGATTGGATCGCTGGCCCTGGGTGGCGTGAGGCTACACGGGAAGCCCCACCTCCCGCAAGAGGAGGACAAGCCGAGAGAGTGGAAGGCCGATCACGTTGGTGTAGTCGCCATCGATCCGCTCGACGAAGTGCGCCGCCTGCCCTTGAATCGCGTAGGCCCCGGCCTTGCCGTCCGGCTCGCCGGAGCTTACGTAGTCCGTGATCTCGTCCCAGCCGAGATCACGGAAGCGTACGAGTGTCTCCTCGACGGCGGTTCGCTCCAAGCCAGCGGGCGAGCTCAGCACGCACAGACCGGTGAAGACCGAGTGCTCCCGCCCGCTCAGCCTTCGGAGTATCCGCGAGGCATCGCTTCTCGATGAGGGTTTTCCGAGCACCTCTCCATCCACAACGACGAGCGTGTCCGCCCCGACGATCACGCCCGCTCGCCGGGACGCGACATCGCGCGCCTTCGCACACGCCGAAGCGAGAACCCGACCCGCCGCATCGCCAGATGTGCACTCACTGACGAGTGGCGCCACAACTTCGAAGTCACCTGTGATCCGTGTGAGAAGCTCCCTGCGACGCGGAGACGCGGAAGCGAGAATGAGCGTCATGGCGTTCTCCCATCCGCCAGCTTCCCGACCGGAGCGTCGGTTCCTGGCTCGGAGCAGGTCCCCCGACTCAGGGGAAGTCCACTCCTGTCGTCCCGTAGAAGAGCGCGTACGGAAGGTCCGGCATCATGCCCTTCGGCAGCCGGATCACGCCCGCCGACAATTGATTCGCCTCGAGGCGACCAGTGCGGGTGAAGCCCGGCGTCAGGTCCACGAACGACGCGGAGCTGAAGAAGAGGTAGTTCGTCTCCGACTGCTGGGCGAAGAAGTTCCAGGGAGAGAAGGCCACGCCGGTCGACGAGTGCGCCCAGACCATCACCGCGCCGGTACCGATCAGCGGGTCGAGCGTGGCGATCAAGTCGACTCCCAGAGCGCTGACGCGAGTCCCCTCCTCTAGGCGTACGTACAGAAGTCGTAGGATCTCGTCGTTGAGGAACGTAATCTCGGCCGCTCGAACGTCGTCGGTATCGATGCCCAGGAGCGCGGCCATCGACTCCGAGGAGAAGTCGGGCGATGCCAGAATCTCTTCAAGCGAGGTCACGTCTCCGAGAAGCGGAATCTCAATTGGGTCATGCGAGGTCGTCGCCGCGGACGGGCCTCCCGCGATCGCCCCGGACGCCGCCGCAACGGTCGAGATCGTGAACGTCGTGCGCCGCCCTTCGTAGATCACATCAAACGGCGCGTTCTCTTCGATCGCATCGCCGAGAACCACGACACCCTCCGCTCCCGAACCTTGCGACGCGCCCGCCGGATTCACTTCGAATCGACCTTGAAGGAACCCGGGCGTGATCTCCGACCAACCATCGAGTCCGAGGGTAATGGGCGGCTCGCCTGCAACTTGAACAGACACTCCGAGGGGATCGAACGGAAACTGCGAGACGACGGACTTGACGTTCGGATTCACGTAGAGGGCGTTTCGCCCAAGATACGGAAGCAGCGCGGCGCGCAGCGAGGAAGAGATCTTGCTCTCGAACGTTCGCTCGTTGATGAACACGAAAACGATCGTCAGCTCCGTCCCATCCACGTCCACTTGGATGAGATTCACGAGATCGATGTCCAGCCCCGTTTCCTGCGCGAACTGCGCGCGGTCGTCACCGAGCGCGACTCCCGAAACAAGAAAAGCAAGAAGGGAGGACACCCACAGCGCCCTCCCCAAGGGGCCAATCCTCATTCTTCCCTCTAGTTGCCGTCTCAGCTGCGTCCGCACGACGCGGCGACCTAGCACCCGCCGCCGCACCACCAGCCCGCGAACGCGAAGACCCAGAACGCCCAGAAGAATGCGAGGAGCATCCCAGCCGTGATCTCGATCGTGATGAAGGGCATCGCCTACCTCCTTATCCTGCAGCCAGGATAGCACGGGCCCTGGCTACCGACAAGAGCCCAATCGAGAAGGGGACTGCTCGGACATCTGTCGCCGGACGTCGACCTCCTCAGCGGGCCGCTCGGCGAGCATCTCTTGAACTGCCTGGCTCAGTCGGAACAGCCGATCGAGCGAAGTCGCCTTCTGGTCAAGACTTCCATCCATATACCTCGCGATCGTTGCCGTGCAGTCTCTGTAAGTTCCGTTACGGACAGCTGTCTGAAGGATGATCTCCATTCGCCGGGCAGAGATCGCTGACAGGAATCGCCCGTTCACGTACCATCTCCCGGCGGAAGCCTCCAAGGAGCGGACGATGTGTG
>Ga0272444_10000273_pt1 | contig 58571 bp, 59 predicted proteins | sample SSMForm13_FD_201033 | JGI IMG/M metagenome (GOLD analysis project Ga0272444, IMG submission 201033) | Marine sediment archaeal communities from Little Sippewissett salt marsh, Falmouth, MA, United States - SSM-Form-13 | ecosystem: Environmental > Aquatic > Marine > Wetlands > Sediment ... | reverse complement strand
CGCTCCGCGCGACTCGTTCGTCCTATAGAGTGGAAGGCGCGGCATCATCGCCTAGACTCATGCGAACAGGAGCGCCTTCATGACGGAAGCAGAGGGTTGGAGGTCGGAATTGCCGAACGGCGAAGCGAACGTCGCAGGCTTGATCGCCAATCTCTACACCGCGGAAAGGGAGGCGCTGTTGCGATACGCAGGAAGTCTGACGCGGGAGCGAAGCAGAGCCGAGGACCTCGTTCAGGATGCATTCGTCCGCGCGATGTCGAACCTCGAGCTTCTAGGCGACCTTACGCGCGGCCAGCGGAAGGCTTGGCTGTACCGAGTGATCAAGAACCGGTACATCGACCAGGCCCGCCGCGTCAAGCGGTGGAACCCCGTTCAGGCGGAACTGGAACGAAGAGCGAGCGAGGCGAGAGATCCCGTGCTGGCAGACGTCAGACTGTGGGAGCTCCTCGATTCGGTTCCCCGAAGCTATCGCGAAATCCTGCACGACCGGTTCGTGCTCGGGCTGAACAGCACCGAGATCGGCGAACGTCGCGGAATCCCTGCGGCAACGGCCCGATCGCGTCTCCGACTGGCCACGACGTGGATGCGAACGCATCGCGCGCGTCTGCTCGGAAAGGAGTGATCATGGGACTCCCCCCATGGGCCGTCTCACCGATCGATCCGTCCGTCGCATCAGGACGGCGAGTCGACCGCTGGGCGAACCCTCATCTCAGAAGTCGTCAGGTCCACCCATCGGAGCGCAAGCCGAGACAGACATGTCATGGAGTGCCGCGAGAAGCGAACAGCGAGCCCCTGCTCATCGAAAGGAGAGAAGCGTGGAACGTGGGAAAGTAATCGGGAACGTCAACATCCTCGATCTACGAGGTGCGACCGAGGAATCGGTGAAGGAGTATGAGTCGATCGGAAACGTGAACATGGCTATCTACCTACCGGAGACAGCTCACCTCTTGCACAAGCTCGTGATCGGCAACATCAACGCCACTGCGGAAGTCCCGCCCGACGTGCGCGTCGAGCTCATCATGGGCCCTCTCGACATCGGCGCCGAGCACTTCGCCAACGTCACGAACCAGATCGGCTTCATGGTGATGGGGCCGGTGACGATCGCCCCGGACGTCCCGCCGGAGGCGCTCGAACGCGGACTCGCCGTGGCGATGGTGATGGGCCCGGTCACGGTTCCCGAGCCGTTGGCCGGCATCTTCCAGTCGAAGGCCCAGCTCGTGATGGGCCCGGTCACGTCGTATCCGGTTCTCGAGAAGATCCACAAAGGCAAGCTCACGCTCGATCGGACCTACCTCGAGTCTCTCGATCCGGCATCGGAGTTGGTCGTCGTCGGATCGGTCACGGTCCCCGAAGGGATCCCCGCCGGACTCATCCGAAAGAAGCTCGCGGTGCTTCACGTCACCGACGCCACGACGTGCTTCGCCCCGAACGAGGACGAGCTACGGGCGGCGTTGACGGGAACATCCGGTGCCCTCAGGGTCATCCCTCCGGGGTTCAAGGTGATCGAGAAGAAGGTCCGAATCACGCGACATCTGCTGACCTCGATCTCCGATCGGAAGCTCTTCTTCACGAGATCGGTCGAAATCGAGCCCGACGTGGACGCGGCGCTGTTCGGCCAGAAGATCGATGGACTCGCCTGCGAGGGGACGATCATCGCGCCCCAGTCTCTCCAAGAGGCCGTTGCCAAGGTCTGTGATCTTCTCGACACGCGCACTCTGTTCTACGAGGGCACCCTGTGGCACATCACCAGCGAAAGCGAGCTTCATCCGACACGGTTCGACTACCTCGACGGAAAGGCGACGCTCTACGTCAGCGGCGTGCTGACCATCGATCCGACGGTCTCGCCCGAACTCCTCGCTTCGCGCCTCGCCAAGGTGCATCTCACCGGCGTCATCGAGTGTTCGCCCGAGCAGCAAGCGGCGCTGGAAGCCCGCATCGGCATCTCGGACGGCCTCTTCGATCGATGCGGCACCGACCCTGATGAGAAGGACGATCAAAGGATCGGAAACGCCAACTATCTCGCGTTGTAGGCGTGCTGAGCCTTCGCACTTCCGCACATGAGGCGAGCGTCGCATCGAACGATGCGGCGCTCGGCCTTCTCTGCCCAGTCTGTGGAGCCGCACGCCCGTCACACGCGCGGACGACACTACCCGAATCCGTCCGACTGGCCCACTGACGGAGTCGCCAATCGCCCCAGGATCGCCGGGGCCGGCGATCCCGCTCCTGCACAGGCGCCACGGACCCCTTCGGTCGAGTCCCGCTGCGCACAAAGCGATATGCCCGCGGGACCTGACTCCGGAGACGGACACAGCGCCCGTTGGAACCCATTCACGGCCGCCGCGCACGCCCCTATACTCCGTTGTCTCTACTGCCTAAGAGAGTGGGGGGTGAGTCCCGTGCCTGGAAAGAAGAAGCCAGCGAAGAAAAAGACCGCGGCAAAGACACCGAAGAAGAAATAGGCGACGCGCCGGTTCGGGGTACGTTCACTTCCGGGCCACGAAAGGAGAGAGATGCCGAAGGCAGCATGCCCTGTCTGCGGGAAAAACGTGCCGCTGAATGACGATGAGGCGGTGCTGTACGAGCGCGTCATCTGTCCACACTGCGATGCCTCTCTTGAGGTGACAGACGAGGATCCCGTCATGTTAGACGAGGTGATGGACGAGTAGCCACTTCGGGTTCAGACCCTGCACATTCAGGAAGCGCGGCGCATGTCGGTCGCGCTTCGTCTTCTCCGCGGCCATCAACTCCGCGGGTCGCGTCGAAGAAACCAGATCGGCAGCTCGCAGGCCGGCTCACGCCGCTCGTCGATCACGTCGAACCCGCTCTTCCGGTAGAAGGCGACGTTCACGTCCGTCTGCGTCTCGAGATAGCACGGGACGCCTTCGGCATCCGCCCGTTCGAGAATCGGCGCGATCAGCCTTCGACCGATTCCCTGTCGCTGAGCCTCCGGTGCGACGCCGAGGGCCAAGAGGTACCAGTGCCGTTCCGGCATCCGCGCTTTGTGCTGCGTGTCGATGACCCGCATCATGCCGAAGAATCGCCCGCGCGCCTCTTTGGGCAGTCGCATCATCGAGCGCGGAAGGGCCATCCCTGTTCGGAGCATCTTCCACAGAGACATCTTCGTCTTTCCCGGTGTGATCCAGCAGGCGGCTCCCTGGCCTTCGGAAGTCGTCAGCGCCTCGCCGTATACTCGGGCGAAGTCGATCAACGCGCGCCACATCGGGCGGAGCAGCGTCGCCCGAGCCTCACGATCCGGCAGGACGCAACTCCACATCGGATCGTCGAGAAAGGCCCGTGTGACCGCGTCGACGGCGCGCGCACGATGCACGGCCTCGACCCGTACGACCTCGATCTCAGGCACTGTGACCATCCTTCCCTGCTGGGGACAGTCTAGCGTTCCGGCAGCGCCAAGTGCGCCTCGCGGATGAGCGCGATCAGACGCCCCGGAAGGCCCTCGGCCGCGCCTTGGTGGATCAGGCAGCGGAGCAGGTTCCGCGCGTTGACGTATCGATGGTGAACGCCGGGCAACTCGCCGTCGTAGCGGACCTCGGGAATGAGGGACGCGAGCCAGTCCTTGACCCGATCGTCGGGCAGTATCTCGCGCTTGAGGGCATGGATCGCGGCACTCGCCGTTCGCGTGTCCTCTTCATGTCGCCAGACCGTCCGGTCGGTCACGACGTTTCGGCCCAAGCAGTCAAGGATCGCCCGAAGAGTCTCGGCGTCGAGATCCTCGCACTGCGCCAGTTGACCGAACGTGTCGGCGGCGTGCGCCGTCGCGTGCGCCCACTGCTTCTCATCGGAGATGAAGCCGCGCAGATCCTGTTCGGCGTCGAGATAGCGAATCACCGTCGCGGAGAGCCGCTCCAACTCCTCGGGCGTGAGATACGCCTTCTCCCGGTGGGCCTCGATGAACGGACAGAGGACGAGGACCGAGAACGAGCGCATGAAGACCGTGTCCGACTCGACTTCGCCGATTCCGAGGAATAGGTGCTCCTCGTCGGCGATCGTCCACAAGAGCCCGCGAAGCTCGTCGTCCGACATCTCCCGCCGAACCGCCCACAGATGCAAGATTCCGTAGACGCGCCACTCGCGCAGCTTGCCGTCCGTCGTCCCCAGGAGCGGTAGGATCTCGGTGCAGAACGCAAACGGATCGACGCTCTCCGGGACCACGCCCTTCTTTTCCACAATGTCGGCGATCTGCTCCAGAAGCCTCGGATCGTTCTCGCTCATGCCCCGAAGTGTAGCCGCCCGCGTCTCCACTGCATCACCTGCAACGGGAAGACTGATGCAAAGACGATCATGAGACGCTGTCCTTGGAATCTACTCGCGGACGGATGGCGCTCTTCTCGACGCGTCCGTCAGGAGAACGCCACATGCTGAAGGTCAGTCGCGTCGCGGCCATCGTCGCAGTTGGACTCGTCGTAGGATCGCTCGCCGCTTCGTCGGAGGTCCAGACATCGCCTTGCCGGACCGCGCTCCTCGTCATCGACGTCCAGACCGCTTGGCTCGGCATCATGGCCAAGACGGTGGACGGAGTCAGGGTCGAGGAGAAGATCGCCGGAGTCCTCGAGCTGGCCCGTGCCGCAGGGATCCCGATCGTCTTCGTCGTCGACATCTCGCGACGCGGTATCGAGAGTGAACATCGCCTCGCCGTTGCCGATCCCATCGATATTCTCCCGGACGATCTCATCATTGAGAAGCGATACAAGAACGGCTTCATCCTGACGTCGCTCGAAGAGGAGCTCCGTGTGATGGGGATCACGACGCTGTCGATCACCGGCTTCGCGAGCCACGAGTGCGTCAGAGCGACCGTGAAAGGCGCGCTCGGACGAAACTTCGAGGTCGTCATCATCGAAGACGCACACAGCGGAGGCGAGGGTGGACGCAGAGCCACACGCGAGAACGAGACCTGGCGCGGGCAAGGACTCCGCGTCATCCCGAGCTGGGAGCTCGACTTCCCCGCGCTGTGCCTTCCGCTCGAGCCCGAGGACGCCGGCTAGCCGCCCGCGGCCATCCGACAGGAGCCACGTAGAGGCTGATCTCATCGATCTGCTCGACGAGCTTGCCGTCGCCCGTGCTCACAGCCGGAGTGCACACGCTACCGTCTTCCGCGACTTGCGACAATCCGATCGACCCGAGCCGCCGCAGTTGCGACTCCACGCGGAGAGTGTAGCCCGCAGACGTGGTGCATTGATCCCAAATGACGCAAGCCCAAGAACCAGCGGAGATGCCTGACAGCTGGCACAGCCGACCACTCCGTGTAATGGCTCTCATGGCCAGCAAGGGGAGGTGCGATGAAGAACGACTTCAGCGTCATCATTGAGCAAGATGCAGATGGAATCTACGTTGCGTCAGTTCCAGCATTGCCGGGATGCCATACGCAGGGACCCTCGCTCGATCAGGTAATCGAGAGGATCCGCGAAGCCATCGCGCTCTGCCTCGAAGAGCAAGGCGAAGACGCGGAACCCCTCAACTTCGTGGGAATCCAGACCGTGTCATACGCGCCGCGATACGGCGCGTGAGGAGAATCGCCGTGCGATTCTCCTGGTGAATCCCCCTTCGTCATTGGATCCCGAGAGCGTCAAGCGCATCAAGACGCTCCAACGGGCAGGCTTCCACGACGTGAGGATCCGAGGAAGCCACCACTTCCTTCGTCACCCAGATGGACGAGTCACCGTTGTCCCGGTACACACCGGGGAGACGATCGGACCCGGACTGCTCGCGAAGATCCTGCGCGATTGCGAACTCTCTCGTGATGAACTCCGCGAGCTACTCGATGTACGCTAACAGCGGCACCCATGTCGACCCCGCACGAAACGGACCCCCGCGCCGCTTGGCGTGATGATCCTCGGTCTAGATAGCTGTCGGCTTTCCGACCGGTGCGACGTACAGGCTGATCTCGTCCACCCCGTCGACCCCCAGATAGGGATCGAGCTGCTCTTGATTGTAGGCCACGATCGCGCACGTCCCCGCACCGATTGACTCGCACGCTAGATAGAGGTTCTGACAGATGTGTCCGCAGGAGAGCAGGATGTCCTTCAGCGAATCCGGCCCGTACCGCCACTCCGTCCGATACGGAATCGCCGTCCAGATGAAGGTCACCGCCGCGCTCTGGACCGAGTGTTGCCCGTAGCAGATCTCGGCGAGATCTGCCATCCCAGAGGACATCTCCCGCAGCAACACAAGCGTATGCTCGAGCGCGCCGTAGCGGTAGAGACCAGGCGAGACGCCCTCCACCCTCTCGACCTGTACGTAGGTCTCGTACGGATGGCGACAGCCGCCCGAAGGGACAACCCGAAACGCATGGGTCCGCTTCGGATGGATCTCGCGGATCCCCTGTGTCGCCCACAAGAGGAACGACAGCTCCTCGAGCGTCAGAGCTTCCTCGGTGAAGGCCCGGCGGCTCTTCCGATTCCGGATCGCGTCGATGAGCAACATCGATCCGAGATTCAGCGCCTCCGGCGGAACCAGATCGACCCGCTTCGCTCCCTCCGGGATCGCCTTTTCCAGCGGCGGCGGCTCGACGCCCTTCCGCTGATCCGACTCCCCGGCCGCTTCGAGCACTTCAACCGGCGGATTCTTCAAGTACTTGCGCAAGTCTTCCATGCGTGATCGCTCCTCTACCCTGATACACATACGTGTCCACGACCTGCAGACCGGTTCACGAGCCCTAGATCGTCGGAAGGGCGACGGACGATTCAAGCTCCGCCTCGACGATCAGGAACGGATGCCACTTCCGCGTGATGAACGTCTCGATCGCCTCGCGGAACGCCGTCTCGTGGTCCAGCGACCGATGCCCCGGAGATGCCGCCAGAAGCGCCGTCTCCAAGTTGCTGTGCCATCGATACCACAGACTCGCATGTTCCAGCACCAGAGGGGACAGATAGACCTTCTCACCGACGAGCTTCTTCACGAACTGCATGTGGATGGCTTCTAGCGCAGCTCCCCCCGACTGATACCATCCTCGCCTCATGACGAGCGGAGAGCAGGGGCCGGTCACCGCACGTGAGTCTCGCGTCTTCGATGTCGTCATCCTCGGTGCCGGTATCGTGGGATCCTCCATCACTCGCGTTCTCAGCCGTCTCGAGTGCTCGGTCGCTGTTGTCGAGAAGGAACACGACGTGGGGATGGCGGCAAGTGCGCAGAACTCGGGGTCATCCGTGCGGGGCTGAATCACAGGCCGGGGACAAAGCGGGCGATGTTCTGCACGGATGGGCCGGAGCTTCTTCTCCTAGATAACCTCAGAGAAGAAGAGGGACCGGCGATGCCGGCATTCTGGCGTTGACCGTATACTGGCCGAAGTGCCCCTGGGAGGTGTGAGTGCGTTGAGATTTCGACTGAGCGTCATCCTCTTGCTGGTCTTGTTGTTCATCGTTCTGATCGCTCAGAACACGGGCGATGCGTCGATCACGTTCTTGTTCTGGACCGCGACAATGTCGCGGATCGTTCTGCTCGCGATCACGTTCCTCGTGGGAATCGTCGTCGGTTTCCTCATCGGCCGTCCTTGGAGACGCCGCAGGAGGGAATACGCAACAGTCGATAAGACACCCGACGAGCCAGCTCGGAGCAACTGAGAGGCCGCCGCGACGACTGGTCCGAGAACCAGGGCAGGATCAAGCAATCCAGATCCTAGCTCTGCTTCTGGAACAACTTCAGGCGGGCAGGTCGCGTAAGGAGACCCTCGCGGCGTCTCAGGGCTCGTAGGCGATGCCGTGTCCAGCATTCCGCCACCTCACACATGTTTCGGCATTGCGCATGAAATCGCGTTCTGTAGCCTCGCTGAGCCGTGCGGGCAGCTGTTTTCGTCTTGCGCGGCACATGGCGCGTGCGCTTCGGGGTCCGCATGCGCGTGGTAGGGCGAGTGATTCGCACCGCTGGAGCTTGATCTTCGGGCCGAAGTTTGTGAATATTGTAGTCGGTTTCGAATAGTCGATGCGCGGCGGTGAAGGGAATGGCAAGGCCGTATGTCAACAAGTCGATGGATCGCGGACTGCGAATCCTCGACTTGTTCGACGAAACGACCACTCACCTGACGGCATCGGAGATCGCATCGGCCTTCCGTGTCACGTCGGCTACGATCTATCCAACGTTGTGTACGCTGGTCGATCATGGCTACCTAATCCGGGATGATCGCAAGAGATACCGCCTCGGGTCGAAGCTGCTCGAACGCGGCGGCCAGGTGCTGGCCCAGCTGGACGTGCGCCGCATCGCGCATCCGTACCTCAGCGATCTTGCCCGACGTCGCCAGGTCACGGCGGACCTGGCCATTCTCTACGGAACGGAGGTCCTCTATCTCGAGCGCCGCGTCGGCCATCCGACGGCCATGCTCGGGGAGGTCGTGGGGCGGCGCATCCCTCTTCACTGCACGTCGCTCGGCAAGGTGCTGCTGGCGTTCCTCCCGACAGCCGACCGGGACCATCTGGTGGCCTCGCTGAAACTCAAGCAGTACACGCCTCACACCATCGTGGATCGGGCACTTCTCCTCGAAGAATTGGATCGGATCAGACAACGGGGCTACGCCGAGGACGTGCAGGAGTTCCACCTGGGAAGCTTCTGCGTCGGGGCACCGGTTTTCGGGTACGACAGCCATGCGGTGGCGGCCATCAGTCTGATGCTCCCGATCGGAGAGGACATTCGCACACACAGCCACATCGAAGAGGCCCAAGCGGTCGTGGAAACGGCGAACGCGGTCTCGAAGGAACTGGGGCACACGGATCAGAAGGACGGGCAGTAGCTCCCGATCCACGAACACGGCAGTAGAGATGCTTGGGAGCGGAAAGGCGGACGGGAGAGATGGCAACTCTGCTGGCCCTAGGCGCAGCTGCGTCGTGGGGCATCGCGATGACCGCCGCCAAGCCAATCCTTCGCTACATGGATCCCCTGTCGTTTCTCCTCCTGCGGTGGTCCATTGCGCTGATTCCGGCCGCCGCCTACGGTCTCCTGATCCACCGTCTTGCGTTCCCGGGATGGCCGGCGATCGGATGGGTCGCGCTGGCCAGTCTGCTCAACGTGGTTGTCGGATGGACGATCTACATGCTGGCGAATCAGTCCGCGCCCGCCTATCAGAGCGCGACCCTGGCGAGCATCGCGCCGCTGTGGGGCGTGATCGCGTCGATCGTCTTCCTCGGCGAGCCGCTTGAATGGCGCGTGCTGGTTGCCGGTCTCTTGGTGGTCGCAGGCGCGGTGTTCCTCGTCCGGCCCAAAGCACTGGCGATTCGCTCGTCGCTGCTCGGCGCGTCGCTTGCCGTTCTCGCCGGTGTGTTCTGGGGCGTTTCGGAGACCGTTCCGACCAAGCTGGCAATCCAGCATGGCATCACATCCGAGACGATGCTCGTGGTCCTCGGCTGCTCGACGCTCCTCGGGATGTCTCTCCTCACGCCGCTTCTGCGCAAGCGCATCGCCAGGCGGTTTAACCCGCGAGGGCTGTGGCTGGTCGTGCTGTCGGCAGTCTCGGGAGCGTTTCTCGGATGGTTCTTCTGGCTACACGGTCTGCGACTCGCGGCGGCCAGCGTGTTGGCGCCGATTCGTGGCTCGACGTTGCTGTTCACGTTTCTGTTCTCGGTTCTCTTCCTTCGCGAACGCCCGTCTCGTTGGGCAATCGTCGGAGTACTTCTCGTCTTCGGAGGTGTCGTGCTGGTCTCGACCGGCTGACGATGGCTATGCGTGAAGCCCAAACAAGAGCGGTTCCGATCGATCACGCTGTGGACGTCGTGATCATCGGAGCGGGTGTCGTCGGATCGGCGCTGGCGAGGTCCCTCAGTCGCCTCCGTTGCTCGGTCGCGGTGATCGAGAAGGAATCGGACGTCGGGACGGCCGCCAGTGCGCGGAACTCGGGCGTCATCCATGCGGGAATCAACTACGCCCCGGACTCGCTTCGCGCCCGCTTCTGCATGAAAGGGCGCGAGCTTCTGATGACGTGGTGCGATGAGCTGAACGTTCCCACCAAGGCGTGCGGTAAGCTGGTTGTGGCGTCGAACGAGAGCGAGATCCCCGGATTGAAGAGGCTTCAAGCGACCGGAGAGGCCAACGGCGTTCCGGGGCTGGCGATCATTGGGACCGATGAGATCGCGAGACTTCAACCCGGGGTGCGAGCCGTCGCGGCGCTTCACGTGCCGTCGAGCGCGATTGTCTCTCCGTACGCGATGACCCTCGCCATGGCGGAAGAGGCGGCCGTTAACGGCGTCACCTTCCACCTCGAATGTCGAGCGATCGGGATCCGGGCGGTCGAAGGAGGCTACGCCGTCGATACGGATCGTGGAACGGTGACCGGACGGTGGGTGATCAACGCCGCCGGGATTCACGCGGGACGCCTTGCGCAAACCATCGATCCCGAGGCACCGGACCTGTACCCTTGTGTCGGCGAATACCTGATCTTGGACAAGCAAGTCGGCGAATCGCTCACCATGTCTGTCTATCCGGCGCCGCCCGTCGGCGGATCGGGCCTGGGGGTCCACATTACGCCGACGACCGAAGGCAACGTGCTGCTCGGCCCTTCGGACGCGTACGTGCCGGACCCCGAGACGACAGCGTGCACGGGGAAGACGGCGGACCGACTCCTCGAAGAGGCGAAGGCCATGTGGCCCGATCTTCCGGCACACCTCGTCATCGGCGCCTACGCCGGAACCCGCGCCAAACGCACGCCTCCGGATGTGGGAGGATTCGGCGACTTCCTGATTCGTCGGTCACCCGACGCGGATCACGTGATCCATCTGATCGGAATCGAATCCCCCGGACTCACCGCGGCCCCAGCCCTCGCAGAGCACGTCGTCCACGAAATCCTCCGCGCCAACGACCGTTTCGTCGAGAAGCCCGCGGAGGAACGCGTTCACCGACCCTGGCCGACGCGATTCGATGAACTCTCCGAGGAAGACAAAGACCGTCTCACGGCGGAGGATCCGGATCACGGCGACATCGTCTGCCGCTGCGAAGGCGTGACCAAGCACGAGCTGCTCCACGCGCTGCACAATCCACTCGGCGTCAGGACATTGGCCGGGATCAAGTATCGCTGCCGGGCGACGATGGGGAGATGCAGCGGCGGCTACTGCTTACCGCGCATGGTGGACATCCTGCAGGAGGAGCATGGATGGGGGCCTGAGGATTTCGTCCTGCGCGGGCCGACGTCGCCGGCGTTCGCCGGCTGGTTGATCGGAGAAGACCGTGACTGAGCGATCCCGCGTAGCCGATGTCGCCGTGATCGGCGGAGGACCAGCCGGGCTGGCGGCAGCCGCAGCCGCAGCGGAACAGGGCGCCCGCGTCGTGCTGATCGATCGAAACCCCCAGCTCGGCGGGATCCTCAACCAATGCATCCACGACGGGTTCGGGCTGCACGCGTTTGGAGAAGTCCTCACCGGCCCGGAGTTCGCGGAGCGTTACGTTCGGCGGGCAACCGACGCCGGCGTGTCCCTGCAGAGCAACACGCTCGTGACCCGTCTGGGTCCTGACGGCGAGATCGCCTGTAGCCGTTCCGGACAGCGTGAGCAGATGCGCGCCAAGGCGACGGTGCTGGCAATGGGCTGCCGCGAGCGCACCCGCGGGATGATCCGCATTCCCGGATCCCGGCCGGCCGGCGTCTACACGGCGGGGACGGCGCAGTGGCTGACCAACCTTGCCAACGTGCGCATCGGCCGCCGTGTCGTCATCCTCGGCTCCGGAGACATCGGTCTGATCATGGCCAGGCGACTGACGTGGGAAGGCGCCGAGGTCATTGCAGTGATCGAGAAGCTCCCCTATCCATCGGGGCTGCCCCGAAACATCAACCAGTGTCTTCTCGACTACGAGATCCCGCTCCACTTGTCGCACTCGGTCACATGCATCCACGGGAAGAATCGGCTCGAGCGGGTCACGGTCTCGCGCTACGACGAGCCGGGCACCCCCGTTCCGAGAAGCGAGTTCGATCTGGATTGCGATACGCTCCTTCTGTCCGTCGGGCTGATTCCGGAGAACGAGCTGTCCCGCCGCGCGGGCGTCGTTCTCGATCGGACGACGTCCGGCGCAGCGATCGGAGCGTCGTACATGACCAACGTCCCGGGCATCTTCTCGTGCGGGAACGTGTTGCACATCCACGATCTGGCCGACTGGGCCGCGGAAGAAGGAGCACGCGCGGGGACGTCCGCCGCGCGGTACGCTGACGGAGCGAACGAAGGTCCGCCGCTCGAGGACGCAATACCGATTCGCGCCGGAGACGGAATCCGCTACGTCGTCCCTCAGCGCGTCGGTCGATCAACGGACCAGGTTCTCCTGTCGTTCCGTGTCACGGAACCCCGCAGGGAAACAACGATTCAGGTTACTTCGAGCGGCACGACCGTCGGCTCGATGAAGCTGCGCAAGGCGCATCCGGCGACCATGGTCCAGATGACCCTTCAAACGAAGGATCTCACCGCGCCCGTGGAGGTGACCTGCTCATGAATCGGCGTGTCATTGCGTGCATCCTGTGCCCCAACGGATGCGAATTGGAGGTCACGTGGAACGGCGAGCCGACCGAGCAGAGCCTCGAAGTCGTGGGCAATCTCTGCCCCAAGGGAACCGCGTACGCTCTGGATGAGCTGACGCACCCGGAGCGCACGCTGACAACCTCAATCCGGATTCGTGGCGGCGTGCAGCGGCTGGCCAGCGTCAAGACGGCCTCGCCGATCGCGCGCGAAGCGATCGTTGCCGCGCGTCAGGCGTTGCGGCCGATGGTGTTGGATGCCCCGGTTGCCATCGGGCAGGTCGTTGTGGAGGATGTGGCCGCAACCGGCGTCGCGGTCGTCGTGACGCGGGCCGTCGCACGCCGATCGGGTCCGGAGCGGCCTGAGCCGCCGTCCCACGGAGGCGAAAGGACATCGGCCGGATGAGCACCTATTTGCTGTCGCCTGTGCGCACCCTGGTCGGGCAAGGGGCCTGGCGAGAGGCGCTGCCGTGGATCGAGGAGCTCGGTCGCCGCGCGTTCGTGCTCGGCGGCGAAACGGCCCTGAGATCTGCAGACGCCGTTCTCAAGACGCTCGCCGACCGACTGGACGCCGTGCACATCAAGACGTTCCGCGGCGAGTGCACCGAGGGTGCGATCGACCGCGTCGCTCGGGCCGCCGCGGGGTTCGATCTGATCGTCGCCTTCGGCGGTGGGAAGGCCATCGACGCGGCGAAGGCGGCGGCCGTCCACAACGGCGTTCCGTGCGCGACGCTCCCCACGTCTCCGGCAACGTGCGCCGCGTACACGCCGCTCTCCATCCTGCACACCGAGAGCGGCGCCTACGTCGAGAGCCGCCGACTGCCGCACCCGGTCGCCGTGACGGTCGTCGATCCCGATCTGATGATCGATGCGCCGCCGCGGCTGCTGGCGGCCGGCTGCGTCGACGCCCTCGCCCGAGCGTGGGACACGTTCCTCGCCGCCCGGATTCGCGTCCCCACGATCATGGCCGAGCTCTCCGTCTCCATCTGTCGCCGATATTGGGATGAGACGCTCCGCCGACACGCCGCAGATGCTATCGGCGCGCATCGGGAGCGCCGGGTCTCGGACGCGTTCACGCGAGTCGTCGAGGCGTGCATCATCGGAGCGGGACTGGCCGGCGAAACGGGGGCGCGGTTCTTCGGCCGTTCCTTCAGCCACGCCTTGGGATACGCGCTCGGCGATTGCGTGGACTGCTCGCGGTTTTTGCATGGCGAGGTCGTCGGCCTCGGAGTCCTCGTTCAGTGCGTCCTCGATCCAGAGACCGAGATCACACTGGCGGACATGCTCGCTTACTTCGAGGAACTCGGCACACCGACCCGCTTCGCCGACCTCGGCATCCGCGACGTCGCTGGCCCGCCAGGACGCCGACTGGCGGAGGCGGCCCACGGGCTGATTGACCGCGAACGAGCGGTCCCGTTTCCGGTCACCGTCGAGGAGATCCACAACGCGATGCTCGCCGTCGAGCGGATCGGTGGATCGGTGGATCCGAAGCGCCCGCGCCCGGCTAAGCCGGACGCCGGGGTCCCACCCCATCTACGTTTCCTGAGCTAGCCGTCCGTCATTCCGGGGGGCACGTCGATGTGGCCCGCGCGCATCAGCGTTTCCGTCTCCGCCTGTGCGTGCCGGATTTTCCTCTCAGCGCTCTGCCGCAGTTCGTCCTCGCTGAGAACGCGCCGCGCGATACCCTGCTCGATCGCCTTGAGGCCCACAGCGACGGCTTGGTTGATGAAGACGTCGATCTCCAGCATCGTCGGCACGATGTAGTCGTCGCGAAGCCCTTTGTCTTCGGCGGTCTTGGCGATCGCGCCGGCGGCAGCGATGGCCATCTCATCGGTGATCGTCGTGGCGAAGACGTCGAGCGTACCGCGGAAGATCCCGGGGAATCCTATCGAGTTGTTGATCTGATTCGGAAAGTCCGAACGACCGGTCCCCACGATCCGTACGCCGGCCTCCTGCGCCTCCCAGGGCCAGATCTCCGGAACAGGATTCGCCATGATGAACGCAATCGCGTCCTTGTTCATCGCGGTGAGCCATTCCTTCTTGATTGTCTCCGGGCCCGGCTTCGATGCGGCGATCAGAACGTCCGAACCCGCTATCGCCTCGGGGATGCCACCGCTGCGATGCTCGGCGTTGGTTTCGAGCGCGTACCGCCACTTGTAGGGATTCCTCGCTTGGTCAGCTTCGAGATCCTCGCGATCGGGGTGAAGGATCCCCTTGGAGTCGACGAGGATGATGTTGCCGGCCGGAACGCCGGCGCTGATGAGCACACGAACGAATGCGAGGTTGGCGGCACCGGAACCGACGACCGCATAGGTCACCTCGTTCATCTTCTTGCCAACAAGCTTGACGGCGTTGATGACGCCGGCGAGCGTAATCGACGCCGTGCCCTGTTGATCGTCGTGCCACACAGGGATATCCAACTCCGCACGCAATCGGTCGAGAATGTCGAAGCACTTCGGGTTGGAGAAATCCTCGAGGTTGATCCCGCCAAAGCCCGGGGCGATCCACTTAACGGCCTGAATGATCTCTTCGGGGTCTTGCGTGTCGAGCATGATCGGGAACGCGCCAACTCCGCCAAGGTACTTGAACAGGAGCGACTTGCCCTCCATGACCGGCAGGCCGGCCAGCGGTCCGATGTTTCCCAAGCCCAAGACACGCGATCCGTCGGAGACCACCGCCACCGTGTTGGCCTTGTTGGTGTACTCGAAGACCTTCATCGGGTCGTCTTGAATCTCCCGACACGGGGCGGCAACGCCCGGAGTGTACCAAATGCCGAAATCGTCGAGCTTCGACACCGGGCACTTGAGCGCCGTCTCGATCTTGCCGCGATAGTGCGCGTGCCATGACGGCGCTTTGATCCCCGGGATCTTCGCCCGTTGCTTCATCGCTTCGACATCGAACGCTTCATTCGACAACCTGCTCTCCCTCCTCGATTCGAGCGTGAATGGCCTCGAGGTTCTTGCTCACCACGAGGTTCAACTCGTCATACAAGCTCTTTCCGTGGGCATCCATGGTGACCGTCAACGGCCCGAAGCGCTCGACATCGAACACCCAGACCGCCTCGGGTATCCCCAGTTCCTCCAACCAGTACACCGCCGATACGCCACGCACCGCGCGAGCGGCCAAGGCTCCGGCGCCCCCGGTGAAGTGGGTGTACACGGCGCCGACCCGCTGCAGAGCGCCCAGCGTGCGTGCGCCCATCCCGCCCTTCCCGATGATCAATCGCGTTTCGAACCGATCGAGGAAATCGGCCTCGAACATCTCCATCCGCGCGCTCGTGGTCGGACCCGCGGAGACCACACGCCATCCGTCGGCCGTCTTCTGAACCGCCGGCCCACAGTGAAACATCGCCATCTCGCCCGGCGCGAGCGGAAGCGTCTCCCCCGCGGCCGCGGCGTCAAGCAGGACGTGGTGCGCGTCGTCGCGCGCGGTGAACGCGCGGCCGGAAACGTAGATCGTGTCGCCGACGTGAAGCGTCCGAATCACGGACTCGTCAATCGGCGTGGTCAACACCTTGTCCATCTACGTCACCTCCACATGGCCGGCCGCGTCGATCGACACGGTCTTGCGACGGTCGGCCCAGCACTGGTAGACGATTCCCACCGGCAGCGACGCGGGATGCCGATGAGCGATCTCGATGTGAACATCCAGCGCCGTGGTGCGACCGCCGAGCCCCATCGGTCCGACGCCGCTCTCGTTGATTCGAGACAGAAGCTCCGTCTCCAGATTCGCGGCGACCCTGTCTTCATGACGAGCGCCGATCGGGCGAAGAAGCGACAGCTTGGCCAGCTTCATCGCCAAGTCAGCTCCCCCGCCGATCCCGACGCCGATCACGCCCGGCGGACACGGCTTTCCCCCGCACGCCACGACGTGGTCGACGACGAAGTGCTTGACCCCTTGGATGCCGGCGCCGGGCGGAAGCATCCGGAGCGCACTGCAGTTCTCACTTCCACCACCCTTGGGAAGCAGGTGGATCAGGCAGCCGTCGCCGGGCTCGATCTCCCAAAGAATGTAGGGAATGAACCGCCCGGTGTTGTCCCCGGGATTCCCGCCGTGAATCGGATCCACCGTGTTGGGTCGCAGCGGAACTTCTCGGGTGGCGCGTCGCACCGCCTCCTCGATGAGGTCGCGCAGCTCGCCGAGGAGTGGGAAACCTGCCCCCACCCGGACAACAAACGTCTGAATCCCGGTGTCCTGGCACATCGGAACCGAGCCGGCGCGTGCGGCGGCGACGTTCTCCAGAATCGCGTCCAACTGGACCGTCCCGGCCGTCTCCTCGTTCTCGCGCGCCGCCTCCAGCGCACGCGTGACATCCGCCGGCAACTCGGTCGCTGCGGCGCGAATCGCTTCGACAAGCCCCTCCAGCAGAACGTGCTCATCCATTGCTGCCACCGTCCTTCATGAACTAGAAAGGAAGATCGTGACCGTCGAGCCCCAGTTCGTCGCGGACAAGTCGAAGATCGCGTTGCAGATTGGGGTTGACCGGAATGCCCTCCACCCGAATCCGCCGCTCGTTCAGCCACTCCTTCTCTCCCGCGGTATAGATCCGTTCAGAGCCGCCGGCGGGTCGAGAGGCGCGCAGTTCCCGCAGAATGTCCCCCGTCGTCTTGCGAAACTCGTCGGTCGACCCGAAGGCTTCGATGTCAAGGGCCAGGAAGAAGTGACCGATGTTCTGCTTGCGCAAAGAGCCGTCAGATCGCGTGCTGGCAAGGTCTTTCAGGAAGGCGCCGCGCTGCAACGATGCACAAAGGATCTCGATCGCCGTCGCCAGCCCGTATCCCTTGTGCCCACCGTGCCCTTCGCCCGGCCCGCCCAGTGGGAAAAGCCCAAACAGCCCGGCGTTCAGGCCGCCGAGGATCTCGGCCGCATCGGTGGCCGGTTGCCCGCTGCGATTGCCGACCCATCCCTTCGGCACCGGCCGCTCGGCGCGGGACAACACCTCGAGCTTGCCTCGCGGAACCACGGACGTCGCCGCGTCGAACAGAAAGGGGCACTCCTCGTCCGTTGGGGCGCCAAACGCTACCGGATTGGTCCCGAACATCGGCTCGGCTCCGAAGGTTGGTAGCACCGACGGCCTGGCGTTGGTCACCGCCATGCCGATCAGGCCCTCGCGCACCGCCATCAACGGGTAGTACCCCGCGATGCCGAAGTGCGATGAGTCTCGGACGGCCACCGCGCCGATTCCCACGGCCTTGGCCTTGTCGATCGCCATGCGCATGGAACGCTGCGCGATCACTTGCCCCATCCCGTGATGCCCGTCGACCACCGCCGTCGCGGACCCTTCTCGCACGATGTCGAACCGCGTCACCGGCGAAAGGGCTCCGTTTCGGATCCGATCCGTGTACGACTTCAGCCGGCCGATGCCGTGGGACTCAATTCCACGAAGGTCCGAAGCCAGCAGGACGTCCGCGCAGACGCGCGCATCCTCCGGCGGCACATCGAGTGAGCCAAACGCAGCTTCCACGAAGCAACGCATGGTCTCAACCGGCACGCGAACGATTCCTGTGTCCATCACGTCCCCTCAGTCGAAGGATATCAGAACCTTCACAGCATCCCGAGTCTTGGAGACCTCGATGGCCTCAATGGCCTGCTCGAACGGGAAGGTATGCGTGATCAACGGCCGTGCATCGAGCACCCTCTTGGCGACGAGTTCATGAATCCGTTCGTACGCATACAGCGACGCGTCGGAGGTCAATAGGTCGACCTCGCGACGAACCAAATGCACGAAATCGAACGGCACCGGACCGGCGGGGATCCCAACCATCATGATCTTGCCGGCCGATCGCACCAGCCGGACCGATTCGGCGATCGTGTCCGGCCGTCCCACGGCTTCGAAGACGACATCCGCTCCGCTTCCGCCGGTTTCCTCCATCACGACGGCTTCGAGGCTCTCGTCCGGCGGTCGGACGACGCGATGTGCGCCCAGTTGCTTCGCCAGATCGAGACGCCGCTGTCGATGCCCAGATACGATGATCTTCTGACATCCGAACGCGACCACGCTCTCCAGAACGAACAGCCCAATCGGCCCGGATCCCATCACGACCACCGTATCGGACGGCGTGGGAGCCGCACGGCAGACGGCGTGATACCCGACGGCCGCCGGTTCGACCAACGCGCCCTCCTCGAGAGTGAGCCCTGGCGGCGATGCGAACACCGAGTAGCCCGGCAGCTTGAAGTACTCGGCAAACACACCGTCGGCCTCGATACCCAGGTGTTTCCGATTCTCGCAGACGTTGTACCGCCCGGATCGGCAGGCAAGGCAGTTCCCACAGATCACGATCGGCGAACCGACCACTTGCTGCCCCACCGTAACGTGCGTGACCCGGCCTCCGACGGCTTCCACGACACCGGACGCCTCGTGCCCCATGACAATCCCCTCCTGCGCGGGGAAGTCGCCGTCCAACATGTGGGCATCCGTTCCGCATACGGCAGCAAACTTTGTCCGGATCAGCACCTCATCGTCTGAGATCTCCGGCTTCGGATGCCCTTTCAGTTGAACCCTACCGGGGCCGTCGAATACCAACGCCTTCATCACGTCAAGCTCCTCTCCTCAGTTTCGACTGTTCCTACGGGGGATAGGCAATCGTGTACAGGTGCCGGCCTCCGTCGCGCGGTCCGCGAACGACCGCATCGATCTCCTCCTTCGATCGTTGGCTCACCTTGTCGGCCGGCGGAAGCACACCCGGCGGGAAGGCCTCGAGGATGTCGTCGTGTAGCTCGACCAGATAGTCGAGGATCTCGCGCACGCCCGGATAAGCCTTCTCCGGAGAGGCCAGAGTCGGCTTCCCGACCACGCCCTCCGGATAGACACAAGCTTCGAGACCGCCGAGGCCGACCTGCGCGTGTCCGGGAATCGGACGCTGGTAGATGTCGCCTCCGCCGTCGACGTGCCGCAGCCCCTTGCCGTCACGCAGGAAGCCAGACGGGTTCGTGTCCACTGAGTCCTCAAGATGGATCAACTCGGGGAAGAGAGCCATTGAATAGGACGTCTCGGCTTCATCCGCATGCTTGAACGGCGTCTCGAACGGCCCACCGTGTGCCTTGTCCTTCAGTTGATTGGGAATGATCGTCGGCCAGTTGACGAACGCGAGGACCGTCGGGACCTGATAGGTCTTCATGAATTGGTGAAGCGCATTGGGGATCACGTACTCCTGGCCGTGACCGTTCAGCAGAATCTGCTTGCGAAAGCCGGCATTCCAGAATCCGGCAATCACCGCGCGGAGAACGGCCGTGAAGGTGTCCTCCGGAACGACGACCGTTCCCGGCATCCCCAGATGGGCCCAAGGGTGCGAGCCGTACCAGATCGGCTGCGCCACCGTACAGCCGGTCCGAAGCGCCGCCTGTTCGGCCATCCGCGTGACGAGGAACGTGTCCTCGCCGTACGGAGCACCGTCTCCGTGCGCCTCGGTACTCCCGACCGGGATGAGAATGACATCGTTCTTCTCCAACCGCTCGCGCACTTGTCGCCCGGTCATGTTCTGGAAGTACACGCCGGAGGCGAGGTCCATGTGTCCGCCTTTCGGCGGCAGTGTCCATTCCGTCATCAGCACTCCTCCTCGCGCATCTTGATCAGCACCTTGAGGCCGTCGCGACTCGCCGCCGCCTCGAACGCCTCGGCCGCTCGGTCGACCGAGAATCGGGCCGTGACAAGATCGAGCGCACGGATCTCTCCGCGCGCGACCCGATCGCAGGCGCGGGCGAAGTCGGCGAGCTCGTAGATGAACGAGCCAACCATCTGCAGCTCTCGCCATACGACCCATCGTGTCTCGACCGACGCGGCCTTCATCGGGATCCCGGTTAGGACGATCCGACCTCCCGGTCGAGCTCGATCAACGGCAACGGAGACCGTCTCAGGCACCCCGGCGGTCTCAATGACGACATCGAATCGCTCGCTCTTCATCTCGTCCGTCGTGGGGTCAAACGCACAGACCGCGCCGAGATTCGACGCCCATTGACGTCGCGAGGCGACCGGATCGGCAACCCTCACCTCGGCTCCCGCAAGTTTCGCAATCTGCAGCGCGAACAGCCCGATCGGCCCCGCACCGAGAATCAGGACACTTCGTCCGGCCAACGGTCCGGCCCGCTGCACGGCTCGTTCCGCGACCGCAACGGGCTCGATCAGCGCAGCGGTCTCGACGTCCATTCCGGCAGGAACACGCCACACATACCGAGCCGGCACGACGATGTACTCGGCCAGGCAACCATCGATCGTCACGCCGAGTCCGCGGCTGCTGGGGCAGATGTTGTCACGCCCGTCGAGGCAGAACGCACACGTCCCGCATCCGAAGTTCGGCCTCAGCGTCACGAGCGTTCCCACCTCCCAGTCGGTCATGTCGCGCCCCACGGCGTCGATCCGCCCCGAGCACTCGTGCCCCAACACGAAGGGATAGCCAGCCGCGCGCCGGCCGCCATAGAATTCCATGTCCGTGCCGCAAATCCCGACGTGCGACACGGCAATCCGGACTTCGCAGGGGCCCGGCTGCGGGAGATCCCGCGCGGTGACCCGCAATCGTTGTGGGGCGACCAGCTCGACGGCCTTCATCGGGACGCCTAGACAGGCACCGCCGCGCCGTCGGCGCCCGCAGCGCTCTGCTTTGCCTCTGGCAAGTACTTGTTCACCATCTCGACGACGATGCTCGCCTGCTCGGCCATCGCTCGACCCTCGGCCGCGGTCGTCCGAATCCCGTGACCCGACACCGCGCTGTTCCCGGTCTTCAGGTAGACGGGGGAGGCGATACGGACGATCTCGGGGGCCTCGTAGCTACGAATGAAGCCGCCGGATGCAGGCGGATTGTCCGTGTGCAGGTCAAGCGGCACGTCGACCGCCCGACGCAGGGCGCCGAGCATCGGAAGCTGCAAGTCGCGAACCGGGTTGATCGTGTTTGCGCCAAGGCCTTCAAGCACCTTGAACGATGCTGGATTCGCGTGCCCGCAGTGGGCCGAAACCTTGAAGTGCAGATCGGAGGGAAGTTCCCCGCCCTTCCTCATCTCAGCAAGGACCCACAGCAGCCCCTCGTCGTAAACGAGGATCCCGCGACAGCCGACCGAGACGGCTCGCTTGACGTCCTCGATCGCGCGCACGACCTGCTCCATGCCGCGCAGTCGGTAGGCGATCCGCACGCCCTGCGGGGTCTGTACGGTCGCACCGGTGTCGTAGGGCGCCCGCGGACCGACCGCAAGATTGAGGGCAATGCCTCGCTCCTTGGCGAAGGCGGTGTAGTCACGCAGCTCACCCAGCGTGTGTCGGAAGATCCCGTAGGTCTCATCCACGCGGTTGATCGTCACGCCGAGTTCGTCGGCCCGCTCGACCAGCGCCTTGAGCGCATCGAACGAGTTGACCGTCGGCACCTCAATGCGGAAATGGGCGCCGTCCGGGAACGTCTTTCCCGAGGTGGTCAACTCGTACAGGTCACCCTTGGGAAGGCCCAGCCTCTCTAAGCTCTTTCTCGTCTCATCGAACATCTTGGATATCCTCCTTCTGTGCTATGCGTCAGGTTGTTTCTTGTGATTCGGCAACGGCGGACAGTAGACCCAAACGAGCTTCATCGGCTCATCGCCGGTGTTGACGATCGAGTGTTTCACACCGGGAGGCATGTAGATCGCCATCCCCGGACAAAGGTCCTGCTCGCCCTCTTCGGTGATCAGCCGGCCCCGCCCACTGATGAGGTACATCCCTTCTTCGGAGACCTCGTGCGCATGTTCGGGGATCTGGCTGCCCACGTCGGTGACGTTCTGGCCCATCGAGAAGCCTTCCGCCCCGACGCTGATCTCCGAGATCAGGAGCTTCGAGGTCCGGCTCGGAATCTTCTTGACCCCCTCAACCCTCGCCGCGTCGACAACGTACTCCATGCTTTCTCCTTCCCGGACGAGGCGTCTTCACGGCGCCATGTCTAGAACGTGGTTGTGTTCGGCTCAATCTCCCAGATGCTTGACATTTCCTCGTGATCGATGTCGTAGATCGTTCCATGCGGTGGTAGTGGCTCAGTGCGCATGAACTCGGGCACGTCGCACATTCGATCGGAGACGCCGGCCCCATCGTTGAAGGCGTGTTCCACCGCCAGCGTCTCGGCGGCGGCGACGGCGATATCGGCAAACGACACGCCCCACCCAAAACGCCCGTTCACCATCTCCGCCAACAGCTCCGGCTCAGCGACGAGCGGGCCGCGTGCGAAGAGGCACAGGCCTGTCATGTCGAGAATCGCCGATCGAATCTGAAGCGCGCGCGAGTTGCGAATCTGCCCTTCAGGCGAGAGCGGATCGATCGTTCCGCGGGTACCGAAAGCGTTCCCGGCCGTATGATCGGCCCCCATCGGCGACGTCACGTAGGTGACGCCGTTCCCTTTGAGGGCTCGCGGATCGTAGCCCGGAATCCCCTGTCCGTTGACCGCGGGAACGCGCCGCGTGCCCAGTGCACGACCGGCAAAGACAACGCCTTGTCCGAGAATCCTGCCGAGGGGCGTTCCTTCGCCGACCTGGCACAGGAGTCCGGCCGCCGCCTCAACGTCGCCGAATTCGGCGAGACCCGCCTCCATCGCCACGCCCAACACGCAGCCCATCTCGATTCCGTCGAGGCCGAGGTCGTTGCAGAGCGCATTCAGTTCCGCGATCCCGTCGAGCGTCGCGATCCCGCAGTTCGATCCCAACAGCGCGATGTTTTCGTACTGGAGTGTCGCGACTTTGCGCTTCCCCTCCGCGTCGGGATAGACGTTGGAGCAGCGGATGACACATCCGGTCATGCAGGCGGTTCCAGAACACCCGTCCCCGCCCCGAGCAGCGATCGTCTCGGCGAGCGTCGCTCCGCTGATCGCGTCGATCTCCTCAAAGGCGCCCTCGCGGAAGTTCCGCGTCGGCAAGAGACCCAGCTCGTTCGATGTCGCAACGATCCCGGCGGTTCCGAACGTGCGGCGACCGTCGAGCTTCGGGTCGGACAGAAGGGCCTCCGCAAAGCGACGCGCAGCGTCCTGCAGTCGCTCAGGCTCGGCGCCGCGCGCGATCTGCGCGCCGCGATCGTCGATCACGATCGCCTTGATTCCCTTCGCTCCCATCACGGCGCCGAGTCCGCCGCGTGCGGCGTAGCGGACCTGGATTCCCTCAGCGTCGGTCGTCGCCACGCCGGCCGCCCCCATCTTCATCTCGCCGGCCGGGCCGATCACGAGGAGACCGCAGGAAGATCCGAACCGCTCCCGCAGTCGGCCCAACGTCTCCCTCACCCCAAGGCCCGTGAGGGACGCATCGTCGATCCACTCTTCCTTCCCACTGGAAAGGAAGAGGACGCATGATTGCACATCGTCCGGTGCGTCTTCGATGACGAGGGCTCTCACGCCGATCCGCGCCAGCTTCTGACCGGCTTCGCCCCCGACGTTCGCCTCCTTGATGCCCCCCGTGAGCGGGCTCTTCGCCCCGATCGATAGGCGTCCCGACGTCGCAACGGTTGTTCCGCCGAGCCACCCGGGAGCGAAGATCAGCTTGTTCGCGCGTCCGAGCGGGTTGCAGATCGGTGGGACCTCGCGGCTCATCACATGTGCGATCGATTGCCGCCCGCCACATCGTGCCAACCCCTCCGAGACCGGTTTCGTCTCGATCGTGCCGGTGCGCGCGTTGACTCTCACGACTCGTTCCATCGTTCCTCCTACGCCGTCGGCCTGTGTTCCGCGGCCCACGCCGCGCCGGCGAGCCACCCCTCGGCGACCGCTTCGCAGATTCCACGGGCATCACGGGCGTCGCCGACGCTGAGAATGGGGATGTCCCCGCCCTCCAGCGCCTGCTGCAATTCGCAGTCCGGTTCCATACCGACCGCAACGACGACCCAGTCCGTTTCCCACCCGCACTGCGTCCCGGCGCCATCCACGACGACCTGCGACGGCGTGATTTCCAGCACTGTGGTCCCCGAGCGCAGTTCAATGCCCTGCGCCGTTAGCCGCTTCAACAAGTCGCCCCGTGTGATCGGCTCGCAGTCCAGTGCAAGACCGTCGGCCATTTCGACCACCACGACAGAGCAAGCGGCCTCGGCGCAGAACGACGCTGTCTCACATCCGACCATTCCGCCGCCGATCACGACGATGCGGCTTCCGGACACGTCGACCGCTCCACCAAGCACCGCATCGGCCGAGACGACGTGCGGCAGCTCCGCCCCGGGCGTATCGAGTGGCCTCGGTAGCGCTCCGACTGCAAGAATCGCCACATCGGGATGAAGGGCTGCAAGATCTCCCGGCGCGACGAGCTTGTCCGTCCGGACTTCGACCGACTCCGGCAACGCGCTCATCAGGTCCTCGATCAACCAACCGATCTTCTCCTTGTGAGGCGGAACGGCCGCCAGTCGGAGGCGCCCTCCCAATTCCGACGCGGCCTCGCAAAGCGTCACCCGCTGCCCACGTTCGGCCGCCGCTGTCGCCGCGCTGAGTCCCGCCGGCCCGCCGCCAATCACAAGGACGTGCCGGGATTGCTCGGAACGCGGCAGCACCTCGGTTTCCCAACCAACCTGTGGGTTGACCGAACAGCGGATCGGAAGATCGTCGAACACGCGGTGCCGCACGCATCGATTGCATGAAATGCAGCGGCGGATCGTCTCACCCTTGGCAGCCTTGCGCGGCCAGTTGGGATCCGCGATCAAGCCACGCCCAATCGCGACGAAGTCAGCCTTCCCGTCTGCCAGCACGCGATCGGCCGTCTCCGGGGTCCGGATCACGCCGACCGCGATCACCGGAATGTCGACTACGCGCTTCACCGCCTCCGCCAAATCAGCCCGCCACGCCTCCGGGAACGACATCGGCTCGAGCTGCTTCTCAGGGTTCACGGACGTCGCTGCGCTCACGTGGATTGCATCGACGCCAGCTCGGACGAGGGCTTGCGCCAGATCTCGCGTCTCATCGATCGTTCGTCCTCCAGGAAGGTACTCGTCTCCGCTGACACGGAAGAGAAGCGGATAATCAGATCCAACCGCCTCGCGCACGGCGCGGACGACGTCTAACGCGAACCGCCACCGGTTCTCCGGCGAACCCCCGTAATCGTCGGTCCGTCGGTTCATCAGGGGGGAGAGGAACTGCGCGATCAGGTATCCGTGAGCTCCGTGGATCTCAACGGCATCGAACCCGGCGCGTCGCGCACGGACGGCGGCCTGTGCGTAGTCGGCGATCAATGTTTCCACGTCCTCTACGGCCAGAGCTTGCGGCTCGACGCTCGTCTCGCTCCAAGAGACGTTCGACGGGGCAATCGGCGCAGCCCCCGCCCGCGCCACGGCTCCCGCGTGGTTGATCTGGATCGCGGCCGCCGCGCCCTCCGATCGAATCGCCTCCACGAGATGGTGGAGCCCCGGCACGTACCGATCCTCATCGATCCGAAGCTGTACCGCGCCGTTCCCGCCTCGGCGATGCTCGATCGTTGCGTTCTCCACGATCACGAGCCCGACGCCACCCCGCGCACGTTCTGCGTAGTAGCCAATGAGGCGGTCGGTCGGCTCTCCAACGGAAGAGGCGAAGTTGGTCGCCATCGCCGGCATGACGACGCGGTTGGCGACGGCGAGGCGCCCAATCGAGCCGGGCTGGAAGAGGTGGGCAAAGACCATCCGAACGTGCGCGGCTATCCGCCGAGATAGAGGCGCTTCACCTCCTCGTTATTCCGAATCTCCTCCGCAGGTCCCTGGTGCTTGTTGCGGCCGGTCTCGAGGACGTAGGCATAGTCGGACATCTTGAGGCTGCGATCGGCGTTCTGCTCGACGATCAGCATCGTGCTGCCTGCCGCTCGGATCTCCTCGACCTTGTCGAACACTTGATTCGCCATGATCGGAGAGAGGCCGAGGGATGGCTCGTCGAGGAACATCAGGCGTGGGTTCAACAGCATCGCCCGCCCCATCTCGAGCGTCTGCATCTCGCCGCCGCTGAGGCTGCCGCCCTTCTGCTTCGCGCGCTCCCGCAACAGCGGGAAGAGTTCGTACACTCGCTCGAGATCCTTCTGAAGCTCCCGCCAGTCACGCCGAATGTAGGCCCCCAGTTCGAGGTTCTCGCGAACCGTCATCAGCGGGAAGACGTGACGTCCCTGCGGGACGAACGTGATGCCGCGCTTGAGCAGGTCGGCCGGCGGGTTGTTGGTGACGTCTTCCCCGTCAAAGCTGACCGTCCCCTCCCGCGCAGGCAGTAGGCCGAACAGCGTGCGGAACGTCGTCGACTTTCCGCAACCGTTCGGACCGATGATCGAGACCACCTGATCCTGCTCGACCTTGAGCGAGATTCCCTTCAGGATGTCGAGTTCCTTCGTATAGCCGGCAACGATTCCCTTCGCTTCGAGAAGTGCCACGTCACCCTCCAAAGTAGGCCGCGAGGACCTGTTCGTCGTTCTGGATCTCCTCGGGCGCGCCCTCGGCGATCTTCTTCCCTTCGTCGAGGACGACGAGCCGCTGGCAGAGGTTCATCACGACCCGCATGTTGTGTTCGATCACCAGGAAGCTGCAGCCTCGCTCGTTCAGTTCGATCAACCGCTCCCCGATCTCTTTGCCGAGCGTCGCGTTGACGCCGGCCATCGGTTCGTCGAGCATGATCAGCTTCGGATCGGACATCAGCACCATGCCCAGGTCGAGCAGTTTCTGCTGACCGTAGGAAAGATTCTTCGCGTACTCGTCCTTCAGATGGATGATGTTGAGGAACTCGAGCAGAGCGATCGCCTTCTCGATATCGGCGGATTCGTCGAGCCGGAACAACCTCGTGAGGAGCGTTCCTTCGCTCTCCTGGATCGCCATCACCATGTTGTCGAGCACGGTCATCCCCGGGAAGAGCTGCACCAACTGGAACGTGCGTCCGATTCCGAGCTTGTAGGCGGAGTGCGGCTTGAATCGCGTGATCCGGCGCCCCATGAAGTACACGTCCCCGGACGTCGGACGCTGAACCCCCGTGATGCAGTCAAACAGCGTCGTCTTGCCGGAGCCGTTCGGCCCGATCAAGCCGAGGATCTCTCCTTCGCGAACCTCGAAGTCGACGCCGGCGACGGCCTCAAGCTGGTAGAACTTCTTCCGTAGTCCCTTGACTTCCAAGATGTTGGTCATTGTCGTCCTCACTTCGTCAGTCTCGGCGGTGCTCGCTTCAGCACGCGCCGGAAGAACACGTCGGACAGCCCCGCCAGCCCGGTCGGCCAGAACACCAGAAGCAGCAGCGTGATCGCAGAGAAGATCACGAAGTAGAGCTGCTGCGTACTCCGTAGGAACTGAGGCAGGAGCATGACGACGATGGCGCCGATAAACGCCCCTTCGAACCGCCCGGACCCTCCAACAATCAACATGATCAGGAACCAGAAAGATTCGTGAACCGGAAAGGATGTAGGATCGACAAACTTCATCAGCGGTGCCAGCAGGCCGCCGGCGACTCCAGCGTAGGCGGCGCCGATCGCGAACGCGAGCAGCTTGTAGGCGAGCAAACTCACCCCGACCATCTCCGCCCGCATGTCGTTCTCGCGAATCGCTTTGAACGCCCTTCCCCAGCGCGAGTTGAGAATCCACAGCCCCACGATGGTGAGCAGGACAAGGAAACCGGCCACCAAGAAGTAGAAGGCGATATCCGAAGAGAGATCGAGTCCGAAGAAGTGGGGCCGCGGAATCCCAGGAAGGCCGGAAAAGCCCCCCGTGATCTCATGTTCATTCGACAGCAGAAGGTAGATCACCGTGCCGAATCCGAGCGTGACGAGCGCCAGGTAGTGGTGCTTCACACGAAGCGAAGGCAGCCCCAAAAGGAGCCCCGCGACGAATGCGATCGCTGTGCCGACGAGCAGCGCCAACCAGAAGGAGTACCCGGCCAGCGTCATCAGGGCCACCGCATAGGCCCCCAATCCCATGAACGCCGCGTGGCCCAGGGAAATCTGCCCCGTATAGCCCAGCGTCAGATTCAGCCCCATCAGGCTGATGATGTAGACCCCGATCAGCGTCGCGACGTACATGTGATAGCTGTTCCCGCCGAAGACCACCGGCACGCAACAGATCACCGCGAGGAAGAGAGCCCAACGAACGACACGCCCCAGCGTCGGTTTCCTGCTTGTTGAGTTCGCCATGGCTATCGCTCCTCCGTGCCGAGTAGGCCTTCCTTGCGGATCAGGATCACGCCGATCAGCACAACGAGGACGATGACCTCTCGATACTCGTTGGAGATGTAGGCCGACGTGAACGTCTCGATTAAGCCGACAAGAAACCCGCCGAGAAGGGCGCCGCGGATCTGGTTGAATCCGCCGATCGTTGCCGAGTAGAAGGCCTTGAGGCCGAGTGCGGCACCCATGTCGAACCGGACCATGTAGACCGGTGCAATCAGCATCGCGGCGAACGCCACAAGGACTCCATTGATCACGAAGACCATCGTGGTCACATTGGAGATGTTGATCCCGAGCACCTGGGCCGCCGCCCGGTTCTGGGCCACCGCCTGCATCGCCTTTCCGGGCTTGGTCCGTTGAATGAACAGGTTCAGCGCCACAATCAACACAATGGCGATCGCGATCGTCCAGACGTGTTGACGCGAGAGCGCGACTGTCCCGACTTTGTAGGGAAGCATCCCAAAGATCCTCGGGAAGGCCTTGCATTGCGCGGACCAGAAGACGGCGATCGAGTTGCTGGCCAGAAAGCTGAGCGCGATCGTTGCGACGATGATCGTGCGATGCGACTGGTTGATCAGCGGTTGGATGACCCCCTTCTTGATGACATATCCAAGCACGATCGCCGAGCAGACAACCGTGGCGATTAGTGCCCAGATAAACGGGACACCGAGGCAGACCAGCACGTACATCATCACCGCGGAGACCGTGAGGAAGTCCCCTTGTGCGAAGTTGACCGTCCTCGATGCTTGCCACAGCAAAGTGAACCCGATCGCCACCAGTGCGTAGATCGCGCCGATGGCGATCCCCGACACGACTAGCTGGATGAACATGACCACCTCTGTTCCGACACCATCTCCAAAACTCTGCGCGTCTCCGCCACGGTGAGCTGGCCCGGAATGACCCCGCTCTCGATCGCGCAATAGGTGAACGATGAACCGAGCACACACGCGAGCGGCCGCGATGGAGCTCCGTGCGGGCCCAGGGCGATCGCCGCGAACGGAACGTCCAGCGTCTCCCTCATCTCCAGGACCAATCCAAGAACGGTCAAGAGGTCCTCGTGACACGTCGCGCGGACCGCAAGCTTGACCAGGTCCGGTCCCAGCGCGGCGACGGCGCGGATGCCCTTCTCGAGCGCTTCCCTAGGGGGCGTCTCCTGCATGTTCTCGTAGCCGACCAACACCGGCGTGCCGTGGTCCCGCGCTGCATTCATCAATCGATCGCGCAACGCAGGTTCGGTGAAGAACTCGATATCCACGGCAGCAGCGGCAGCCGCGCTCGCCGCCTCCAGGCACTCGATTCGTTCGAGCTCCGTTCCCTCGAAGAAACCGCCGAATGCAGGCGTCCGACAGGCGACGATGTGAGGGCCCTCGACGCGCCGGACGAGATCGGCAACGCCGGAGGCCGACGCGAGCCGGTCGATCCGAAGCTCAACACAGTCAGCGCCCGCTTCTCTCGCGCGCTCGACGCCGCTGAGCATCCCGTCGACCGTGTCGGCCAGCGCCGTGGCAACGAAGACAGGTTTCGACCCCAGGACAAGTTCTCTCAGACGGACCGATCTCATTCGCCCGCGTCCTCCGCCAGAGACTGCTCGTACTTCTCGTTGCGAACGATCGAAACCTCGATGCCCGAGCCTTCGATGATCTTCACCGTGTGTTTCAGACGCGGCGGAATGAAGACCGTCGCGGGGCTGTCAACAACGTGCGTCTCGTCGCCGAGTGTGACCTCAAACTTGATTCCGGGTAGGGGAAAGACGTAGGCCTGCGAGACGTCGTGTGCATGAATCCCCACGTAGTCCGGACCTGGCGGGTTCTCCACGTCGATGTGGTGAATGAAGATGTTCAGATCGGCCTCGTCGACCATATCCGTGTTGAGAAACGCCATCAAGGGTCCAAGACCGTTCATCACCTCTCGGTCATGGTGGATCAGCGGTCGCTCCGCCCAGTCGAACGGCTTGACGATGTACTTGTCGTAGCTTCCCATCTCGCTCCTTCACCCTCCTTCTCGACGCTAGCCGTAGTAACCCTTTCTCAGAATGCAGACCTCGATCCCTTTCCCTCGGAGGATCTTCAGGTTGTGTTCCAGCCCGGGAGGGATGAAGACCGTAGCCGGACTGTCGGCCGTGTACGTCTCCTCGCCAAGGATCACTTCAAAGGTCAATCCTGGCTCCGGGAACACATAGGCCTGAGAGACGTCGTGCACGTGCACGTCGACGTAATCCGGTCCCTCCTCACCCTTCACCTCGATGTGGTGGACGAAGACGTTCAGATCGGCTCCATCGACCATCTCCCGATTGAGGAACGCAATCAACGGCCCGAGCTCACCCAGCCCGCTCGCGCTGTGGAAGATGAGGTCCCGATCTTCCCAATCGAACGGCTTGACGATCAGCTTCTCGTACTGTCCCATCTACGATTCCTTTCTATGATCTTGAGCCTCCGCCAACATCGCGTGATCGATCAGCACCAAGGCGATCATTGCCTCGACAATCGGAATCATCCGGGGGACGATCGTCGGATCCGTCGCCGTCTTGCAGCGGAAGGTCGCCGGCTGCTGTGCGACCATGTCGACTGTCTTCTGCTCAAGCGCGATCGTCGGGGTCGGCTTGACCGCCAACCGGAGCACGATGTCCTCTCCGGTCGAGATGCCACCAAGAATGCCGCCCGCGTAGTTCGTCTCGAATCGCACGTCATCTCCGTCGAGCACAGGGAGGTCGTTGTTCACGCTGCCGACCATCTCCGCAACCGCGAAGCCGGCACCAACCTCGACACCCTTCACACTGCCGATGCTCATCAGCGCACGCGCCAAGTTCCCGTCGAGCTTGTCAAAGACCGGCTCCCCCCAGCCGACGGGCACACCGTGCACCATCGCCTCGACGATGCCGCCGATGCTGTCTCCGGTCCGCTTCGCCTCCAGGGCGCGCTCGAGCATCCGTCCTGCAGTCTCAGGGTCGGGACAGCGAACGGGCGGGCTCTCGGCATGAGCCCGGATCTCTTCGAGCGACAGGTCGCGGCAGCGAATCCCGCCGAGTGCTTTGGTGTAGGCGATGATCTCCACACCCCTCTCGGCCAGGAGCTTCTTCGCGATCGCGCCAGCCGCGACGCGCATCGCCGTCTCGCGCCCGTTCGCCCGACCGTCGGCAACCCAGTCCCGATGTCCGCCGAACTTGGCGAAGTACGTGTAGGTGGCGTGCCCCGGCTTGATCACGTCCTTCTCGTCGACGTATGCCGCGATCCGTTCTGGGGTCGCCCACTCGTTGTCGATCACCAGTCCGATCGGCGCACCGGTCGCGAGACCGTCGAGCGTCCCGGACAGGATTCGCACTCGATCCGATTCCACCCGTGGCGTCGCGATCTCGCTCTGTCCGGGCTTTCTCCGATCGAGATCGCCCTGCAAATCCGCTTCGGTCAGCGGGAACCCGGCCGGGACGCCCTCGACAATCCCGATCAAGGCCGTGCCAAACGCTTCCCCCGCCGTCGTCAGTCGGAAGGCCCGACCAAGCGTGTTTCCCAGCAAGGCGTCCTCCTAGCCCTCGTCCGCTTCGAGACGCGCGCCGAGGTTCCTCATCGAGGGGACGAAGGTCGGATAGGTAATGCGCACCGACTCCGCACTCCGGATCCGCGTCGTTCCCTCTGCGATCATTCCGGCGACGGCGAGCGCCATCACCACGCGATGATCATCGTGGCCGTTCACGTCAGTGCCGCGCAGGCGGCTCTTCCGAACGACGAGCCCATCCGGAAGCTCCTCGATCTCGGCCCCCATCTTCGTAAGCTCTTCGCACATCACGGCGATCCGGTCAGTCTCCTTGATTCGCGCCATCGCCGCGTTCTCGAGGATCGTCTCTCCCTCCGCCGAGCAACCCACAACCGACAGGATGGGGAGCGCGTCCGGCGCGCCGGAGAGATCAATCCGACCGCCGCACAGTCGCTCCGTAGGTCGGATCGTCACCTCCGTCCCGTCGATCTCAAGATCAGCGCCCATCGCGACGAGGAAATCGAAAATCACCTTGTCTCCTTGGGTGTCGCCGAAGTCGAGGCCCTGCAGAAGGACGTTCGACTCGGCGGCGAGAACGCCCGCGCAGACGGGGAATGCCGACGACGAGAAGTCGGCGGCGATCGTTCGGCAGATCGGCCGGTAGACCTGTCCTCCGGCGACTTCGAATCGCGTCAACTCATCGTTCGCGACCACTTCGATCCCGGCGGCGTCGAGCCAATCGAGCGTCATCCGCACGTAGCCCTTCTCGTTCATCTCCCCGTCGACACGAAGAATCGACGAGCCCGTCGCCAGCGGACAGGCCGCGAGGAGTGGCGTCAAGAAGATCGACGTCGTCCCGTCTACAATCGCCTCGCCACCGCGAAGCGGACCATGAATCTGAATCGGCGCGGTTCCGTTCGGACCGGACCGCTCTGCGACTGCGCCAAGCTGCTCCAGAGAACGGAGCAGCGGGCCGTAGGGCCTTGTCCGGATACTCGCGTCACCGTCGAGCGTGAGTGTGGCCGACCCTGTTGCACAGAGTGCGATGAGATTTCCCAACGTGGTCCCGGAGTTCCCGACGTCGAGCGAGACCGGATCGGCAGGGAGTCTGCCACCGATTCCCGTGATCCGCCAACTCGCGGCATTCCTCTCAATCCGTGCACCGAGCGCCTCACAGCAGGAGACCGCTGACTTCGTGTCGGCCGCGTCAAGCGGGTCGGTGAGAATCGACGTTCCGTCCGCGATCGTTCCCACGACGACACCGCGGATCGTGTGCGACTTCGATGCGGGAATACGGATCGAGCCAGCCAGCCTTGAGCGCTCTACAGTCAGGATCACGCGCGCCTCCTCACATTCTCGTCGAAGCCCGCGGGCGAAGTTTCGCTCTCCTCAGATGATCTTGCGGGGATCGTGCATGCAGCCCGGTCCCCGCAAGCTCTGTTTTTTTCGGTCTTACTGCCCGTCGTCCGGCTAGTCCTGCGACGAAATGACCTCGACGATCACCTGCTCGCCGTTCTCGATCTTGACGAGGAATAGATCCCGGTCAACGGTCCCATCCTCTCGATACGACGTGTCGAGGAAGACGTTCGGCTCCATCTCTGTGGTGATCGTGTTCTCATGGAGCCATGCCCGCACCGCGTCCGCGTCGAACGCTCCGACCGCTTCGATCGCCGTCTTCAGCGTGTACACGGCGACATATCCCTTCATGGCGTCGTGCGACGGCGTTTCGCCGTAGAGCAGCTGGAACGTCTGGGCGAACCCCTTGATCGGCGGGTACTGGTACGACCACGTGGCGGCACCCATCACGCCCTCCATCGCTTCTCCGCCGAGGTCCAGCGCGAGCGCGCTGAGCAGCGGGCTGTAGCCAACGACCTGCAGATCGATACCGAGCGTCCGGAGCTGGATCATGAAGCGCGCGTTCTCCTCTTCGTGACCGTAGAGGAAGATCGTATCGACGCCCATGCTCTGGATCCGGGCGATCTCGCCCGCGAAGTCCGCCTGGCCTGTTTGGATGGCAATCCCTTCGAAGGCAACACCGAGATCCAGTGCAGCGCCTTCGAGGATTTCGCGACCATCCGTGCCCATCTCATCGTTCGTGTAGACCATCACGATGCTGGACACACCGACATCCTCGACCATCCAGCGGACGAGCCACGGGAAGACGTTCCGGTTGATCGGAGACGTCGCGAAGACGTTTGCGTTTCCCTGCTCGTAGATCGCAGTCGACGTTGAGCCGACGAGCTGGAGGATCCCCGCCTCCTCGAGCGTCGCCATGTTGGCGATCGTGGAGGAGCTGTAGATCGTCCCGAAAACGGCAAACGGCTCCTTGGTCACCGCATATTCCATGGCAGCAACGGAGACCGGCGGCCGGCTTTCGGTGTCGACGAGGAAATACTCGATCGGATGGCCGAGGATCCCGCCCGCGTTGTTGATCTCTTGAAATGCGAGGAGGATTCCGTCACGCCAGTGTGCGCCGTGACTGGCGCCGTGCCCGCTCAACTCACAAACAATGCCGAACTCCACCGGCTCCGCGACCGCCTCGTCCTGCGCGAATGCGCTGGCGCTAAAGGCGAGTCCCAGAGCGACAAGAAGTGCAACCATACCCAACCTGCGAAGCATCTAGACCTCCTTGTGCTGTACGTTCCCCGCTCCTCCTGGACTTCGTGGTGTGGTTTCCCCTGCCTCCTTTTCCCTCATGTCTCAGAGATGCCGCGCCGATCGTTGGAGAAGGGCTTTCCGATCAAGAGAAACGCCCGATCCAAGACCGGGCGCTCCGAATCGCGAAACCCCCTCTCCGTGGGAGAGGCAGCACAGCACGACTTTGACATTGTCGAAAGAGGCTTCATATATACCACACGTTCGACCAATATAGTGCAAGCGGGGCCGTTCGTCAAGGCAACGGTATCGGGCAGCTGACGCTCTCTCCCTGCGACTTGGGACGAACTCCCGTGACGGATCTACGAGAATCCACGGAAGCAAGAGGAATCAGCAGAAGCTGGCCTCTTTGCCAGCTTCGCGTTCTCGAACGGCTAGCCCGCTACCGCTGGCCTTTCGGAAGCATCCTACAAGATATCGTCGGCAGGATGCCGGTACAGAGCCTACGCTTCGCGTAGGTTGGGAGAGCGGGAACCCTTCGGGTTCCCTGCAAGCATGGCAATACGGCACCGCCATTCTCAGCGCCGATGATGGCGCGTTGGAAGCGTCCCTGAACATGAGAACGAAGAGAGCCGGGAAGTCCCGGCTCTCTTCCGCTCACACATCCAGTCGGCTGAGAAGCTGGGCTCTAGCCCACCTTCTCAGGTCGTTCAGGGACGTCATAGAGTATGTCGTCCAATGGATGCCGATAGAGACCCTGATGGAGTCTGTTTTGGTCGAAGTAGTGGCCCATGAAGCCGATCGAGCGGCCGAGGACGAACAGGGCGTTGAACGTGCCCATCGCGATCATCTGATCGATCTCGGCGTCGGAGAACTCGAGCTCCTTGAGCAGATCGACCAGCAGGACGCCGATCGTGCCATCGACGTTCAGAATCAGGTTCGATTTCTTCTGCGTCGTCACGGCCTCCACGCTGAGCGCGTAGTTGAGCACCGGCGTGTCCTTGAAGTTCGCTTTGGCGAAGTTCTTCATCAGCTCGACGCGCTTGTCCGGGTTCTCGAGGGTCTTCAGCTTGTGGCCGATTCCCTGAATCCGGATGTTCTTATCCTTCATGTGCGCGATGAGCTCCCGCGGGGCGAGTTCGTTGCGCAGTCCGTAGAGGAAGTGCTCGGCGGCACCGTTGACGGCTCCGCCGAACCGCGGTCCGATCGTCAGGATTCCGGTGACGAGCGAGCTGATCAGGTCCTTGCCGGCCCGCGCGCTGATGATCGTGTTGTGCGCGCCAGAAACCGCGGCCCCGTGGTCGGCGATGATCTGGATGACCATCTCGAGGAAGTCGCGCGCGTACTGCGGGATCTCCTTCTTGAACCACAGAAGCCCGATGACGCCCCCAATCCCGAGCTTCCGATCGATCACCTCGTCGATCGGCACGCCGCAGTAGGTGTGCACGTCGCCCGACTCGTCGCAGATCGTCGAGATGAAGCTCGTCGGCTTGCGGACGAGGCCTTCGGCCTTCGCCTGCTTGTAGTCCATCGGGATCGCCGGCGGCTCAGCGTCCGCAGCCGGGACGATCGTGCCGGCGGAGACCAGCTTCTCGTAGGTCTCCTTGATCTTCTCCGCGTAGTCGTCGAACGACTGCGGAACCACGACGCCGGCCTCGCGGAGCGCCTTGTTCTTGGCGTCGGCCGTCTCGGCGTCCGAGTCAGCCTTGGCGCCGGCATGCCCGAACTGCACCTGGCCTGGCAGGATCTTGGCGCACGTACCGGTCGACCACATCACGAGCGGTTTGGTCAGCCGGCCGTCCTTGATGGCCGCCGCGATCTTGTACTCGGCGGTCCCTCCAACTTCTCCGAGACAGACGAGCATCTTGATCTCTGGGTTCGCCTCGTATCGGATCAGGTGATCCAGCAGGCTCGCGCCCGGATGTGCGTCCCCGCCGATGGCGATCCCTTCGTTCACCCCGTCGGTTGCGCGCGCAAGGATGTTGTACGCCTCGTTCGACATCCCGCCGGAGACACTGACGAAGCCGATCGAGCCGGGCCGATACAGCTTGGCCATCTTGATGTTGTCCATCGTGCCGGCGGTGTTGCCGATCTTGAACGCGCCGGCCTTGATCCCGCCAACGGTCGCTGGACCGATGATCCACTTCGACTTCTGCTTCGCCGTTGCCGACAGGATGCGGGCCTGGCGCTCGGGAACCCCTTCGGCGATGACGGCGATGGTGCGGATCGTGTCGGTCGCCAGCGCCTCCATCGTCGTGTCGAACGCCGAACGCTGCGAAGCGAAGTTGACCATGACGTCCGCCTCGGGGAACGTGGAGACGGCCTCCACGATCGATCGAAGCCGCGGGATGCGCACCTCCGTGGTTCCCCAGAAGAACTTCTCGAACCCGCCGCGCTCCGGCGTGATCATCGCCACGACGCTCGGAGCGTCTTTGCGGCAGAGATAGTCAAAGTCGAGCATCCGTTGGACGGCGTTCAGCTGCGCGCCGTAGATGAACGCCTTCGTGTCACGGGAAAAGAGCTCGTAGCTCTGCATCAGTTGCCTCCCCCGAGCGCCATCGAAACGATGCGCGTCATGTGCGTCTCCGGTCCGTAGACCTCAATCGGTACGCCGATCTCTTCACCGACCCGTCGCATGTTCTCGAGGCCCTCGACATAATTCGGACCGCCGCGGCGGACGAAGATCTTGACCTTGTTTTGCTGCAGCTTGTCCTTGTACGCCCTCAGTGCCTGGATGATCCCTGTAAACGTCTTGGCGACGTCGGTGAAGTTGGCGATCCCGCCGCCGATCAGCAGGTACTTCTCACGACCCTGCGGGTCAGGCGTGCGGGTCATCAGGTCGAGCAACGTCTTGGCGTATTCGAACGTCAGCTCGGTTGTTGGGTTGCCCGAGTACTCGCCGTAGTTCGCCAATTCGTCGGCGTAGCCGAGATCGACGACAGTGTCGGCGTAGATGACGCTCGCGCCGCCGCCGGCGACCATCGTCCACACGCGCCCGTTCGGATTGAGCACGTTGAGCTTGAGACTCGCTCCCGTCTTCTCGTCGAGTGACGCGATGTAAGCCTCTTCCTCCGTCGCGGTGGTGCCGAACGCCTTGGGAAACGTCACCTTGCCCCACTTCTCGGCGCACTGGAATGCGGCGGTGTCGTCCAGCTTGGCGACGACATCGAGGGGCACGAGCTTTCCGGAGACGAGCGTCACCGGGTTGAACTCGAGGTAGGCGAAGTGGTAGTCGACGTAGATCCCGTACAGCGCCTTGATGAAAGCAACAACCCGACCCTTGTCCGGCAGCTCCGGCAGTCGCTCCGCGAGCTCCGACTCGTCCAACGCACCGAGGAGCGGAACCTCGATCGTGGCAACGCTGTCCCAGACCGATTCGATGTCGACGCCACCCTCGGTCGAGAAGTGGATCCGATCCGCCTCGTGGCCAGCGGTGAACGCGAGGTAGTACTCGACGTCGTGCGGAACGAACGGCTCGATCAGGAAGTGGGTCAGCACACCGGTCGTCTCGCCTCCCGCCCCCTGAATCGTCGTCTCGACGTTCATCCGCTCGGCGATCCAGGCCTTGACCTCATCGAAGGTCTTGTCGACGAACAGGAGGTTGTTCTTCCCCCGCTTGCCGAACAACTGGTCCGGCTTGCAGACGAGCCGTGTCTCGCTCAGCCACGGGTAGCTCGCGGAAAGTCCGTTGAGATCCGTCTCCGGCGTGACGAGGACGAGTCGGTCCTCGAACGCCATCTCGCCTCCCGAAGCGGCGGCGACAGCTTCTGCAAGCAGCCGCTTGGCGTCGTACTCGCGGATTCCTTTCTGTGCCATGGTCTATCCACCCAGCCCGTTCATGTGTTTGACGATTTCACGCCCGAATGCCGAGCAGGAGATCTCCTCGGCATCTTCCATCTGTCGAGCCAGGTCGTACGTGACGCGCTTGGCGAGTATCGCGGACTTGAGGGCCTTGATGATCAGCTCCGCCGCCTCGCGCCAGCCCATGTAGCGCAGCATCTCGACCGCCGAGAGGATCAAGCTTCCCGGATTCACTTTGTCCAGCCCCGCATACTTGGGCGCTGTCCCGTGCGTCGGCTCGAAGCAACCGATTCCCGTCGCGTAGTTGATGTTGGCTCCCGGCGCAACGCCGAGCCCGCCGACTTGGGCGGCCGCGGCGTCCGACATGTAGTCGCCATTCAGGTTCATGGTTGCCACAACGTCGTATTCGCTCGGCCTGAGCAGCATCTGCTGGAAGAACTGGTCCGCAATCCGATCCTTAATCAAGATTCGTCCCTGCGGAACGTTTCCGTTGTGCTTGTCGAAGACTTCGGCTTCCGTGATGACCTGCGGGAACTCCTCCGCGACTTCGTAGCCCCAGTCTCGAAACGCTCCCTCGGTGAACTTCATGATGTTCCCTTTGTGCGCGAGGGTAACGCTGGCGCGATCATTCCGGATCGCGTACTCAATCGCGGCCCGGACGAGACGCTTCGACCCCTCTTCGGAGATCGGCTTCACGCCGATGCCGCACATCCTGGTGAAACGGATCCTCTCGCCCACGCCCATCTCGCTGCTCAGCCACGAGATGACCTTGTCCGCCTCAGGCGTTCCCGCCTTCCACTCAATCCCGGCGTAGACGTCTTCCGTGTTCTCGCGGAAGAAAGCGATGTCGAGATCCTGGGGCCTCTTCACCGGCGCCGGCGTTCCGTACCAACGCACCGGCCGCAGGCACACGTAGAGATCGAGAATCTTCCGCAAGGAGACGTTGAGACTGCGTATCCCGCCGCCGACCGGCGTTGTCAGTGGCCCCTTGACCGCAACCAGATGCTCCTTGATCGCATCGACCGTCTCCTGAGGCAGGTAGTAGGTCTGACGCTCGTCCGGCGGGATCGCCGCGAGCTCCTCAGAGGTCATCTGCGGGTGGTTGACCTCAACCGCTTCATCTCCGGCGAGGACCTTCATCCACTCGATCTTCCGAGCGCCTCCGTACGCCTTCTCCACCGCCGCATCGACGACTTCCAGCATCGCCGGCGTGATGTCGATCCCGATCAAATCCCCCCGGATATACGGGATGATCGGTCGATCCGGGACTTGGAGCCCGTCAGCCGTCCTCGTGATCCGCTGTCCGTTCGCACTCGATGGGGTGCCCATGTAGGCCCTCCTTGATTCAGTTCTCGTTTCGTTCGTTCTCTCCGCCGGGAGCCTCGAGCCCCTGGGTCAACGCCTTCGCCGCTTCCACGACGAGGGCGATCATCTTCTTGCGGCTTGACCCTCGGACGCGGTGCTCCGGGGCGGAGATGCCGATCGACGCCGATACGTACCCCGTGCGGGAGAAGATCGGCGCCGCCAACCCTCGCGTGCCCGCGATCGACTCGCCGTGACTCTCCGCGAAGCCGTCCTTGCGAATCTTGGCGAGTTCATCACGAAGCCTTTTGGGATCTGTGATTGTGGTGTCCGTGAGCCGATGAAGACCGATCGCGTCGATCACCCGCTGCTGCTCGCTCGCGGCGAGATGGGCGAAAATCGCCTTCCCGGTCGCCGCCGCGTGCAGCGGATACGTATCACCGAGTTCGTAGGAGACTCGGAGCGCGTGATGTCCCTCGACCTTCTCCATGCACACGCCCACGTTCTCGCGAAGCCCACAGAGAATGACGGTCTCCCCGGTTTCTCGAGAGATCCTTTGCATGTAGGGAAGCGCCAGATCGTAGAGCGATTTGCGGTCCATGCCCGCCGCGAGGTCGAGGATCTTCATCCCGAGTCGATGTCCGCCGATCTCGGGATCCAGCTCGATGAGCCCGTGTGTTCGCAGCGCGGCGATGTACCGATAGGCCGTGCTACGGGGAAGGTCCATGATCTTCGCGATCTCAGCCACGGTCAGGGTCTGGGTCGCCTCGCCGAACAGCGTGAGGATCTGGACGCACTTCTCCAGCGTGTTCAGCGTCGGCCTCTCACCCTTCCGGGTGTGGCTTCCGCGGTCCTCACTCTCGTCCTTCGACCGACGCGGCGGCATCTGCCGGGGTCACTCGCCCTGCGCCGCCGTGAACGCAAGCAGGCCTCCGGCGCGAAGCATCGCCTTCTGCCGCTCCGACAGCTCGACGGTCACCGGGATCTCGTTTCCTTGAGTGAGGTTCTTCAGGATCAGCTCTCCGTCGAGATCCGAGACATCAATCCGCAGTCTGTCCCCCTGCTCGATCTTGTCGGTATCAGCGATGAGGGGAACGATCCCCATGTTGATCAGATTCGCCTTGTGGATCCGGGCGTAGGTCTTGGCGAAGACAGCCTTGATCCCCAGCTGCCACGGAGCGAGCGCTGCGTGTTCGCGAGACGAGCCTTGGCCGTAGTTGTCGCCGCCGACGAGAAACCCTCCGCCCTTCTCGATCGCTCGCTCGGCGAACGTGTTGTCCTCGTAGTAGAAGGTGAACTTCGAGATCTCCGGCAGGTTCGAGCGCAGGTGCTGCGTCAGCGGACCGGCCGGCAGGATCGCGTCGGTCGACACCCCGTCACCGACCTTGAGGAGAACCTCGCCTTCGAGCACCGGCACGAGCGGCGCCTGCGATCCGAGCCGAACGATGTTCGGGCTGCGGCGGATCTCGACGCTTGGACCTTCCGGCTCAAGGATGAGGTAGTCGTCGACCGTTAGTTGGTCGACCGTCACTTCGGCTGTCGGAAGCTCCCGAGGATCGGCGATCACGGCCTGCAGCGCAGACGCGGCCGCGACCTCGGGACCGCAGAGAGCGAGCTTTCCGAACTTGTTCCCTCCGCGTCCGGCCCAGTTGCGATTCACCGTTCGTAGCGAGAGGTGATCGTTCCCGGGAACGAAGCCGATCCCGATGCACGCGTTGCAGCCGGGCTCGATCATCCGGACGCCGGCCTTCGTCAACTCGAGGAAGCTCCCGTCTTCGATCAGCATCTCCCACGCCTGCCGCGAGCCGGGCGAGACGACGACGTCGATCGCCGTGGAGACCTTCTTCCCCTTCAGCAATTCGGCGACGACCTTGAGATCGCGGTACGAGCCGTTGGTGCACGAGCCGATGAAGACCTGATCGATCTTCGTTCCCGCGACCTCCTCGATGTCGAAGACATTGTCCGGCATCCCAGGCATCGCAACGACGGGTCGGAGCGTCGAGAGGTCGATCTCGAGCGTCTCATCGTAGACGGCGTCGGCGTCGGGGGCGAGCGCGCTCCAGGCCTCCTCGCGCCCCTGCATCCGCAGGAACTGCCGCGTCACTTCGTCGGACGGGAAGATCGATGAGGTAGCCCCAGTCTCGGTTCCCATGTTGGTGATCGTCGCTCGCTCGGGGACGGACAGGGTCTCGACCCCGGGACCGGTGAATTCGAGGAAGTAGCCGACGCCACCCTTCACGGAAAGGCGCCGAACGACCTCGAGCGCGACGTCCTTGGCACCGACGTTGGCAGGAAGCGCCCCGGTGAGGACGACGTTCAGCATCTTCGGAACCGTCAGGTAGAAGAGTCCGCCACCCATCGCGACGGCGACGTCCATCCCTCCGGCGCCGATCCCGAGCATGCCAAGCCCTCCGGCCGTCGGAGTGTGCGAGTCCGACCCAAGCAGCGTCTTCCCCGGTTCGCCGAACCGCTCGTAGTGCAGCTGGTGACAAACGCCGTTTCCGTTCTTGGAGAACGTCGCACCGTAGTGCGAGGCGATCGTCTGGAGGAAGATGTGATCGTCGGTTGACTCGCCCTTGAATCCGAGCGACGTGTGGTCGGAGTAGGAGACCACGACGTTCGCTCGCACGCGATCCATTCCCAACGCTTCGAACTCGAGCCAGGCCATCGTCCCGGTCGAGTCTTGCGTCAGGCAGTGGTCGATCCGAAGTCCCAGCTCCTGCCCTCTGTCGAGGCTGCCCTCACCCACGTGGGTGGCGAGGATCTTCTCCGTCATCGTCTGTGACAAAGTGATCACCCCATTTTGGCGGCCGCATTATAGCCTCGAGAACGCGTCCCGCCAAGTGCGATTGAGGAGAGCGCAGATTCCCATTATGTGAGATGCGGCCGCATCGACGAAGCGGTCGCGCACCGAGCGGAGATTCACTCCGGCGCTGCGGCCCAAGCGGCGGCGGAAACGCCCGATCGGATCGCCCCTTCGATCGTTGACGGCCAGCCGGTGGCCGTCCAATCCCCGGCGAGGTAGAGACCGCCGATCGACGTCCGTGCGAGCGGCCGGAGATCGCCGCAGCCGGGCGAGGAAACGAACGTTGCTCGGCGGTGCTTGATCACGAGGCTCCGTGAGAGGTTCGCCGCACGGACGCGCGGCACGAGATCGCCGAGCGCCGCGAGCAGTTCATCGGCAATCGCGTCGGCCGGTCGGCCAATCCAGCGATCGGCCGCGCTCTGCGAGATCACCAAGTGGGCGACTCCTTCCATCGGCTGGAGTCGCTTGCGAGACTTCCCTTCCGAAAGCCGACCCTCTCGGCGCGATCGGTCCCGTGCGTGGAGGCGCGAGACGTCAAACACAGATTGAAGTTCTGAATCGACGGCGATGACGAAGTCGTCGTCGAGGACGGGACGATCGAACCAGAGGTGGACATCGACGATCGGCGACCATCGAAGGCCCGCGGCCGCCTCCAGCGTCGACTGCAACGGGGTCTCGGGGACGAGAGCGGCCAGATTCCACGGCGGCACCGCCGCGACGATCGCGTCCGCCTCCATCGTCTCTCCGCTCTCCAGCTCGACCGCGCTCACACCGTCGCGACCGACGCGGATTCGGCGCACGGCGATCGAGGTATGGACCTCGCCGCCACGGGTCTCGACGTAGTCACGCGCCACATCGAAGATCCGCCCGAGCGGCCACGTGAACAGGCCGAGGCCGGCCCCGTCGGGGGAGAAGAAACCCTCACGCAAGACGTGCCGCGCGGCGCGCAACGAGACGCGGTCGACGTCCGCGTTCAGCGTCGCCACGCAGATCGGATTCCAGAGCCGCTCCATGGCGCGCTCGCTCTGTCCGTGGGCGCGAAGCCACCGCCCGAATGAGGCGTCCGCTCGAGCGCCGAGGAGAAGCGCGACTCCGGCGCGAAGAACGCCCCATCGCTCCCGCGCGGTCAACCATCGATACCGGAGAAGGGTCGGCGCGAGATGCAGTGCCCCGGGGAGGAGGGGGATCGATCGAAGATCCGCTCGGCTTCCGTCGCACAGAATCGGGACCGACAAATCGGGTTGATAGCAGACGGACGCCGTCGCGCCGATCCGTTGGAGAAATCCGTGGGTCGCGGTGCAGCAACGCATCGACACGTGGTGGCCGTAGTCGACGTCCTCGCCAGAGATCCGATCGCGAAACGAGGCCGCTCGGCCGCCAAGCCGAGGAGCGCGCTCGAACAGCGTCGGACGGTGTCCGTCTCCGGCGAGCCGACACGCGGCGGCGACTCCCGCAAACCCGCCGCCGACGACGATCACGCGAGCACTCACGGCCTCAGGGACTCCTCCACCAACTTGACAGCAACAGCGCGACCTTCTCTCGCTTCGACAGGCTGACCCGCCCACGGAAGAGATCGTAGTCGGAGGACCGGATCCGGTCGAGGATCCGGCCATAGAGCTCGGCGAGAAGCCACGGGCACCGCCGGCCGCTACGCGGCAATAGCGGCAACAGCGACCGACCCCGCTGCAGGTGCTCGTCCGCCCAGCCTGCCAGACCCGCGAGGAGACGCCTCAGCGGGTCGGTCATCGATCCTCTCCCGAGGTCGGCCTCCGCCACACCGAACGCGTCCATCTCCTCACGCGGAAGGTAGATCCGGTCGCGATCGAGGTCCTCGGCGACGTCGCGAAGGATGTTGACGAGCTGCATCCCAAGTCCGAGGTCGACGGTCGCCTCTCGCATCGCATCGGTCGGCGGGACGCCGTCGCTCAGAATCGGCAGCGTCGCCAGGCCGACGGCGGCGGCGGCGTGATAGCAGTAGGCCCGAAGCTCATCGAACGTCTCGACTCGAGAGAGGGTCAAATCCATCTCCATCCCGGTCAGGACATCGCCGAGATCGCCCGGATCGACGCCGAACGACGCAATCGCATCGGCGAGCGCAAGATCCGAGCCGTCCTCCGGATTCCCCGCCGCCGCCTTCGCCAGACGCCCTCGCAGACGGGCCAGACCGGCGCGCTTCCTTTCGAGCAACGCCTCATCGTGGCCAGCCAGCCCGTCCGGCTCGGCAGCCGCGAAGTGGCTGCCCAGCGTCATCGACTCGGTCGAGCCAGACGGCTCGTCCGAGTCGACGACATCATCCGCAGCGCGGCAGAACGCATACAAAGCGTAGACAGCTCGCCGGTGTCGTCGCGGCAAGGAGAGAAACGCGTAGTAGAAGTTGCGTGCCTCCCGGCGCGTGATTCGAGCACAGATCCGGTACGCCCCGGTCAGATCCATCGTCGGCATCCGATCACGAGGCCGGCAAGCGAGGAGACGATCAAGCGTCTCTTCGAGGCGTCGGAGAGGGTCGGACGGGCGCGCACGGTGTCATGGTCCTGGTTCGCAATCGCATCGAGGACGGCCAGCCCGCCGCGTGAGAAGAGTGCCAGCTCGACCTTCAGCAGACCCCGCACGCGGCCGACGAGCGGCAACCCGCGCGCGAACAGCTCGCGCGTCCGCTCGACCTGGAATCGCATCAGCTGCCGGAAACGCTCGGTCGCTTCGGCACGAGCCAGATCCTCTTCGTCGACTCCGTACGCGGCCATTTCGGCAGCCGGGAGGTAGATCCGCCCGATCGCCAGGTCTCGCGCCACGTCCTGCCAGAAGTTGGCGAGTTGAAGGGCCGTGCACGTCGCATCCGAGAGGGCGAAGCGCTCCTCGTCCCGGTATCCGTGCAGCATCAGAACAAGACGGCCGACGGGGGTCGCCGAATGTTCGCAGTACCGCAGGACGTCTTCGAACGCCTCGTAGCGCGTCGTCCGCTGATCGATCCGGTTCGCTTCGATCAGCCGCGCGAACAGCTCGCGCGGGAGGTCAAAGCGAGCGATCGTTTCGCCCAGTGCCGTGAAGATGGGCCCGCGGGGGCGGCCCGCGAAAGCGTCGTCAAGATCCTCTTCGAACCGATCGAGGAGGGCGAGGCGGTCGCCGCCGGCCGCGTCACCGAGATCGTCGACCGTCCGGCAGAAGGCGTAGACGGCCGCCCGATGCGGCCTCAAGGATCGCGGCGTCAGCCACGACAAAACGGTGAAGTTCTCGTAGTGCGCGTGCGCGAGCCTGAGGCAGTACGCCTGCGCGTCGGCGAGCGGGACAGGGCTCGATACCTCCGCGCGCGCGAGCGCGTCTACCATCCTTGAACCTGGATGACGATCTCGCGGGGGCGGGGCCGGTCGAGCTCGATCATGAACACGCGCTGCCATCGGCCGAGGAGAGGACGCCCTTCGGCGATCGGGACCGTCTCGCTCGCCCCGAGGAACAGGTGCTGACAGTGCGAGTGACCGTTCGGACATTCGTCCTCAGTCATGTTGGCCGTCCGAACGACGAAGTCGTTGTGACGGTAGTCGGCCTCCCGAGGCGCCGTCCCCTCGAGAAAACGCGCCATGTCCCTCAACAGAAGGGGCTCGTTCTCGTTGATCACAATCGCGGCGGTCGTGTGCCGCGAGAAGATGGTGACCGTTCCCTCCTGCACCGCGGATTCCTCGATGGCCCCCGTCACCTCATCGGTGATGTCGATGAACTCCGGCGCCTTCGACGCCGTGTGGCGAACGACGGTCCGATGAAGCTTCATTCCGACTCGCTCTTCGATTTGACTCTGCATGGCTTTCTCTCTCTGTGGTCCTTCAGGAATCCTTCTCCCCCTGCGAACCGGCTCGAACGCCTTCGCCGGACCGCTCCAGCCTCAGCACCACCTCTTCGATCACCGCGTCCGGCGTCGACGCTCCCGCCGTGACGCCGACCCGCTCACATCCCGCGAACCACCCGTCCTTCACCTCGTCGGCAGACTCGATGTGATGCGTCGGAACGCCGGTCTCCCGGCACGTCTCGACGAGCTTGCGCGTGTTCGCCGATGTACGACTGCCAACGACCAGCAGAACTTCGACGGTCTTCGCCAACCCCTGCGCCGCTTGATAGCGGCGCCCGGTCTCCGGACAGGTCGTATCGACGATCCGGATCTCGGGAACACGCCCGGTGAACCGCTTGACGACCGACTCCGCGAAGTCGGAGAACCGCTCCGGATTCTTCGTCGTCTGCGAGATCACCGCGATCCCCGCCGCGTCGTTCGGAATCTCCACATCCGGAGACTGGGTGGCGACCCCGCGACCGCGCGTCCACGACAGGATTCCACGCACCTCGGGATGCTCCGCTTCTCCGTAGAGGACGACGGCGAACCCGTCTTCGACGAGGCGCGCGACCGTCTCCTGGGCCTTGCGGACGATCGGGCAGGTCGTGTCGACCAGCCGAAGGCCGCGTCGCTCGATCTCGGCGTAGACTTCTTCGCCGGCTCCGTGTGCCGTGATCGCCACCGTCGCGCCGTCGGGAACCTCGTCGAGGCCCTCGACGATCCGAGCTCCTTCTGCCGCCAGGTCATCGACGACGCGGGCATTGTGGACGATCGCTCCGAGCGTGAAGAACGGCCCGCGCTCGCGAAGTTCGGTCTCAATCATCTGCACCGCCCGGCGGACCCCGCCGCAGAACCCGAGGATCTTGGCCATCACGACCGTCATGCCGCGCCCTCCTTGGCCCCTCGCTGGGAAGCCGCCGAGCGGGCGCCCGGACTCCAATCCGTCAAGAAGAAGAGCACGGGGACCGTCATCGGCGATCTCCCGTCGCACGGCGGTAGCGGCCGAGTGCCATCAGCGGGAACACGTCCCGGTAGATGTGGTACCGGATCATGAAGTCAGTCGGGAACCCGGTCCCGGTGAACGCTTCTTCGTTCCATCCGCCGGTCGCCTGCTGCGTTCGCAGCAGGTAGTCGACCGCGCGCGCTGTCGCCGGATGCGTTGCCTCACCGGCGGCGATCAAGCCGAACAGCGCCCACGCCGTCTGCGACGCCGTCGACGGCCCACGGCCGCGCCAGATCGGATCGTAGTACCCCTCGATCTTCTCTCCCCATCCCCCGTCGTCGTTCTGATGCTCGAAGAGCCATTCGACGGCCCGTCGGACGTACGGTTGCCCCATGTCCTCGCCGACCGCTTCGAGTGCGGGAAGGACGCCGCCGATCCCGTAGGTGAGGTTGACGCCCCACCGACCGAACCATGCGCCATCCGCTTCCTGCTCGCGCTTCAGGTAGCGTAGCGCACGGACGATGACCGGATCCCCGACCCGCCGGCCGAGACGCGCGAGACACTCGACGACGTGCGCCGTCACGTCGGCCGACGGCGGATCGATCACCTCGCCAAAGTCGCAGAACGGGATCTGCCGCGTCCACTCCTGCGTGTTGTCCCGATCGAACGCACCCCATCCGCCGCTCCGGCTCTGCATCCCGACGAGCCACTCGAGACCGCGATCCAACGCGCGGCGCTTCGCACCCTCGTCGATCTCCGCATCGAGCAAGCCCATCATGACAACGGCGGTGTCGTCGATGTCGGGATAGTGATCGTTCTCGAATTCAAACGCCCAGCCGCCTGGCCGCGCCGAACTGCGGACCTGCCAGTCGCCGCCGCCGAAGACCTGCTCGCCGAGAAGCCATTCGGCGGCTCGCACGACTGCGGGATGATCCGGATCGAGTTCCGCGTCATCGAGTGCCATCAGCGCGAGGCCTGTGTCCCAGACGGGAGAGAGACACGACTGCAGGCGAAAGGTTCCGGCTTCCCGAATGGCGAATCCCGTCGGACCGTAGAAGCCGGCGAATCCGTCGTGGATCGGTCCCTCCTCGAGCGAATGCCCGCGCAATTTGAGTGCGATCAGCGAGTAGACCCACGGCGGCTGAATCCCGCCCCACGAGCCGTCGGCCTCCTGGCGGTCGAGGATCCATCGCTCGGCGACCCGGAGCGCCCGGTGTCGGAGCGGCTTCCACGGAAGCCGTTCGTGGAGTCGAAGGAGCCCGTCCAGCATCAGGAAGGCTCGTGCGCGCCAACGGGGGTTCGCCGAGCGGATCATGAGGTCGGCGTACTCCCGACCATTCACGAACAACTCGTCGATCCGTGCGCCTCCAGGAAGTGGGAAGACGGGTTTCTCGTTCATGATGATCGACATCGGAACGATCGTCTGGCGTGCCCAGCAGCCGAACGAGTAGACGCTGATCGGGAACCAGCGAGGGAGCAGAACGAATTCGGCGGGCAAGATCGGCAGACCGCGCCAGTCCCACTCGCCCATCATCGCCAGCCAGACCTTGGTGAAGATGCGAACCTTCTCGACGCCGCCACGTGAGAGGATGAACTCTCGAGCCTTCGCAAGCTCCGCGGTCTCAGGCGAGACACCGGCCATCTTCAGCGCGAGGTACGCTTCGACCGTCGTCGAGAGCTCTCCCGGCCCGTCGTGCCAGTTCGCCCACGTCCCGTCGTCCCGCTGCCGACTCAGGATGTCCGTCGCGGCCGCTCTCGCCTCCTCGGGGTTCGGGTTCCCGAGGATGTGGCGGAGGAAGACGTGCTCCGCCGTGATCGTCACGTTGGATTCCAAATCGGCCCACCAGTAGCCGTCGTCCGACTGAAGACCCAGGAGGTGATCGACGGCCGCTCGGATCGCGGCCTCGACTCGACTGCCGAGCTGCGTAGCGACCATCGCTTCAGTCATCGGTCCTCCGCTGCCTTCTGAGGTAACCGCGGACGGTCCGCACGATCTCTTCCGCCAAGCGCTCCTCAGGGACGGAGACCAAGACCGGCGTTCCGTCAACGTAGATCGTCCCTTGCGCCTCACTGGCGACGAGGCCAACCTCGGCCTCCTGCACCTCGCCTAGACCGTTGACGACGCATCCCATCAACGCCACCTTCACCGGATCGACGATGTCGGCGAGCTCGCGTCGAACCCGGTCGGCGACCGTGACGAGATCGATGCCGGTCCGACCGCACGTCGGACAAACGTGCAAGTCGATCCCTCGCGAGCGGAGGCCGAGTGCACGTAGGATCTCATACGCGACGCGCACCTCTTCGACCGGATCGCCTGCGAGCGAGACGCGAAGCGTGTCGCCCAGGCCCCCTTCGAGAAGCGCGCCAAGGCCGACCGCCGAGCGAATTGCGCCTTCCCACGGTGTTCCCGCCTCGGTGATCCCAATGTGCAGCGGATAGTCGACCTCACGCGCGATCATCCGGTTTGCGGCAACCGTCATCCTCACGTCGGTCCCCTTGAGCGAGACAACGATCCGATCGAATCCATGCGACTCGAGAAGGGCAATCTCGTCGACGACGCTCCGGACCATCCCCTCGGCCGTCGGTCGGCCGCCGTCCAGATACGACTCCGCAAGCGAACCGGAGTTCGCCCCGACGCGGATCGAGATCCCGGCCGCCTTTGCCGCCTGGGCGACTTCGCGGATTCGGTCGGGATCCGTGATGTTCCCGGGATTCAGTCGAAGCTTATCGACGCCGGCCTCGATCGACGCCAATGCGAGGCGATGATCGAAGTGGACGTCGGCAACAAGCGGCACCTCAATCCGCTCCTTGATCGCAGGGAGAGCCTCCGCAGCAGCGAAGTCGGGTACCGCGACGCGAACGATCTCGCAGCCTGCCTCTTGGAGGCGGATGATCTGCCCGACTGTCGCCTCGACGTCCGACGTCTTCGTGTTCGTCATCGACTGCACGACGATCGGCTCTCCGCCTCCGATCGCCACCCCTCCGACAACCACTCGGCGGGTCATGATCCCTCCTTCAACGCTGGCAGCAGTTCGTTCAACGCGATTCCGAGGCGCCGCCCGGCCCGGGCCGCGGATCGCACGATGCGGGCGCTCCAGATCGGGTGGCGTGCGAGGGAAGCGACGACGGATCGATCAATCGAGAACGGTAGATCCGCGTCAAGCGGATCGAGGACAACGCGAAGCATGAGGAACGGGACTTCGCGGCGACACGCCCAATCGGCCAACGGGCCGCTCTCCATGTCGACCGAAATCGCGCCGGTCCCGGCAAGTTCGCGCTTCTTCTCGCCATCGGCGACGAAGGAGACAGACGCGCACGGGCCGGTTCGGGTTCCGAACCGATCGAGCGTCTGCTGAACCCGGCCGAGGAGGTCGCGCGCGACGCGGATTTCCTTCCCGCGATGCCAAATCGTGTCAGCCAGGACGAGATCCCCGATCTGAAGCTCCGGCTGGAGGCCACCGCAAAAGCCGGTCGAGAGGAGGAGCGACACGGGTTCGTCGCGCAGCAAGGCCGCATCGAGCACGTCGGAGGCGCGGTCTCCGGCGGGCGTCTTGATCCGCCGAACCCCCGAAATGGCCTTCATCCCTCGCGTTTCGATCCGATAGCAGGCGGTCACGGCAATCATCTCTTCCACGCTCCCATCGCAAGTTGCGCGAGGGCGCGTGCGGATCGCCTTTGGTCGCCGCGCTGCAGCCTTCGCCAAGCCCTCATCTCTTCCACGCTCGCATCGCAAGTTGTGCGAGGGCGTTCGCTACGCGCGCGGATCGCCTTTGGTCGCCGCGCTGCAGCCTTCGCCAAGCCCTCATCTCTTCCACGCTCGCATCGCAAGTTGTGCGAGGGCGCGAGGATGCGACATCGCGTGGAGGATGCTCGCCCCCTCGAACGACGAGTGCATCATGCAGTTCGCGCAGCGTCGGTCGCGGCCGGGGCCGTACTCCGCCCAAAGCGCTTCTGTAAACAGCTCACCGATGTCTTCGGTGTGTCGATCGGCGAGGGTGTAGCAGGGGACTCGCCAACCTCGAACGGTGAAGGTCGGCGTGGTCCAAGCGGCGCAGTCGTAGGTGCTTTCGCCTCGCAAGAAGTTCAGGTAGAGCGGGTTGTTGTAGAACGGGAACCCGTTCGACGGATCGAGCACGCGACGGAAGACGTCGATCGACTCCCGTCGCTGAAGGAAGAGCTCCTGATCCGGCGCATCTTCGTACGCGTACCCGGGCGAGACCATCAGGCCCTCGACTCCAAGCTCCGTCAACTCGGCGAAGAGCCTGTGCAGATCATCGACGTCCGAACCGTGGAACAGGGTCGAGTTCGTGCAGACACGGTGCCCCCGCGCAATGGCCTCGCGGATCCCCGCGATGGCTTCGCGATACGTCCCCGAGCGTTCGGTCACCTGATCGTGAATCGCTTCGGTCCCGTCGAGGTGGACGACGAACGCCAGTCGAACCGACGGCGCGAATGCGTCGATCGTCTCCCTCAGCAGGAGCCCGTTCGTACAGAAGTAGACGAAACGGCGATCCTCGATGATCGCGCGAACGATCTCGCCGATCTCCCGATGTAGGAGCGGCTCGCCACCGGAGACGGAGACGATCGGAGCATTCGATGCGCGAACCGCGGCAAGGCATTCGTCGACCGACAGGCGTCGATCGATGACATCGCGATATTCGCGAACGCGCCCGCACCCGACGCAGGCCAGGTTGCACGCCTCAAGCGGCTCAAGCATCGTCACGAAAGGGAACCGACGCACGCCGCGAGCCTTCCGCGAGACAAGATAGCGTGCCACCGCGAGGTCAAGTTTCAGCGGCCGACTCACTCCTCCCTCCTCGTTGCGAGGTCGAGCTTCAGCGGTCGGCTCACGTCTCCCTCCTCGTCAGGTGCTCGATCATCTCGAGGAGCTCACGCTTCCCATCATCAGAGAGTGACACACGCCCGACCGCCTTCGAGGCGCGCTCCGAGTACTCTCTGACCGCCTCGCATGTCCGGTCGGCAACCTCGAGGCGATCGAGCAGGGCAATGACCCACTTAGCGTCCGGTTCGGCAATCGTCGCAGCCGCGTAGATCCGTTCGAGCCGCTCGCGTTCCGACTCGGACGCCGTCGCATAGGCGACCACGACGGGGTACGACTTCTTTTTCCGCCGGACGTCGGACCCTATCGGCTTTCCTATTGTGTCTCCGTCGCCCCAAATCCCGAGCAGATCATCCTGAAGCTGAAAGGCTCGGCCGATGTTCGCCCCAATCTCCGCCAGTTTCCCCAAGACCTCCGCCCCCACTTGAGCGCACCGTCCGCCGAGCTCGAACGCGCAACGAAACAGGGCTCCCGTCTTTCGATCGATCATCGCCACGTACTCATCGACGGTCACGAATCGCCCCTCGAAGGCAAGATCGAGCGACTGTCCCTCGATCATCTCGGCAGTCGCTTCGGCGAGGGTTCTCGCGGCGCCGGCTCCAGCATCGAGCGCCGTCCGCAAACCGATCGCGTGCATCAAGTCTCCCGCATTGATCGCCTCGGCGATCCCCCAGCGCACCCAGACGGCCGGGCGGCCACGCCGCGTCTCGTCGCGATCCTGAACGTCGTCGTGAATGAGCGAGAAGCCGTGAATCAGCTCAAGGCCGACGGCGGCCGGAAGCGCCGCGTCGATCCGTCCGCCGAGTTCCTCGGCCGTGAACAGCACGAGACCCGGACGAATGAGCTTCCCTAGCTTTGACGGGGTCACGTCTTCAGCGCTAAGCCCAACGTGGTAGCGAAGGATCTCCGCAAGCTGCGTCTCCCCGCGAAGTACGCTCCGCAGACCCTGTTCGATCGGTCGTCTGTATCGATCGAGAAGAGACATCACGCGACCCTCCCGGAGGCGCCGAGATCGATGAGTTCTCGCGCATCCGCTTCGGCGATCAGCGCGGGCGCGGTTCGCACGCCAAGCTTACGCATCAGCCGGGCGCGGTGATTCCGGACGGTGTGCACGCTCCGGTGCATCAGCGACGCGATCTCGGCATTCTTCTTCCCCTCTGCGATCAACTGGAGAACCTCGCGTTCGCGCGGCGACAGGGGCTCCGAGCCGTCGCCGTCCGAGGCGAGAAGCCGTTCGCCCGCCGCGACGCGGCGAACCACGTCGATCAGCCGATCGGGGGCTTCGTCCTTCGTTAGGAAGGCCCAGGCACCGAGGCGACCCGCGCGTTCGGCGTACCGTTCGTCACCATGCATCGAGAGGACGATGACTCGGGTCCCCGGGGACACCGATGGAATCCTGCGCGTCGCCTCGAACCCATCGAGGAGAGGCATGGAAAGGTCTACGAGCGCGATTTCGGGCACGTGCTCCCGAACCCGAGAGAGCAACTCCCGACCGTCTTTCGCCTCAGCGACCACATCAACGCCGGAAGCGGCGAGGAGTGCTCGCACCCCCGAGCGAACGAGGGCGTGATCGTCTGCCACCACCACCCGAATCGGCATCATGTTCACCATTGTATGGTTCGCTGACGCAGACCGAAACGGGGGATCCGTACTAATCCCGCCAGGTTCTGTCGGTGCCCTGTCGCTCTCTACTGAAGACCGATCCGGCGTCCGTGCGCGACGAGGCCGGCCCGCGTGTGAATGTCGAGTTTGCGCATCAGCCGCTCGCAGTGTCCCTCGACGGTTTTGGGCCGAATCCCCAATGTAACAGCGATCTCGCCGTTGGCCCGTCCGTTCGTGATGAGCTTCAGGACCTCCCGCTCGCGCGAGGAAAGGGTCCTCTCCAACGGAAGCTTCTCCCCCGAGGCGACGGTGCGAATCGCATCGAACAGCGTCTCGGCTGAAACCGACTTCCCGACGAGGCCGTAGGCACCGCGCGCGACCGCAGCTGTTGAATACTCGGGCTCCGCATGCATCGAGAGCATGAGGACGCGCGTCTCGGGCGCCTTCTTGAGAACCTGGTCGATCACCGTCAGCCCATCAATGTCGGGGAGGGCGATGTCGAGCAGGAGGACGTCCGGAGCGTGGTCCACAACGATCGCCTGCACGTCGCCCCCTCGACCGGCTTCGGCGACCACGACGAACTCCGACTCGGCGGAGAGAACTCTCTTCAGCCCCTCGCGGACGAGCCGATGATCATCGACAATCGCTACGCGAATCGTCATCGTGTGGCACCTCCACCGTCATCACCGTTCCCCGCCCAGGCGCCGTCTCCATCGACATCCGCCCTCCGCTGACGTCGAGACGCTCCTGAATGCCTCGAAGGCCCAGCCCGCGGGGCTCTTCTGCAACGAAGCCGACGCCATCGTCCCGGATTGAGAGCCGAGCAGCGCGCCCGCTCCGCGATACGGCGACCTCGACCCGCGCCGCCCGTGCGTGGCGCACGACGTTCTGAAGCGCCTCCTGCGCGACGTAGAACAACAAGCTCTCGACAGACAACTCAAGGCGCTCGTCGAGATCCGAAACGACGTCCACCTCGATCTTCGCCTCATCGGAAACTGTCTTCGCCAGCCGCTGCAAGGACGGGACGAGACCGAGGTCATCGAGGAGAGGCGGACGGATCGAATAGGCGAGCGTCCTTGTCTGACCGATCGTCTCGTCGAGCATCTCCGTCATCGCCCGGTGCGCCTCCTCGCCAAGGCGCTCCTTGGCCGGGGTCAAGTGGAGCTTGACCGCCGCGAGCGACTGGATCAATCCGTCGTGGAGGCTTCCCGCGATCCGCGTGCGCTCTTCGTCCTGCGCGGTAAGAAGACGCTTCGACATCTCGGCGAGCTGCTTCTCTCGAGCCGCAAGAGCGCGGTTCTTTCGCGCGTAGATTCCGTTGAACGTCCGGACAGTGAATGCGACGACCGCATAGACGCCAACCGTCCCAGCGAAGATCGTCGCCAGGGTGTAGGTCAGGCTCTGCACTGGCTCACCGAAGACGGGAACGAGGGATCGATGCGGAATCACACCGGCGTACTCAAGCAGGACGAGGCCCGCGTAGAAGGAGACCACCATGCCAGTCACCAACGCGCCGTGCGCCGGGGGCAGGAATGCGTTGGCGTAGATCACCGTGAACAGGTAGAAGACGTTCCCGATCCACTCACTTCCGCCCATCATGTGAACGAGCACCGTGATCAACGCAATCTCGACGAAGAAGAATCCGACGTGGACTCGGTGAAGAGCCTTCGCTGTCTTCTGCCGTTCGACGAGGAGTTTGAACGGGAACGTCAGGACGAACCAGACGACCGGCGCGTACATCACCGGGTTGAGGTACGTGAAGCGAGTCGCGATCAAGACGACCAACGCGACTGCGGTGAAGACGCCGAGGGTCAGTCGTCGAACGAGGATCGACCGGATGACACCGGCTTTCAGCTCTGAGAAGTCTGCGACGTCAAACACCGTCCGTCTCCGGAGGGCGCCTACTTCAGCTTCGGCGGCAACGCGATGTTCCCGAAGCTCTTCTCGTAGCGCTGGATGTTCTCGCCGATCGCCTGGAAGAGCCGCTTCAGGTGCCCCGGGCTGAGGACGACGCGAGACGAAAGGATCGCGCGCCCTTCACTCGGCGATTGCCCCTGTGGATCGACGAACAGGAAGTCGATGACGAACTCCTCCTGACGATGAGAGATCAGCGCGAGATTCGAGTAGTGCGCGCGTCGTGCGTCGTTATCGGCCGTGATCTGCATCTTCCGTTCCGCCATCGATCGGTCACCTCCGGGGTTCGGAGGATGGTAGCCGTTCGGCTGAAGAGCCACAAGAATCTGCGGAATCAGGAGACGAGACAACAGCCGATTTCTCTCAACCGAGAATAGCGCTCGTTCGATGAGGTGTAGCATCGAGGACTGTGTTTGGAGGTTCGGTCCCTACGAGCCGAGATATCGGTCGATATCTCTTCCCCAATGAGCTGTCCGCGTTGGCTCTCGGGTGGGCACTGCGACAAACGCGGAACCTGGATCTACGAGCCGAGGTATCGGTCGATGTCTCTTCCCCAATGAGCTGTCCGCGTTGGCTCTCGGGTGGGCACTGCGACAAACGCGGAACCTGGATCTACGAGCCGAGGTATCGGTCGATATCTCTTCCCCAATGAGCTGTCCGCGTTGACTCTCGGGTGGGCACTGCGACAAACGCGGAACCTGGATCTACGAGCCAAGGTATCGGTCGATATCTCTTCCCCAATGAGCTGTCCGCGTTGGCTCTCGGGTGGGCACTGCGACAAACGCGGAACCTGGATCTACGAGCCGAGGTATCGGTCGATATCTCTTCCCCAATGAGCTGTCCGCGTTGGCTCTCGGGTGGGCACTGCGACAAACGCGGAACCTGGATCTACGAGCCAAGGTATCGGTCGGTATCTCTTCCCCAATGAGCTGTCCGCGTTGGCTCTCGGGTGGGCACTGCGGCAAACGCGGAACCTGGATCTACGAGCCAAGGTATCGGTCGATATCTCTTCCCCAATGAGCTGTCCGCGTTGGCTCTCGGGTGGGCACTGCGGCAAACGCGGAACCTGGATCTACGAGCCGAGATATCGGTCAAAGAACCGCTCGATCGTCGCGCGGTGCCGTCCCGCGAGGAGGACGTGGTGGTTGCCGAGCGGCGCCCTCAACAGCGGGTCAATCGCCTCGTCACAGCGAACGTGCACCTGAGTCCGGCAGAGGTCGTCACGCACCAGGCTTTCCTCAATCTCGCCTTCGCGAACGAACAGGTGATCGAGCCGCTCGCCGCCAAGTCGGAAGATCGTGCACGGCCCGGTGGGGATCGCCCCCGCAATGCCAACGCCGAGGCCGCTCTCGAAGTGGCTACGAATCGTGTACGTCGCCGTCAGCGAGACCGGGCACGAGCAGTGGGCGATCCCGACGAGTCGCTCGCCCAAATCGACCGAGACGATGTTTCCCATGAACGACGTCTGCCCCGTTAAGAGATGCGCCAAGTACAGGGTCAACAGCGACTGCAGGTCCCCCTCGCACCCGGCCGGAACCCCTTCGTCGTTCAGCCGCGAAAGTGCGTAGCAGCCAGTGTTCTCCATCCGATCGACGAGATCGAAGCATCGCACGGTGCACGCGGCGAGCCGATACTCGTCGACCAGGCCGCGCAGGCTCTTGTAGATCGCGGCCGCCCCTCGTAGAGCCTCGGCATCCGGTTCCTTGACCCCTTTGGCCTTCCGAACGAACCCGGCGATCGTCCGCTTCGATGCGCTCGACGCTCCAATCCGCTCGAGCAACTCATCGATCGGGATCTCCACCAGCTCGATCGAGAGCCTCCCCTTCAAGAAGGCGCGATCGACATCGCTGGCAACCAGCCAGTCCGAAGGCTCGCCAACCAGCCCGACGCGGCTGAACCGGAGTGCGTCCCACGCCTCCACCACCGCGATCTCCCTTGCCAGATCCTCCCCGATCGCCTCCGGAGTGCCGAACAAGATTCGCCCCTCTCCACCGTCGTGGCGGATCCGTGCCAGGATCTCGAGCGAGGCCGGGAGCGAGTTCAGACCTGGATGCGCAATCAAGAGCGCGGGCGACGGAAGCTGCGCGATGATCTTGAGCACCTCTCGCTCTACGCCGCCTGTCAGCACGAGGACCGCAGTAAAGTGCTCGGGAACGGGTCCTTTGGCCTCAACCAACTCGAGGCCGCTCGCCGCTCGGATCCGGCGGAACAGATCCTTCTTCAATGAGGAGAATTCCCCTCGCTCGTGCGGAGAAGAGGCGTACACGATCACGTCGAGCTTCTTCATGTCTCGATCGTACGTTTGCCAGAGCCGACCGCTCCATCCACCAGCTGACTCTTCGATCGGACAGAGGACACGCCGCCCCGAATCAGCAGGTCGATCAATCCGGGCGTCATCTCCACGCGGAAGAGGACGCGTGACCCCTCCTCGTCCGAAATGGCCGCCTTGATCGGCTCGATGAGAGCCGGATACGCTATAGTGCAACTCTGCTATGCGATCTTGCGCGTCGAAAGCGCAACCCGCAGCGCGAAACGAGGGACGATGGCCTTCTTGACGTCGATGTTCTACAGCAACGAGATCTGGCGATGGTTCTTGACCCTCGCCGTGATTCTGTTCGTCGGGCTGGTGCTTCGCGTCCTCCTGCGGATCGTCGTCCGAAGGCTCAAGCGGATCGCAGCCAGAACGGCTGGACGCTTCGACGACCTGATCGTCGAGCTCCTTGCGAAGACGAAGTTCCTGTTCGTTTTCGTCATCTCGCTGTATGCAGGATCGCTGATTCTCGAGCTGCCGGCGGTCGCAGATCGCGTGCTGCAGGCGCTGTTCATCATTGCCCTTCTCCTGCAAGCCGGCTTCTGGGGAGACGGGATCGTCGCCTTCTGGATCCGGCGCTCCGCGCGCCGAAGGCTCGAAACCGACGCCGAGGCGGCGACGTCGCTCACCGCGTTCGGATTCATCGCCAAGGTCGCCATCTGGGCGATCATCGTCCTCGCCGGGCTCGA
>Ga0272444_10000272_pt1 | contig 58853 bp, 61 predicted proteins | sample SSMForm13_FD_201033 | JGI IMG/M metagenome (GOLD analysis project Ga0272444, IMG submission 201033) | Marine sediment archaeal communities from Little Sippewissett salt marsh, Falmouth, MA, United States - SSM-Form-13 | ecosystem: Environmental > Aquatic > Marine > Wetlands > Sediment ... | reverse complement strand
CCTCCCACCCTCCCAACCGAGTTCCGGCTCCCGAGTACACTTCGCTCATGGAGACTCGTGAGGCCGCCGGATACTGGGAGAAGAACGCGGACACGTGGACGAAGCTCAGCCGAGCCGGCTACGACATCTATCGCGACGCGTTCAACACACCCGCCTTTCTCGATTTCCTCCCCGATGTGGCCGGACTCGTGGGACTCGACATCGGCTGCGGCGAAGGACACAACACCCGTCTCGTCGCGCAACGCGGGGCGCAGATGACGGCGATCGACATCGCCAAGACGTTCATCCGTCACGCAGCCGCAGAGGAGGAGAGACGGCCCCTCGGAATCGACTATCGCGTCGCCGACGCCGCTGCGCTCCCGTTCGAGAATGACCGCTTCGATTTCGCCACCGCGTTCATGAGCCTGATGGACGTTCCGACGCCCGAGCAGGCAGTCGCTGAGGCGTTCCGAGTTCTTCGGCCGGGCGGGTTCCTTCAGTTCTCAATCTGCCATCCTTGCTTCGACACGCCCCATCGCCGCAATCTTCGGGACGAGAATGGGACGACATATGCCATCGAAGTCGGCGACTACTTCGAACGAACCGACGGGCAGATCATGCGGTGGCTCTTCGCAACTGCCCCGGAGTCGGTGAAGGAAGGACTCCCGCTCTTCCAGGTCCCTCGCTTCACTCGAACGATCTCCGAGTGGATCGACATGCTGATCGAGGTCGGTCTCGCAGTCGAGCGTGTCGCGGAACCACGTCCGAGCGACGAGACGGTCCAGGCCAATCCCGACGTTCAGGACGCGCAGGTCGTCGCCTATTTCCTCCACGTCCGAGCGAGGAAGCCGGGCAACACGACCTAGTCAATGCAGACGCTGCTCGCCCTCCTTCTGATCTTCCTCTACGAGGCCGCCACGGCGGTTGTCCTCCCGACGCCAAACGAAATCCCGGTCCTCAGCTACACCTGGATCCCCCTCGGATGGATCTTCGTCTTCGCCGTCGCGGGGAAGATCCTCGGATCCTATCTGGTCTTCTTCCTCGGCGATCGGATCAAGACGACCGATCGATTCCGTCGTCTTGCAGAGCGATCCCGCGCCATCAGGACCGTGATGGCGTGGAGTGAGCGGTTCGTGAATCGCTACAGCGTTCTCGCCATCTTCATCCTACTCAGCGTCCCCGGCTTTCCTGATACGGTCTCGCTCTACTTGCTCGCTCTCGTCGGCAAGCGTCCGGTCGTCTTCGCTCTCGCCGCTGGGTTAGGAACCGGCGTTCGCATGCTCCATGTGTTGTTCGGTCTCGAGGTTGTGTTCGGGCTACATTCCTAAGATGACCTTGTTCACTCCCGCCCTATCTGGCAGTCTTGCGGATAGGTACGAGTGTAGGAAGAGGGCATGTCCGTCAGTCAGGCGGCTTCGCAGAGAAGGGAGAAGACGATGAGAAGGGGCGTAGGACGGATTCCCTGGATCCTGGTGATGTCACTGATCGCAGCCGGCATGGGCTGCGTGGCGACAGAAGAAGAAGCTCCTCGAGCCCTGTTCGTTCTGCCGGCAGTCCGCAATCTGTACCTGCCACACCTCTTGATATCCCAGGAGCTCTTCCCCATCGTCGACATGCTCGAGGAGCACGGCGTCATCGTCGACTTCACCGGACCCGAGGCCGCAACCTATTCGCTGCCCCTGAATGAGGCCGGAGATCGTCGGAGAGAGGTGATCGTCGAGACGCCGGCCGACGAGATCGCCCTCTCACTCTACCAGCTCGTCGTCATTGCCGGAGGCCATGTCCACCAGTACCTGACCGTCATCGTCGAACCGATGCTCAGCCTTCTCGTCGAGGCCTACGACCGCGGAATTACGTTGGGCGGGCTCTCTCAGGGCGTCTTGGCCCTCACCGTAACGGGTCTCCTCGCCGGTCGGACGATCTCGCGCTGCCCGCCCGGCGAAGGAATCGTCTACTGCCACAACACGATTCCGGCATTCGAGCAGAACGGCGTGAAGTTCTCGGAGAGCGAGTGCCTCGTCATCTCGGAAGGGAGCGACGGCGAGCCGACGGTCATCACGGCCACGAATCGCTGCATCTACGCCTTCGCCCGCGCCCTCCTCGCGAAGCTCGGCATCGACGGCTAGCTTCGTCGAGGTGGCGGACTCTGCCCGCTCTGCCAGTCCCGCGCTTCTCAGCGTCAGCTTGGCCGCGCCTCAGGCTCGGGCCCTCTTGTCGGTCACAGGTTCCGACGGTAAGCTGGGTTCGGCGCATCATCGCAGCCTCTGACTGCGGACCGCGCCCGCGCAACAGCCTGCCATTGAATAGACGGAACGAGGACAACGTCCGAAGCGCAGCACAAGAGACGGGAGATCGGCAAGGGCGCCCTGTCGCCCTTCGGTTTTCGGTCTTCGCGATGCATCGAACACCGCAGGAGGTGAGACAAGTGGGGACAGAAAGCAACTTACCACTCAATGGACCGCCGAACTGAACGGCCGGGCTCGGCCAAAGCGCAAATGGTCGAGTCCGTTCCGAGTGCGCCACCGGAAGGCCGATGGATTCGTCATCCTTCCGGCCGCGTTCTCGGATGGGAGGCTCTCCCGCGAAGCGTGGCGAGCCGTCAAGTCCTGTTTGAGTAGCGTGCGTTCGGAACGACGGAGGAGCGGACTTCGCGTCCGCTCCTCCTCCGAAATCGATCGGTGCGGGACCGTTCGAGCATCGGCCGAGATCCCGATCCACGCCACGTGGGTCGACGTCTGGCGCACCATCCACCGCGTTTACGCGCTCGGATCTCTGCGTCTCGGAGCCAAGCCGGAGGCTCGAGCGGGACTCAGCATTCTCGTCAAGGCGAATGAGCCGCCTTCCGCGAAACGAAGCCGGCGCTAGATCAGCCTGCCTCCGAACGGAACGCGAAGCTGTCGACAGAGTGCTCGCACAGCGTTGCGACCCATCGCCGCGCATCCCGGAATACCGGCTCCGCCAGCCGATTGACCGATCCAGAAGAGGCGGCGGATCTCGGAGAACGAGCGCGGCTGCGAGAAGAGCAGGTCCATGCTGAAGCCTTCCGGCCCTCTCGACGTCCGACCGTTCCCGGTGAATCGTTCGGTCGTCATCGGCGTGGCCACGTCGGTGACCTCGATCTGCTCCTCGAGCCCCGGGAACCGCGGCTCGAGGAGCTCGACGACCCGGCGGGCGATCGCGGCCTTCGCGTCGACGTACTGCGCCCGGTCGTCGCTCAGGTTCCTCCAATGGGTGTAGCTCGTGTTGAGCAGAACTTCGATCACGCCCTTTCCGGACGGAGCCAAGGAGGGATCGAATCCGTAGAGTTCAACTGAGATCCGGTCTAGTTCTCGGCCTCCGATCTCGGTCGGTTCGTCGAGGAGGAGGACGAGCGCGTGCGGCTCACCCGAAAGGTCTCGATCGACGCCGAGTGAGACGTGAAGCCCCATCATCATCTCGTCGTCAAGATTCAACAGCCTCGTCCGTGTTCGATCGCCGACGAACCGGCGGTCGAGGAACTCGAGCAGCGTCGTTCGCTCGAACGCGTTGGAGATGACGGCGTCGGCCCGATGCTCTGTCCCATCTTCGAGCTGGACCCCAACCGCACGATCGCGCTCGGTCAGGATCTCGGTTACGCGCGCCCCATACGTAATCCGGCCGCCAAGTTCGCGGAAGCGCTCCTCGATCGAGCGCGCGAACGCGAGCGATCCCCCGGCCGGGAACCCGTAGTTGCGGGCCGCGCACTGAGCAAGGAGGTTCATGTGCACGACGACCGGGAGATCGGGCGTGTCGTACTGAATCGTCGGGAACGCTCTCCGGAGGAACGGGTTCCGGAAGCGCCCGGCGGCCTGCTGCATCGTGACTCGCCCCCACCGAAAGAGCGTCGGGGCGATCGCCAGATCGCCGAGCAGCCCGCGGTAGCCGGTGAGCGGCAACTCGAGCAGGTCGTATCTCAGGAGGCGTCTCAGGGCGCGGACGTACGCGCCGATCGACTTCGCGTCTTCCGGGAAGTGATCGAACATGTGCCCCTCAAGCCGGTCGAGGTCGGTGAAGACCGTGAACGTCTCTCCGTCCCGCCCTTCGACCTGTGTAAGGTCCTCTGGGAAGAGAACGTCTCGCGGCATCGCGCCGAGCTCCTCCCACATCGCGAAGAGCGGACTCGCCGGATGGCAGCCCGCGAGGTGGTGGATGCAGCCGTCAAACGTGTAGCCTGATCGGGACCAGGACGTGCACATCCCGCCGGGGAGGGTGTGCGCCTCGAAGACCGTGGTCTCGAGACCCGAGAGCTGGCCGTAACAGCCGGCGGATAGCCCTCCGATCCCGGCGCCAATGACGATCAACGACTTCTCGACCAATGCCATCCCCCCTTGCCCTCCACGCGAGCACTTCCCAAGTCTATATCATCGGCTCTGATGTCGTCAGGAGACAGAGCCAGGCCCACGCTCGCCTTCACCCAGAGCGGGCTACGCGATCCGCACGAAGGCCTCGTACGACCCCGCGGGTTGATGCCCAAGCGTTCGGCAAGCTGGGCGGAGAGCTCGTTTTGCCGGAGTCCCAATGCGCGATGAGGGACAGGCAGCAGCTCTCAGTCGACCCCGGTGCTCCACGATCGTCTCGACCTCTTCGATGCTCGACGCAGCCTAGCAGACGAGCGAGTATCCTTGCGTTCGATGTGAAGCGAGGCTCGTTGGACCTTGATCTGGAGCAAGCGCGGACGATGAGGATGACCAAGGAAGCAAGACGGAGGCGGATTCGATCTCAGCGTCTCCCGGAATTGTGGCAGCGGATCCTTGAGGGCTCCGTCCCGCTCTATCGCAGACTTGCGGCTGACGATCAGCGAGAGCTCACGGCGCATCTGCAGATCCTTCTCGCGGAGAAGCACTTCGAGGGCGCCGCCGGGCTCGACGTGACGGAGCGGATGAGACTCATCGTCGCGGCGCAGGCGGCCGTTCTTCTTCTTCATCGACCGACCGACTTCTTCCCGAAACTCGTCACCGTCCTCCTCTACCCTGGCGAGTACGCCGTGAGCGAGGACGTGGAGACTGACGAGGGTGTCGTTGTCCATGTCGGTGAATCACGCGCCGGGGAGTTCTGGCAGGCGGGCGTCCTTGTCCTCTCGTGGGAGGACGTCGAACGCGATCTTGCTGACTCGGACCAGAATGTCGTCCTGCACGAGTTCGCCCACCAGCTCGACGCCGAAGACGGAGAGATGAACGGGGCGCCCGTCCTTGCGAACCAGAAGCTCCGAGATCGATGGGCGACCGCGATGTCCGACGCGTTCAAGCGTCTGACGGTCGCCGCCGATCACGAGAGCGAGACGCTCCTTGACCCCTACGGCGCTGAGGATCCCGCCGAGTTCTTCGCCGTCGCGACGGAGGCGTTCTTCCTCCTCCCGGTCGAGCTGGAGTGCGCTGAGCCCGATCTCTACGGCGTTCTACGAGACTTCTTCCTACAGGATCCGGCGAGGTGGTAGCGAGGGAACGCGAGGGCTGATGCCGGGCGGGCGTGCCGTCCGTTGCCACGTCAGGATCCGCGCGGCTTCCGGGCGGAGACAAGGATCGCAGAACGAGTATAGGCGATTCTTCCATCTGAGTTCGTGTGGCCGTCAAGGAGGCTGAGTGCATCCTGCTCGAAGATGCGCAAAGTCTCAGGATCCGCCTTAATCCGCTCGAGTTCCTCTTCCCACACGTGTCCGATGCACGCCATCCACTCGGCCGGATCGTCGAACGTGTAGTGCCCCTCGAAGGGCGTGACCTGGACACCCTCAAAGCCGGAGGACTCCATGAGAGCGACGTACCCTTCTTCCGTGCCCGGGAAGTAGCCCCGCTTTTGGCAGTCAGGAAGATGATTTCTGACAAGCTCGCCCATCCACTCGTTGTCGTCCTGCCAGAGCCAGTTGCTGTTGTAGAGGAAGTGGCCCGGCTTGAGCACGCGAAGGACCTCGCGCATCAGCGGAGCGTCATTGATGATCTGCCCGGTCTCGAAGTCGTAGTCCTCGTCGAGGCCGACCATTCCCATGATGACGACATCGAAGTGGGCGTCTGGGAAGCTCATCGACTGCCCGTTCATCAGCAGGTTCTCAGCGTTTGTGGCACCTCGCTTTGCGATCTCCTTGCGCAACCACTCGACCCAGTCCTCTTCGACCTCGATGCCGACGATGCTGCCGGTCTCGCCGATCCGTTCGAGGGCGGGGAACATCGTTCCTCCACCGGCCGAGCCGACATCGAGGACGTGCATGCCTTCTGCGAGGTCGGCCAGACCGATCAGCGCATCGGCTGTCTCGTCCCAGACCGCCGGCTCCACGTACGTCCCGCTCCACAGGTCTTTCGTCACGACACAACCTCCCAGAGAGGATCCCTTCCTGAGATTCGGCGGCGCTTCGGCGTCCCGCCCTCGACGGAATCCTCCACCGATTGCGTCTTTCGCTCGTCTCGTCGATCTACACTGACGTTCGACCGACGATCGAGAGGCCGATGAAGCTTCGGGACACGGCGCCTCCCGACAGGCGGCTCTTCGAGACGAGTCGGCCCGCCTCGTCCTCGGTGTAGGCGGCGTTGAACGAGGAGACGAACCCCTCGCGCATCGGTCGCTCTCGGACCATCATCGGCATCAGGGTCCGGACGAAGAGATTCGCGTCGCGGCGGAGATCGGTGATGCAGTAGCGACCGCCCGGCTTGAGGACGCGGGCAACTTCGTCGAACACGGTGATCGGATCGGACCACTCGTGCAGCCCCCCGTTGGCGAAGACGCCGTCGAACGTCGCGTCCTCGAACGGCATCGAGCAGGCGTCGCCGTGGACGTACTCTGCGCGGTCGCAAACGCCTTCGCTCTCCGTGTTGGCACGGGAACGCGCAAGCATGTTCTCGCTGATGTCGAGGCCGACAAGGCACGTTCCTTCGGTCTTGCTGAGCCAGTCGATGCCGAGGTATCCCGGGCCCGGACTGATCTCGAGCGCCTTCCCGGACAGGATGCCGGCCTTGAGGATCTCGGGCGTTTCGATCCAGCCTCTATTGCGCATCTTGCGCATCTCGCGATCGTAGGCCTCGACATCGAATGCATCCTGAATCCCTTCCATCGTTTCAATGACTCGTTCACGAACCATCGTCCCTCCAATCGGTCTAACCAATTCGTTTCTCGAGAGTGTCTTCCTCGCTAGGTGGATGTGCGGAGATCGCGGGCCGTTGCCCTTGGCCGATCATGATCCGCCAGAACCACGTCACCCGGACGCGATCGACCTCGACCTGCTCGAGGCCGGCATCTTCCATCAGCTGACGGAGCTCCATCGAGCCGGTGCTGCCGACGTGCGTCCGTTCACCTAGCCGGCCGATCCGGTCGAGGATTCGCATCGTGCTCTCGTTGTCGCAGATGTCCTCGATCGCGAAGCGCCCTCCGGGGCGTAGCGCATCAAGCACACGTCGGAAGATCTCTCCCTTGTCCCGGAAGTGATGAAACGAATTGGTGCAAACAACGACGTCAAACGCCGATTGCTCGGCCAGCTCCTCAGCACATCCGATGGCAAAAGAGACATGTGTCAGGCCGAGCTGCCGGCGCTTCCTCTCCGCCTCGGCAATCATCTTCGGCGAAGCGCCGACTCCGACGACCTCGCCGGACTCGCCGAGTTGGGGAGCGATCGCCAACGTCGCGGCCCCCGTGCCACATCCGAGGTCGAGGACGCGCATTCCCGGGCGGAAGTCAAGTTGCGAGAGAACGAGCGCCTGAGCACGTGACTGGAATCGACGAACCGTACAGGATCGGTCATGGCGCAGCGCCTGGTTGTCGAAGCGCTCTGCGATCCTCTGAATGTGCTTGTCCTGCCCTCTGCAAGGCATTTCGGTCTACCCTTCGCGGTGGGTGCCGCGCTCCTGGAGTTGCTTCTGAAGCGTACGCGTCCACGCCAGTTCCGCTTCGAGGTGCACCTGCGAGTGATCGAAGATAAAGCGAGCTCGCCGGGGGACGTGCGGATCGGCCATGTTCTCCTCGCGATGTCTTGCGAGGAACCTCAGGGTCTCTTCCAGGCTCTCGATTCGACCGGCGAGATGGCCGAGGAGCTCATCCGTCGAGAGTGCATCCATGAAGAAGAGGCCGAGATCGGTCGCGAAGTACTGACGCTCGGGAGCCTCCCAGAGCTCGCGGAGCAGCCTGAGGAACTCTGCTCGGCCGGCGTCGGTCACGGCGTAGACCGTGCGAGACGGCCGATTACCATCCTGCTCCGTGGCGGCGATTTCCACCATGCCTTCCTCGGTCAGCTTCTTCAGCGCGAAGTAGATCGATCCGAATGCGATCGACGTCCAATCGCCCATGTGATCCTGGATGATGTGCTTGATCTCATATCCATGCAGGGGGCGTTCTTGCAGCAATCCGAGGACAACAAGACGGGTCGACATGGGCAACCTCCAAGCTTGAATGTACAAGCTTGTATATTAGAGAGCTCTCGGTTCCATTTCAAGCCCTCAGGCAACGAGGAGATCGGGATGAGCTGATCCTCGGATCCGGCTTGCCGGACTGGCCGCGGCCATGCCGATCTCCGCCCCTCCGCGGGCTTATGCACGCGTGATCGGCGCCGGCGAACGAGAGCACCTGGCCTTCGCAGATTGCGCACTGGATCCTGTTGCGACCCGATTGAAAGACCCGTCGGATGGCCCACGCGAGACGCCCGTCACTTCCGCTGTTCTTGCTGCTGCTTGTCCTCGAAGTCACGAGGGCGCATCGCGCTTCCTCCAATCGCACGGACGCCGGACGCCAAGAGCACCCTCAGAGCTCGAGGCGGATCACGACTTCGCCCTCATGCACGTCGCCGGTGGGGACGAATCCGAGCCGACGATAGAACGGCTCCGGCCCTCCCTCGATCGGGACGTAGCTCGTGAGGAGCTCCTTCGCACCGGGACGCGTTCTGACGTAATCGATCACGTGATCCATCGCTCGTCTTCCGAATCCCTTCCTTTGGTGATCCCCACCGATCATCAGCCGCCAGAGGAAGTACTCCGGCTTGTCGGAGTCGTCGTGGAGCATGACGAAGCCGACCGGCGTCTCGTCAGCGTAGATGGCGCGGAACCAGGCATGTTCAGAGAAGTGCGCTTGGGCAATCGAGACCGCGCTCGGCGCCACCATCTTGTCCTGGCCACGGGCAAGCGTTCGACTCAGTTTGATGATCGCGTTGGCTGTTTCTTCGGTGATCTCGCGCAGGGTGACCGTCGCCTCTCGCCCTGGAAGTGGGAACTCAGCTGGCGCCTCAGGCTCGTGCACGGCACGGGCCATCCACGCGGCGTAGAGCTCGGGGCGCCGATCGGGGAGGAAGAGCCGGCGGGCGTGGGAGGTCTCGACCTGATCGAGGTCGAGATCGCAGAGGAGAATCTCGTCCGTCCCTTGAGCCGCGCGGGCAATGACGCTTCCGGCGGGGCCACAGACGAACGACTCCCCGGCGAACGTCAGCTTCGGCTCCTCCCCAACGCGGTTGCAGAGCGCGACGAAGTACCCGTTCTGGAATGCCGCAACGCGCATCTCGGCCTCGAACAGGCCTTCCGGCCACTCGCCGACCGCTCCCGCCTGCGGCACGATGACCAGTTGTGCCCCCCCGAGCGCGAGCGATCGCATCACTTCGGGATAGTGCCGGTCGTAGCAGATGGCGACACCGACCTTGCCTATCGCCGTTTCGAACACCGGAAGTCCGCGATTCCCCGGCGTGTAGTAGCCCTTCTCGTGGAAGCAGGCGTAGTCCGGAATGTGAACCATGCGCGTCACGCCCAGGAGCGTTCCGTCGGCGTCGATCACCGGCGAAGCATCGAACGTCTGATCGCCGACACGCTCGAACAGGTTCGGAACGACGACGACGGCGAGCTCGGCGGCCAGTTCGCTCAGTGCTTCAGTCACCGGGCCGGGGATTCCCTCGGCCAGATCCAGAGGATCGGATTCGGCCGGCGTCTGGGGGTAGAAGGGCTCGAAGGCCAGTTCGGCGAAGCAAACGAGCTTTGCCCCCTGCTCGGCGGCCGATCGCAACGCAGCAAGCCCTCTCTCGAAGTTCTGGGTCTTGTCTGTCGCCGCGTGTTGCTGGATCAGGGCGATGCGCATGGTGTCCCTTTCGATCGAGGATCCGCGCATTCTACCGAACAGTACTGAGGACTCCGAGTGCACCAGACCGAATCGAGGGCCCAAGGCGAGTAGTATGGGCCGGTCTACAAGGAGGAGAGATGGGAGAAGGCCAACACATGAACCCGGATACGTTTCGACGGCACGCTCATGATCTCGTCGACTGGATCATCGACTACCAGGAGCACCGCGTGAACGACCTCCCGGTCTTGTCGCAGGTCGAGCCCGGCGAGGTCCGCGATCGGCTTCCGAAAAGACCGCCCGAACGCGGCGAACCGTTTGAGACGGTGCTGCGGGATGTCGACGAGATCTTGCTCCCGGGGCTCACGCACTGGCAATCACCTGACTTCTTCGCCTTCTTCCCGGCCAACACGTCGTATCCGGCGATCCTCGGCGAGCTCCTCTCGGCCGGGCTCGGCGTACAGGGGATGCTGTGGGCGACGAGCCCGGCGTGCACCGAGCTTGAGACCCATGTCCTCGATTGGCTCGTCGAGATCCTCGGACTGCCTGATGCCTTTCGCTCCACGGGAAGCGGTGGCGGCGTCATCCAGGACAGCGCGTCGAGCGCGACGCTCTGTGCGATCCTCGCCGCCCGCGAACGGGCGACCGACTACGCCAGCAACGAGGAAGGTGCTGATCGGCGGCTCGTCGCCTACGCGTCGACGCAGGCACACTCTTCGGTCGAAAAGGCCGTCGGCATCGCCGGTATCGGAAAGAGCAACCTCCGGCTGATCGACGTGGACGAAACCTTCGCGATGAAAGCGGATCTGCTCCAAACACAAATCGCCGAAGACCGCGGTGCAGGCAGGATCCCGTTCTTCGTCTGTGCGACCATCGGGACAACATCCTCAAAGGCGATCGACCCGGTCGACGAGATCGCCGCGATCTGCAAGAACGAGGGGATCTGGCTCCACGTCGACGCGGCGATGTCCGGGACGGCCGCCGTCTGCCCCGAACACCGCTTCATTCACCGCGGGGTCGAGGCAGCCGACAGCTACTGCTTCAACCCGCACAAGTGGATGTTCACCAACTTCGACTGCGACTGCTTCTACGTCGCCGACCGCGCGGCACTGATCCGAAGTTTGAGCATCCTTCCCGAGTACTTGAAGAACCGCGCCACCGAGTCCGGCGCCGTCATCGACTACCGCGACTGGCAGGTTCCGCTCGGCCGAAGATTCCGAGCACTGAAGCTCTGGTTCGTCATCCGTCACTACGGCGTCGAGGGGATTCGCCACCACGTCCGCCGGCACATCGAGCTGGCGCAGGCCTTCCGCTCGTGGGTCGAGGCCGACGAGCGGTTCGAGATCGCCGCACCGGCGCCGCTCAACCTTGTCTGCTTCCGACACCGGGGCGGCGATGACGTCAATCGGGAGATTCTCGATCGCCTCAACGCGAGTGGCGACCTCTATCTGACCCACACTGTCCTCGATGGGCAATACGCGCTGAGACTCTGCGTCGGCCAGACGAGAACGGAGGAAGAACACGTCACCGCCGCGTGGGAGCGGATCCAGGAAGAGGCTAGGCGCCTGTCGCCTTGAGCACGGGAGATGTCGGTCTAGGATCGCGCCGCGACGATCACGCCGGTTGCCACCATCACCGTCCCGGCGACTCGGTTCATCCGGCGCATCCCACGGCGACTCTTGAATAGGCCGCGTGCGACGGACGCCAACACGGCGTAGAGCGTCAGGACCGTCGCGAGCACCGTCACGACGATCGATATCAGGAGGAGGGTGTCGCCGATCGTGAAGCTCGAGAGATCGAAGAACGCGGGCAAGAATCCGCCGTAGAAGAGGATCGCCTTCGGATTGGCCAGCGTCGTCAATAGGCCGTTTGCGAATCCGCCGAGCAGCGAGCGCCGTGTCATCCGTGCGCCGCCTGCGACCGGCGCAGGATCCTTGATCCAGAGGCGGATCCCGAGCCAGACGAGATACGCCGCCCCGCACAGCTTGACGATGATGAACAAGTCGCCGAGCGATCTGGCGACGGCCGACAGGGCGAAAACCGCAAGGAGCGCGAAGATGATGTCCCCAAGCACGATGCCGCAAACGACGCCGATGCCCGGCTTCAGCCCCCCAGCAAGAGATCGCCCGACGGTGGTGAAGACACCCGGACCCGGAACGGCCGCTTGAACGAGCATCGCCAGGGCGAACGCGAGCGCCACGGAAAGCGTCATCCCTCGTCACCTCCAGCCGGCTACGGCGCGGGATTCTACATCGCCCGATCGGAGCGCGCACTGCGCCATGCAGAATCGCGTTAATTCACTCTCGTCGATCCGCGGAGCGCGAGCAACCGTGCGGCTCGGCCGCGTCGAACCTCTGCTTCAACCAGTCCTCGAGCAAGATCCCGACCGATCGACGCTCCTCGATCGCCGCCGGGCCGGCCATGAAGCCTCGGTACGTCAGCTGTGCGAGGTTCACGCCCCGTTCTTCCAGCACATGCGCAAACTTCTCCCGGATCTTCGAAAGCATTACCTCGAGGTCCTCTTTCGAGGCTTGCTGGTAGCTGTCCCGATGCACGACGAACCGGCGGTCAAACCGCTCGCTTCGGGAGCGCTCGAATCGCTCAGGGTAGTAGCCGTAGCAGAGAAGCGTGATCGGAAACGCGAACGGTGGAAGGTCGAGGAGACCTCGATGCTCCTCGACATGCCCCATGATGTCTCCGACGTAGCACGAGCCGATCCCGAGGGATTCCGCGGCGATCACCGAGTTCTGCGCCGCAAGCAGAGCATCGCAGCAGCTCATCAGGAGTTCCGATGTGCCCGGAGACTGATACTCAATACGCTCCTGCGCGCAATGCTCGCGAACCTCGTTCGCTTCGAAGAAGTCGACCCATCGCTGCATGTCAGCGAGGAAGACGAGGACGAGCGGCGCCTCGGCGATGAAACCATGTCCGCACGTCTCGGCCAGCGCCCTTCGCTTCTCCGAGTCGTCCACGCGAAGGATGCTGTAGAGCATCATGTTCCCCGCCGTCGGCGCGCGCATGGCACTATGCAGGATCGCGTCAACCTCGCTCTCCTCGATCGGACGGTCCGCGTAGCGCCGGAGCGACACGCGTCGATCGATCAGTTGTTGCGTCTGGTTCATCGATCCTCCTCTCCCGTCGAAGTCTGGGCTTATCTCGACACTGTGGTGCAGTGTAGATCAGGCGAAACAGCCTGTCAGACGCCCAAAATCCCAGTACAATCGAGAAGGCCCACACGAGAGTTCCTTGTCACCCCATCTTGAGGTGGACAAGTTCTCGCACTTCGGGGCTTCTTCCAACTCAGGCTCTCGGACGCCGGTCTGCGCGGATCGTCATCCTAGTAGTAGGGGAGTTCGTCCGGAGAGACGTCGACGTAGTCGGGCTCCGGATCCGTTTCGAAGCGGACGGCCCGAATTGACTCTCGACCCTTGATCAGCGCCTTGCAGACCCGGTGCATCCCGTCCATCACGCCGCCGTCCTGGGAGAGAATGATCGGATGTGAGAGATCCGTTTCACCGATCAGTCTCGCATGAAGGGCGACCTGCCGACAGGTCGGGCTCTGATCCTCGTGATCGAACCAGAACGTCTCGTCCAGTTCGCGGATCTCGGACAGCGGCACCTCGATCGGCGTGAAACCGGTCGACCGCTCGACCAATCGGTCGACGTCCCACGCCAAGAGCCCACGCTCGGATCGCCGGAAATGATACTGCTTCCTCATGGCGCTCACTCTACACGCCGCCCAGAAGCGAGTCGAACGAGCATCAGCCTAGTCGGAATCGATCGAGCCCTCGATGGTGATCACACGCCCTACGCCCCCTTGGACGTAGTCTGCCCCGAACGCCTCGGCGAACTGGGCGATCGCTTCCTCTCCGGTGCAGTGCGTCGGACAGATCTGTCGAACGCCGAGTTTGCGGAGCTCATCGATGATCGCTCGGATCTCCTCTTCGTTGTGGAACATGAGGTGGAGTCCGCCGACGACGAGCGCCACATCGCCATCCGCCAAGCTCTTCGCCCGGCGGACGATCCGAACGATCCCCGGATGGCCACATCCGGTGATAACAACGAGTCCGGCCGCCGTCTCGACCACCACCGCTTGCTCGTATGGAGGGCCGCTAAGGACGCCGGTGAGGAAGACACCGGGGAAAAGCTCCATCCTGTCGGAAACCTCGACCACTTCCGTCATGGAGCGCGCGTAGCTCTTGAACATGTAGGGAAACGTGTACGGAACGTACGTCGGCGGCGAGATCCCGATCCTCAACACGCTGTAGAGTCCGTTGACGTGATCGCCGTGGATGTGCGAAAGGACGATCGCCTCGATCGTCGAGAGATCGACGCCGAGCCTCTCCGCGTTGGCGAGCAATCGTGGACCGTCGTTCCCGGTGTCGAAGAGGATCGTGTGCTCGCCGTACTCGATCAGAGCGGAGAATCCCCAGTCGGCCTCGAGCCGAGCGTCGAAGGCCGTGTTGTCATAGAGAATCGTGATACGAAGTCTCTGCGCTGCGTCCGTCGCGTCTGGCGCTGCCGTCGCGGTACAGACAAGAAGCAGCCCCGCCGCGACGACCGTCATGAGGCGCAGCCGCCTCGCCCACTGTGCCATTCTCGACCTCCTCGATCTTGAGGATCACGGGCCACGCACCCGGTGACGGACTCTACACGGAAGTTCGCAGACAGGCTAGACGCGCTCCGTCCTGCGAGCGTCTCAAAGGACGGACTCCAAGGAACGTGGTCCGCTTTCGGCGTGCTGTTCGGCGCCGCAACGTTGGCAGGACGGACCGGAAACGCGAGGGAGACGTGAGCAGCGGAAGCTGCGATCAGACTGAGACCGTACGTCAAAGGAGTGATCGTCTTGTTGCATCGCAATAGCCTTCTGTTGGCAGTTCTACTGATTGCGCTCGTCGGTACGGCCTGCGCCGCCTCACCTGATCTGAAGGACGGGGTGGACGTCTTGTTCATGCTCTGCGAACCCTACGGAGCAAACACCGGGCTCCTCTGGAACAACTTCGAGCGACTCGGATGGGACGTCACGATCGCCGGCACGAACGAGAGCATTAGCCACTGCAGTTTCCTGACGACGTCAGTCGCCGCCGATCGAACATTCGCCGAGCTGGAGACGGTCTCGGGCTTCGATGTCGTCGCCCTGTCGACAACGCCGGGGACGTTCGCCTACAGGCCCGACCCTGCCAGCGATCTGAGAGGAAACGACCATGTCCTCGAGCTCATTCGAGAGGCCGATTCCCTCGGTCTGACGTTGTTCGGAGGATGCGCGTCTCTCCTCACCCTCGGCGATGCCGGGGTTCTCGAGAACCGGAACGCGATGACGGCCAACAGGCTCTGGACGACCTGCGAGGGGTACGGGGCGCACTGCACCGTCGGAGACTTCGACAACCCACCGGCAACGGACGAGCACCTCGTCACCGGAACCAACCATCGCTACTACGCGTTCGAGATCCCCGAAGCGATCGCCCGGTCCCTCGATCGGCTCGACACCCACGTGCGGGCGAACGAAACCCTCACCATCCGTGATCTCGAGTTGGCGATGACTCCCCTTCCGCGGGAGCGTGCCGTCGTCAGAGCGCGCGCCTGGGGAACCTCGTCAAGTGATGGCGTACTCGACGTTTGCGCGCTGGTCGATGGATTCGCCGTCGCCGGATATACGTTCGGCGGTGGGGGCGGGAACGCCGACGTGTTGATCGCTCGCTTCGATGCCGAGGGCGACGTCGTCTGGGCGAAGAGCCTCGGTGGTCCGGGGCGGGACTACGGGTACGGGATCGTGGCGACCGCGGATGGCGCGCTCGTCGTCGCCGGACTCACCACGTCGACCGGAGCCGGAGGCGAAGACGCGATCCTCGTCAAGCTGACCGCGTCCGGAGACCTCGAATGGGTCCGGACGTACGGCGGGCAGGGGCACGACGCGGCCTTCGATCTCGCGACGACCTCGGACGGCGGCTTCGCGCTGACCGGCGTAACCGAATCGACCGAGACCGAGCACTCGGCGCTCCAGGTGATCCGAACCGACCGGGCCGGAGAGGTTTCCTGGACCGCAACCTACGACGAGCGCCGCTTCGAGCGGGGGCTGTCGATCATCGAGAGGAAAGACGAAAGCCTCGTCGTCACCGGCGGGACGACGTCTTCCGGCGCCGGCAACTACGACATGGTCCTCGTCGCCTACTCATCGCGCGGCGAAGAACTCTGGCACCGGACGTATGGGCGCAAGACGTTCGACGTTGCGGAGTCCGTCATCGAATCGGAGACCGGCGATCTGCTGTTGCTCGGCTACGGAGACGTCGAGGGAGGCGATCCGAACGATGCGCTACTCGTACGCTTCGACGCCGACGGGCAAAGGCAGTGGGTCACCACGCAAGGCGAAAAGAAGAGCTTCGACTACGGCCAGGACCTCCTGGAGCTTCCAAGCGGCGATCTCCTGGTCTGCGGCGTCACGGGGGCCGACGGTACCGGAGAGAACAACGCCTGGTTCCAGCGATACTCGTCAGCAGGCGATCTCCTGTGGGAGCAATCGTACGGAGACGATGCTGAGAGCGAATGGGCGAACGCCTTCTGCCGACTCGCCGACGGCCGAATTCTGGCCGGCGGATGGACGCAGGCCGCCGGTGCCGGGAAACAGGACCTACTGCTGACCTTCATCGACTTGGCCTTCACGCAGTAACCCATGCAGAGCCGCAGCGGCGGCCCTGCAGCCGCCGCTGCGACTTCCTGAAGAACTCCCGAAATCAAGTTGGCGTTGCATCCGAGCGCCAATCAAGCCCACACATCTCTCAGCCTGCCTGCCAGGCCCGAGGTCGGATCCAGCAAGAGGAACCTCACGGCACGGGACCCGCCTTCTCGCCTCCGCTCGCGGAGAACGGGTCCCGCCGACCGGCATCCCCGCGTATCATGCGAAAGCGCCATGACCTACACGCAAGAGGACGTGCTGAAAGCAACAAACGACCTGATCGGTGTCACGATCCCCGTACACGTCACGATCGAAGCGACGCAGGCCGTGCTCGCGCAGCCGGAGATGCGGGATCTCCTCGGGAAGGCGGAAGTCATGGCCGTCGGGAGCTGTCTGTGCCCGGAAGAGGAGGGCAATTGCGACAACCCGGTCGATGTCTGCATCGCCCTCGACGAGGCCGCGAAGGAGCGGATCAGCGATCGGTCGTGGCAACCGATCGCACTTGACGAAGGGCTTGGCATTCTCGAGAAGACGTACCAACTCGGGCTGGTCCATCTCGCCTATCGGCGGGGCGACGGGGAGATCGACATGGTCTGTTCGTGTTGCTCCTGCTGCTGTTGGCCGCTCAACGGCCTGAAGCGATTTGACTACCACGACGCGATCACCGAATCGGCGTTCGTCGCCCGCTTCGACCAAGCGAGATGTATCGGCTGCGGTACCTGCGTCAAACGCTGCGCGTTCGACGCTTTCAGGCTCCTCGAGGGAGAGGATCGCGCCGCCTTCACCAGCGACCGCTGTTTCGGTTGCGGTCTGTGCATCGGGACTTGCCCGAGCCGCGCCATCCATCTTGTCCCGCGTGCAGCAGAGCCCGCTAGCCTGTCGGAGACAGGAGTTTCTTCAGCACGCTGATCTGCCCACCATGGTAGACGGCGTGCTGAACGTAGCCGTGCAGGTTGTTGTAGACCGACGATCCGCCTTCGCGAAACGGCTCGTCGAGTTGGTCAGGCTTGACGCCCTCTGAGACGACCCGTCGAACCTCCGCCTCTCCGGTGCGGAACTGCTCGACGGCTGCCGCCCACGCTTCTTCCGTTGGCTCTCCAACTGGCGGCCACTCGTCTCCGGGCTCGTAGGGGCGGAAGATGTCGCGTACGAGATCGACGATCAGCTCCTGCGCCGTACCAAGATGGAGGACGATCTCCCAGATGCTGTGAGCGCCGGGGATCGGTTTCGCGGACGCAGTCTCGTGCGTGAGATCCTCCAGGAGGCCGACAAGCGGCACGTCGGTCCACGGATCGCCGACGTGGGCCCGCTCCATCTGATCGACAGCTCTTCCGACTTCGTCCATGGATCCCTCCGCGTGCCTTGAGGTGTGATTGCGGCGATTCTAGAGCGCATCCTCAGACAGGCCAACGCGAGCCTTTGCCAGATGTCTGCAGGTCTCCCTGGCTTGGCTGACGCTGTTCACCTCCCTATGCTCTCAAGAGACAACCGTCCACGGGGAAGGCGCATCGAACGACGCGCGAATCGAAGGAGGAGAGCATGCGGCGACGGGGTTGGGTCGTTCTGGCTGGGGTCCTGTGCATCATCTCTGGCGCAATCTTCGCAGTACACGGGCAGCGTACGATCTTGCTGATGGTCACGCACACGGATCGGGACGAGGAATACGCCCACGTTCGGGAGATCCTCGAAAACCAGATCCCGGGCGTCGTGCTGACCGAGCTTGGATCCGACGAACCGACCGCGGTGGCGCAGGCGCTGCAAGCGGCCGACGCGTTCCTCATTCCCGAGCAAGAGGAAGCGGCCGACAATCAGATGTTCCAGCTCGGCGAAGCTTGGGCGAGCGCACTTCGAGCGTACGTCAATCGGGGCGGCCTGATCATCGAACTCGTAGGATTCAGTGCCAATCGCGGCGTGGAGCTGATGCGTGGCGCCGGACTCACGTCGGCGTCTGACGTCGAGGGATTCATCGACGTCGCTCTTCGTGTCGTCGACCGCTCGCACTACTTGAGCGCCGGCGTCCCCGACACCTTCAACGGCATGAACGGGACGATCGCATTCGGCCGGTACGACGGCGACGTCGTCGTCGCGACGGAGGATGGCCGGCCGGTCGTCTTTGAGAAGCACGTCGGCTCCGGATCGCTCGTCGCAATCGGCTTCGATTACTTCGAGTACAACGACGCGATGGCCCAGGTGCTCGTCAACGCGGTTGGCGCAGCGACCGAAGACGTCTACGTTGAGAAGCGCGAAGAAGTTGTCCTCGACGTGATCCGGGACATCCTCGCCGACGCGGTCGAAGGCGCCGAACTCTACGTCTCTACCCGACCTCTGGCATCGGGCTCGACAGTCGAAACCTGGACCGGAGACGTGAGAACGACATCGGCCGAGGAGTGGATGGTCTTCGTCGATGACGTCCCAGAGGCCAATTGGGGACACCCCGCACGCTACGTCTTCCAGGACGCGATCACCGGGATCAAAACCGTGATCCAAGCGATCCTCCCGCCTCTCGACTTCCAGCTTCTCATGACAGTTGAAGTGAGAATCGACGCCGCGACCGGCCGCATCGGTGTCGAGTTCGCCCCCCCCGGCGAAGGGCTGGCGATTCCCGAGGGAGAGGACGTCGTTCTCCTGTGCGACGGCACGCACAAAGACTCGAACATCGAGTTCCCGAACTCAACGGAAGTCTACGCGTACCACATCCGGACCCAACCGGGTGGAACGCTCAACGTCTCCGTCGCCGACCGAGGGATGCCCGGGGACTTCTGGCAGGCCGACATCTATGAGGGAGGTGCCAAGGTCGCGACGACACGCGGCGGCGGCGAGATCGACGCCTACTCCCATCCGGCGTCGGTCAGGCTCACTTCGGGTGAAGCCACCGTCGTCGTTCAGTACGGCGGAGGAATCGATGTCTGGCCAGCCAACATGAGCGTTCGCATGTGGTGTGGCGAAGCGACCGCTTCCGTGCCGGGGACAGTTGCTGTCGGGACCGATGTCGACATCGTGTGCAGCGAGGAGTACATCGAGGAAGAGCTGGAGTTCGAGGGCCCGCTCGACGCGTGGACTTACGACCTGACCCTCTATCCCGGCGCGACCCTCGACGTCTGGGTCGGAGACTCGGGCACCCCGGGCGACATCTGGCTCGCCGAAATCTACACCGAGGACGGTTTGGCCGATTGGACCTACGGAGACGGATCGACCGACTCGTACTCCTATCCGGCCGAGGCCTTCCTCCCGTCCGGCCTCGCCACGGTCAGCATCAGCTACGACTCCGGCGTCGACATCTGGCCGGCCCACATGTGGGTCCGAATGGAGTGCACCGGCGGAACACCAGCCATCGTCGAGCCGATCGGGCCCGTCGAACCCGTGGGCTCGGTGACGCCGGTCGGCCCGGTCGAACCGGTCACGCCCGTCCAGCCGGCCGACGGCAAGAAGGTGGCCGTGCTGATCAGCGGCGGGGGGAACAAGGGGTCAAACTACGACCGCTATTGGAACGATCTCAGCTTCATGTATCGCACGCTGAAGGAGCAGTACGGGTACTCCGACGAGAACATCCACGTCGTCTACGCCGACGGCAGCGACACCAGCCACGATCAGAAGATCACCGCCTCCGGCCAGTACGCAGACTCTCCGCAGGATCTGGACGGCAACGGAAGCCCCGACATCGACCGCGCCGCGACGCGCCAGGACCTGGCGGCTCTCTTCGACGATCTGCGAGGAGAGCTGACGGAACGCGATCAGCTCTTTGTCTTCACCACGAACCACGGGAGTCAGGATCCGGAGGAAACGGACCACGCCGTGCTCGTTCTCTACTACAACGAGCACGTCACCGACGCCGACTTCGCCCAGATGGTCAGCGGTCTCAACGTCCGCACCGGCATCTTCTTCTTCGAGCAGTGCTTCAGCGGCGGGATGATCGCCGAGCTCGAGCAACGCAACCACATCGTCATGTCAGCGGCCGACTGGGACGAGTACTCGTGGGGGTGCGACACCGAAGGCGCATACAACGAGCTGGCGTATCACTTCGTCAGCGCGCTGAGGGGGCGGACGCCGACCGGAGAGAGCGTCAACGCGGATGCGAACGGCGACGGCATCGTCTCGATTCGCGAAGCGTTTGACTACGCCAAGCGAATGGACAGCCAGTCCGAGGAGCATCCGCAGTACTTCGAGGGGACGAGCGGCGCCGGGGAGAACGCCACCCTCTAGCGGCAGAGAATCGGAACGCAGCGGAGCGCCGCCGCAAACGGGATCTACCTCTGCGTGACCATCGCCTACGATTCCGCAGGGAACGTTCTCAAGCGGGAACTGATGAAGCTCGCAGTTTCAAGGTAGCTTCCGGCGGAGACACCACGTTGGGAGGCGCGACGGAGCGTCGACGCGCCTCCCATTCGTTTCCCTGAAGGCTAGCAGATCTCCATCCGATAGAACTCACTGCCGGAATCGCGACAGCGAAGCGCCTTCCCGTTCGCGAAGGCATCGAACGTCATTCGCTCTCCCGACGCCTCGTTCCCGGTCGTGTACCACCCGTCACCGAGATCGGCGAGCGGCTCGTCGACGTAGCCGCCGTACGTCTGGCAGAAGAGCTTGCCCTTGCGCACGAAGAAGCGGAGATTCGTGACGAGGATCCCGAACGAGCGGTACTGACCGACAATACCGTCCCACGCAGCCGGGTGGTCGAAGCTCGTCGGCCCATCGTAGCGCTCGTTGCGGAACCACTCGCCGAGCTGGAACGCTTCGACAACGTTTTCCTCTTCGTCGCGACCGAACGACAGCATCACATGCTCGAAGTCGTGGTGCGGGGCGATGAAGTGGTCCCCGTACAGCGACTCGAGTGACACGCTCGTTCCATTCGCCGTGAGTTCGAGGTTCCCACCCTTCTCCGCAATCGTGAACGTTCTGTCTTCCGAAGCGTATGTGCCGAGGTACTCCGTGGCCTTCTCCCCGAGCGGTTGAGGCCAAAGCGACCTCAGCTCCGGAAGTTCAGGCAGCTCCTCGCCCTGAGACGCGGCAACCAGAGCGTTCATGATCCACTTCGTCTCCCCCCAAGCGACGTCGAAGCTGTTGCAGAAGAGGACGACGCCGACACCTGTCTCGAAGTCGCCGTACATCGCCGCCTCGAAGCCGAGGTTCTCACCGCCGCCGATGATCCGCCGATGGTCGCCGGTCGCCTCGCTCTGCTCAACCATCAGCCCGTAGCCCTGGCTCGTTCCTTGGAAGAACCCTTGCATCTCGGTGTACGGATGGGTCATCCGCTCGAAGGTTTCCTCGGACAGGAACTGCGATCCGTCATCGGCGACACCGCCTCGAAGGAGCATCCGAAGGAACCTTGATAGCTCCGTCGCCGTGGTCACGACGCTCGCGCAACCTGCGCTCATCTCGTACCAATTGACGACTGTCTGTTTCTTCGGCCGAGGCGTCGGCCGGTCGTCATGGGCCGTGTACTTGTGCCCCATCGCCATCCGGTCGTGGAGGTCGTTTCGAATCTCGCCGAAGGTGTTCGACATCCCGAGCGGCTCGAAGACCAGTTCCCGAAGCGACGCGTCGAAGCTCTTCCCGGTGATCGTCTGGATCACGCACTGGAGCACGTTGTAGCCCACGTTGGAGTACGAGAATCGCTCGCCGGGCTCGAAGCTCAGTTGCGTGTTCCGCAGCACCCACGCCTGCCACCAGCTCGACGGGAAGCAATCGATCATCATCACAAGTCCGGCGGTGTGCGTCAGCAGATGGTGGATCGTGATCGGCGTCTCGTAGCGCGATTGCACCTCGAACCAGTCGAGGTAGTCGGTGACCGGCGTCTCCAGGTTGAGCCGCCCCTGCTCGAAGAGCCGCATGCAGGCGACGGCGGTGAAGTGCTTGGTGATCGACCCAATCTGGAAGATCGTCTCGTCAGCCACCGGTTCGCGGCTGTCAGCGTTGGCCACACCGTAGGTGCACGTCGTCAGCGGCCCATCACGCGTCGTCAGCGCCAGCGCCAGCCCCGGGCCGAGGCCCTCCGCGTGCCGCGTCGTCAACATCTCGTCGATCCGCTCGATCGCCAGCTGATATCGATCGTGATTCGTCATCGTTCCTCCTCGTTCTCTCGATGAGTCAGGCCCAGCGAAGAGTTGACCCGCCGGCGATGCCAATGCCGTCGCATCCACGCGAGCCGCGGTGGGAGTCCTGCAGATGTCTGATCAGACGGATCGATAGTAGGCGGCGTAAAGCGCCTAGACAAGTCCTTTTCGGTTTTTGACCTTCCTGCGAGAACCTGGCACTCTCTCGCGTAAGCACGTTGCATGATTCGAGGTTTGGCGGTAGGTTGGCTCCGTCTGGGAGGACCCGATGACCGAACCGCGACACACGATGCCCGGCGACGGGATCCCGCAAGCTTTGTACGATGTCGTGAGCCTGCTGGAAGCGCGCGTCAACCAGCACTTCCGGGGGACCGGTCTTCACTGGGGGCTCCGGCGGATCCTGCAACAGCTCTGGGTCCGTGACAGCCTGTCACAGGCCGAACTCGCCGCCGCCGTCCGCTTCAGCGAGGCGAGCGTCTCCAACATGCTCAAGCACCTCGTCAAGGGCGAGTGGGTCGAGCGACGCCAGGACGAGTACGACTACCGGATCTCGCGCGTCTACGTCTCGGAACGAGGCATCGAACTGAAGGCCGCCGTCGAGCGAACGCTGAACGTCGCCGATGCCGAACTCCGCGAAGAGATGGATCCGGGTAACGCAAGCAAGCTGAGGAAGCTGCTCGACCGTGCGCTCGAGATCCTGCCCAGCGAACACCGCCCGGCGGAGGGAGACACTCTCAAGGGCATCTGGGATCACCCCTCCCCCCCTGGCGAGCTCTGACTGTCGTCCGCGGCCAGCGACCTATCGCAGCGTCAAGACCTCGACTTCCTCATCCGGGAAGATGACTTCGCTCTCGCTTCCGTTCAGGTTCGCCCGGATGATTCCATCCCATGTTGCGACGTACAGCTTCCCTTCGAGAGCATCCACCGCGATGTCCCGAGGCCACTCGATCCCCTCCAGCACATCCAGCGGCTCTCCTCCGGCGATGCGCACGCGCTGGACCTTGTGCCCCGTTATGAAGTAGGCGTACCTTGCGCCAACCTCGCTGATCGTGTTCAACGCCAACGCCCGCGGGCTTCCAGGGCGGTCTCCGCCGATGGTCTGCGGGGCCCATGAATCCGTTGGTGAGTACTGAAGCTTCCACGAGGACCCGCTCTGCAAGCACCAGTAAACGCGCCCCCGGACGGAATCGATAGCGATCTCAGTGGCGTGATCGTTCTCGTCCCAGCCGGACTCGTACGTGATCAGCGTCTCAACATTTGACCCATCGAGATCGGCGCGGTGGATCCCGCCGAGCCAGACCCAGGCGTAGTCACCTGCGTCTTCAATGAGCGTGTCGTGCGGGAGACAGACCCAGTACACCTTCTCACCTACCGGATCCACCGCGAGGTCCACGGGAAGGTAGTTCGTCTCTCTTCCGTGCACAAGCGTCTCCTGCCCCGTGCCATCGAGATTGGCTCGGAGGATCGACTGCAGAGACATGTCGACCCAGTACAGCTTGTTCCCTGCGCTCTGCATGGCTCCAAGGCTGAAGAACCGCTGGGCGATGACGGTCTCCCCGATCCCCCCTCGGCCACCGGACATCAGCACGCCACGATCGTTGACCCAATACACGAGAGGAGGTGAGCTCTTGCGAAGACTCACGTCGACGGTCAGGAAGTCGACCTTGGTCTCAGTCGCAACACACCCGCCGGGAAGCTCAACCGTGAGAGAAACCGAGTACGTGCCAGCTGCCTTGTACACGTGCACCGGATCTGCTTCGTCCGATGTAGTCCCGTCGCCGAAATCCCACGCAAAGGAGATCGCCGTTTCTTCCACAACAGGCGTGAACGCTACCACGAGTGGCTGAGGTCCCTTGACCGTCGACGCCTCGAAGCCAACCTTCGCTTGAGGTTGGAATAGAAAGCAGCCCGTAAGAGCAAGTGCCAATGCCAACAGAATGGTCCCGATGAACGCCGCCCGTGATCTCATCTCGCATCCCTCCTGCGTCTTGTGTGATTGCAGCAACCATACGGCAGATCGTCTGCCGGTCAATCGGCCCGCTCTGGTCTTCGACTCGCCGCGGAGCCTGCGCGTCATTGCGCCCATCACTCTACATCTACGGCTGGATCACGAGAACGTCGGCGCGCACGTCGGGGTAGATCAGCTCGGCTTCCGTTCCGTCGAGTTCGGCGCGGTGAATGCCGGCCTTGTCCGACCAGTACATCTTCCCCTCCACGATGTCTGCGGCAATCCCCTTTGGCTGACTGAGATCCCGTAGGATCGTGGTCGAATCGCTCCCGCCGACGCGAATGCGCTTGATCGAGCTGCCGGTGATCCAGTAGACGTAGTGCGCCGGGCCGCCGGAAACATCGAGCGCCATCGTGGCGATCCCGTTCATCGAGGTCTTGATGCGATGAGTGCTGTACGTGGTGGAGTTCGGGAACGACAACGATTGGAGCTTCCCGTCCCACTCTCCCATCGGCGAGAGCCTGACCGGTCGGACGTAGTTGTCGTCGTCGAAGTACCGATAGAGCTTCCCCTCGGCCCCGTCACTGCGGATCCACCACGTGTAGGGATCGGCAGAGTCGTCGTACGCTTCCAGGGTCGAGCGTCCCGATCCGTCGAGGTTGGCCTGCTTCAGGCTGCCCGCCCAGTACGTCCGGCTGAACGGACCGCTGGGCGTGCACGCCCAGTAGATCTTGTCTGCGACACCATCCACTGTGACGGTGACCAGGCCTTTTTGGTTCGTGGCGACGGTCTTCTTCCTCGTGCCGTCGTATCTGGCACGGTAGACGGTCTCGTCTTCCGCCCAATAGACGAAACCTCCACCAACGGCGAGATCTTTCCCGTGGTAGATGTAGGTGACGACCGTCTCGCTGGAAGACCCGGCACGATCACCGCTGTGAATCGTCCCGTCACTCGCGTTCAACCAGAAAAGCTTCGTAAGCGGCGAGGTCTTTCTCGCGACCGATTCGACCTCGATCAGGTCTTCTTTTTCAACTGCACCGGTCGACCCGTCGGACAAGGTCACGGTGAGGAAGACATCGTATGTCCCGACTTCGCGGTAGACGTGCACCGGGGAGGACTCGACCGACGTCTCACCGTCGCCGAAGTCCCAGTAGTACGCCGCGACGTCGCCGACGACGAGCGGCGCGAACTCGACCACAAGCGGCTTCACCCCCGCCGTTTCGGAGACCTCGAAATCAACGTTCGCTCTCGGCTGCAGCAGATCACAACCAACCAGCGCGAGCAACACCAAGGACAGAACGGCACCGACCGTTCCCCAGACGATTCGCCTCTTGACCATTCCCCGGCACCTCCTCGTACCGTGCACTCCGTAGCCACATCCCCACGCGAACCCGAATCCGCATTATCCGTAGAACATAGTTGAAACCGATCCTAGGAGATTGCGCGGTGTTATGTCAATTCGGGCGACGCATTTCGTCAGCGAGCGCATCCTAGCCAACTCGCCCTGCGGGACTGCCTGAGCTGGATGCCCCATTCTGCGCGGCCAAGTGCTCGGGATCTCTCGGCCAGAGGACTGCTAGGAACCGGCCGCTGCCGACGGCGAATGGGTCAGCGGCCAGACGGTGAGATTCGTTCCGGGGACGGTAGACTCAGCGCCGATCCCGAAGCCGTGACGCTCGTAGAAAGGCAGCACGTCCGATTGCGTCGTCTCCGCGTAGCAGGAGATCCGATCGCGGTCGAGGCGATCGAGCATCCCGCGCACCAACCGCGAGGCGTGTCCACGACGCTGCTGCTCGGGATCGACCGCGAGGATGCTGAGGAACCAGTGACGGCCGGACACGTGGTCTCGATGAAGCCGCTCGTTGTGCTCGGCGACGTGTGTCATCCGCGCCACAGCGTCCTTCCCCACCGCGCGATAGAGCTGCATTCCTCCCGAGCGGATCTGTCCCCACATCGTCATCACCGCGCGTTCGGAGGGAAGCCAGACGGCGACCCCTTCGAGGTTGGTCGAGGTCACGTGAACCTCGCCGTACCGGAGACCGTAGCGGATCCGCATCCGGAAGAGCTCGACGGAGTCGCGTGATCTGCACTCCTCGTCCGGGAAGAAGTACACGGTATGCGGCTCCTCCTGGAAAGCGTGCGCACACATCCCCGCCGCCGCTTGCAGATCCTGTCTCCGAAGCCTGTGCAGCTCATCGCGTTCCATGGCGGAGAGTGTACGGAAGCAAGAACCCGATCTCGCGGCAAAACTCCGGATCGCCGCTTCCGAAGAGGAGCGGCCCTCCCACCCTTGCGGAGGGCCGCAGGTTCCTCGCTCTCGTACTCCCGAGCCGTTGAAGTCTCTAGCTTTCTACTCTCCTCGGACGCAAGCCAAACAGAACCCGGAGCGGGTTGAATCGTCGAATCAGAAGCTCATACGGCACCATGATCCCGAGGAACGCCAAACCCACGACCAGCAGGTACTTCGGGAGGATTGGCAGATCCAGTCGGATCACGACGAAATAGCTGCCCGACAGGGTCGCGAAGACGCGCAGCCGATCAAGGTCGTGGAAGCGAACGTGTTCCTGTTTAACGCCGACAGCTCCACCACTCATCAACTCACCCCCCGGCGATCCGAAGCGAATGCACCTCGGATTCGCCAGTCTGCCAGGAAAGCGGTCGCGAAGTCAACAGGCCTGACGAGTCATAGCGGTCCGTTCATGAGAGGAGGGCTGGTGCGCACGCGGAATCGAACGTGAAACAGGGTGTGTGTCCTCGGGATTCGAGAAGCGTGGAGTCCCAGAACACCCAATTCAAGGCCTTGCCCCCGGCATCGTGATCCCCGAACTCCTCTCGACCGAACCCGATCGTGTAGCATGGCCGAGAGCGCAGTCCGCATGTCAAAGGAGCACGCAATGGGTGAGAAGACGGTTGCGATCATCGGGGCCGGGATCGCCGGCCTTGCTGCTGGATGCTACGGCCGAATGAACGGGTACCGCGCCACGATTCTCGAATCGCACAACCTGCCGGGCGGGCTGTGCACCGCGTGGACTCGTCAAGGCTACACCTTTGACGGGTGCATCCATTGGCTCACCGGCTCGGCGCCGGGAGACTCGATCTACGCGCTGTGGGAAGATCTGGGCTCCGTCCAAGGGAAGACGATGTACGACCACGACGTCTTCTGGCGGACCGTGGGACTCGACGGGCGATCATTCTCGATGTATGGCGATCCGGATCGGCTCGAGGCGCACATGAAGGCGCTGTCGCCGGCCGACGCGGAGCCGATCGAGCAGCTCTGCGGGTGGATTCGCAAGTTCATCCCGTTCGGCATGCCCGTCGGCAAACCGCGGGAGCTGATGTCGAAACTGGACATGCTCAAGCTCGCCTTCCGCATGCGCCGTCACCTGGGCGCGCTGAAGACGCTCAGCGCGACGACGATGGGGGAGTACGCTCGGCGTTTCAGTGATCCGCTCCTCGCAGCGGGACTGTCGGAGGCCATCGGCAGCGATACGCCACTGATCGGGCTGATCATGACGCTGGTCCCGATGGCGAAGCGGGCCGCCGGATTCCCCGCCGGCGGATCGCTGCCTTTCGCTCGCTCAATCGAGGGGCGCTACCTGGCGCTGGGCGGGGAGATCCGCTACGGAGCGCGGGTGACCCGCATCCTGGAGGAGGCCGGCAAGGCCGTTGGCCTCGAACTCGAGGACGGCACACGCATCGACGCCGACTACGTCGTCTCCGCTGCCGATCTGCGCACCACGCTGCACAAGATGCTGGATGGAACTCGACAGGACGAGACGCACCGCGTGCTGCTGGAAACGGGCAAGCTCTATGACTCGTGCGTCCAGGTTAGCTTCGGCGTGAAGCGGGTGATCCACGAGCTGGACGAGTGCCTGGGGGAAACCTTCGCACTCGAACGCCCGCTGCATCTCATGGAAGCCGAGATCGACTGGATGAACGTCAAGAGCTACGGCTTCGACCCGTCGCTCGCCCCGGAAGGCTGTTCGGTGGTGACGTCTATCCTGTCAGGAAACTGGGGCTTCTGGGATCGGCTTCGCGGGGACCGAGATGCCTATGCGGCCGAGAAGGAGCGGATCGCAGCTGCGTGCGCAGAGGCGATTGACACCCGCTATCCAGGCTTCAAGGATGCCATCGAAGTGACCGACGTGGCCACGCCGCTGACGTTCGAGCGCTACACCGGGAACTGGAAGGGGTCGTTCATGACCTGGATGCTATCCGGCGACTTCGAGCGTCGCTACAAGTACGTCAAGAAGACCGTTCCCGGCCTCGACAACCTGTACATCGCCAGCATGTGGACCGTGCCGCCGGGCGGCTTACCGGGCGCCGCGATGGCCGGCCGCGAAGTGGCGCAGATGCTCTGCGCAAGAGACGGCAAGCGATTCGTGACCGCAAAGCCCGACGCGTAAGAGGCGGAAACCCGAGGGGAAGGGGTCAGGCCTTTATTTTCGAATAGGTCGAAGCTTACGTCTAATGATGCAACATTCAAGACTCGTGCGCGGATCAGCAGGTAGCTACAGGCTCCTGAGGCGCTTCTCGATCAGCCCCTTCACCTTCTCGTAGGCCGGTTGCGGACCTCTTTGCCTTCGATGGACAGGGAGTCCCAGATGCCCCGCTCAAGGAAGGTGGCTCGGTCCGACGTGTCGAACGCTTCGAAGACGACGCGCTCGTCGAACGCCGCGGCCGCCCGCTTCGAGCGCTCGTGGAGCAGGTTCTGCTGCTGAAGCGGGGGGGGCGCTCCCGCGTCGACGTTTGGATCACTCAATACTGAGTGCTCTTGGTCAACATTGTGAGTAATCCCGGCACCCTCCGGCCAGTCACTACCTTCTGGTCGAAGCGCTCGCGCACCACCTCGACGAGCCCTGCCGATTCATCCAGTTGGTCGCGGGCCCGCGGCAGGTCGGAAAGGCGCCCGTCATCTGTTAGATTCCTACATCCTCGGACACGTTTCATCGATACGGAGACACTGCCGAGGCGGTCTTGCGTGAGTGGCCGTGGATCGAGAAGCAAGTAGGACGCGGCGCGCTGCGAGGGCTTTTCTCTGAGGAGACTGAGGCACGGCGCCGTGAAATCGGAACGGAGGAAACGATGAGACAGACGGTTACGGCATTCACCCTCTTGATGCTGGTGACTGCGCCCGGTGCGCTCGCCTGCACCGGCGTAGCGATCGCAGGGGGAGGGCACGTCGTGATTGGAACGACTTCGCATTGGCGTCGTGGGGCCCCCATCGCCTGAGAGCATTCGCCCCCTTCCGTCAGGCAGCAGCCCGGATTGGACCGCCATCACGGAGCCTCGAACGAGATACACCCACGGGCTACACTCCGAGAGAGGAGGTCGGCGACGTGAAGATCGGGATCATCATTTGCGATCGGTACCGTTCCTGCGGCGGAGGTAAGTGCTTTCGAGCCATGCGAGAACGGGCCGGTGGATTCGCACGCTATCCGAAGGATGAACCTCTGGAGATTGTCGGATACTCGTCGTGCAACGGATGTCCGGGCGGAAACGTCGAATACGTTCCTGAGGAGATGATCGCGAACGGAGCCGAGGCGATTCATCTCGCCACAGGGCTTGTCGTCGGCTATCCGCCCTGTCCTCGGCAGGGGTACTTCAAGGAGTACATCGAGTCGAAGTACGGTATCCCCGCGATCATCGGCACACACCCCATTCCCCAGAAGTACTACACGGTGCACAAGAACCTGCCGTCCTGGGCTGGGATGAAGGACATGGAGGCGCTTCTCTCCACCGAGGAAATCCGCAAAGCCTACGACTGAGGTCGCCTCGCCAAGGTACGCGGTCTTGATTCCAAGGGTTCCCGAAGCGAGTGAGGCCTTGCGATGCATCATCCTTGGCTCGCGAGCGGCTCGGCCAAATCACTGTGCCTCTCGCCGTTCGAACCCAAGGTCTCCTTCCTGGGCGAGCGCGTACACTGGGCGGTACGTTAGGAGGCGGCATGCTCTTCCCAGCGATCTTTGCGCTGTCCGTCGGGACACTGATGATCGTCCAGTGGGCGATCACGCTGGTGCGGTCACAGGTTTCGAGGCCGGAGCAGGACGCGATCTCAGGTCGCGGGACGACCGAGATGGCGTTTCATTGGGTCGCAGAGGGAGTCACGGCCGGCGCGCTGATCGCCGCCGGATTCGGGCTGATGCTCGGCTGGAGCGGAGCGCCCAAGGTGTACTTGGTCTCCGTCGGGGCGCTGATCTACACCGTCATCAACAGCCCCGGTTTCTTCGCACAACGAAAGCGGTGGGCGATGGTTGCCCTGTTTGCCGTTCTCCTGATCCTCGCCGCCGTCTCGATCCCGTTCGCCTGGTAGCGCCGGACCCCATTTTTGGGAGAGGCGTGCCGCATCTCCGGCGTAGCGTTGGGTATCCTCCGATCCAATCCTTGGCGCCGCCTGCGGAACCTCGGGCAAGCGCAGACCTCGATCGGTCATCGAGAAGCGATGGACGTCCACTGACGTCGAACCTCTATCGGACATGCGCCGTGTGACGAACGGCGCAGGTCGTACGGGGCGTCGGATCTGCAGCCCAACCTTCCTTCGATTCCGTCGCGGGTTTGCCTGGATTCTCTCGCGGACGTATCCTTCGGCACTTCGCTAGACGCAGTCTGCTGTCTTGCGGTCTGAGGGTGAAACGGGTGAACGGTCTTCTCGCAACGGGTCTGGCGATCATGCTGGGCTACTTGATGGGCGAAGTCGTCAGGAGGGTTGGCCTTCCGAGAGTCAGCGGCTACATCGTTGCCGGCCTCATCCTGAATCCCCGAATCACGGGGCTCGTATCCACGAGCTTCGTCGACTCGATGGGTACCACAACCGATCTCTCCCTGGCCGTTCTCACCTTTGCCATCGGCGGCACGCTGGCGATCGGTCCGTTGAGGGAGCTCGGGAAGAAGATCCTGTTCATCGCCCTAGGCGAGGCTCAGCTGTCGGCACTCCTCGTCACTCTCGGTTGCTTGGCCACACTCCCGTTCATCCTTCCCGCTTCGAGCGGTTTCATGGCCACGATCGCCCCGCTCTCCATCCTGCTGGGAACTTTGGCATCCCCCACCGATCCGTCGGCCACGCTGGCAGTCGTCCGTCAGTACAAGGCGAAGGGGATGGTGACGTTCAGCATCATGGCGTCGGCCGCGCTCGACGATGCGCTCGGCATCCTGAACTACAGCCTCGGGATCGTCGTCGCGACCGTCTTGATCACGCATCACATCGAAGGGGTCGGATCGATCTTCGAGCCACTCATCGCCATCGCCGGAGCGCTAGCCATCGGGGCAGTCTCCGGCTTGGCGTTTCGTTTCGCGCCGAGATGGCTTCGCGGCGAGACCCACGGCCTGCAGATTGCCCTCCTGCTGGGAACGCTCGGCATCTGCTACGGCGTATCCGCGGCGCTGGGACTCGATCAGCTGCTCGCCACGATGGCGATGGGGATGACCGTGGTCAACACAACCCGACACCAGGAGCGGCACGAGATCTTCCACCTCCTCGAGGAGTCCGTGGAGCCCGTGATCTTCATTATCTTCTTCACCGTCAGCGGGATGCTTCTCGATGTGCAGGTGCTCTTCCAGTACTTGCCAGTCGTCCTCCTGTTCGTCTTCTTCCGGTCGGCGGGCAAGCTCCTGGGGGCTTACGTAGGAGCGCGGCTCGGGCGCGCATCGCAGGCAGTGCGGCGGTACGCCGGGTGGGGACTGATCCCGCAAGGCGGAATCGTCATCGGCCTGGCCCTTCTCGTCCAGCAAGAGACAGCATTGGCCCCGATCAGCCACATCTTGCTCAACGTCATCATCGGGGCGACCGTCATCCACGAGCTGATCGGGCCGTTCGCAGCCAAGCTCGCGATCATGAAATCGGGAGAGGCGCAGGAGACACACTGAGCGCGTTGGACCCCGCTCCTTGCCTTGCTTCTCGCAGTTCCCGCGCGTGGGGGTCAGCCGTCCTCACCCACGGCATGCTCCGGACGAACTTCTCCACTCGCTGAGGCTCGATGGTCACTCGGAGCTTGCTCTTCCTCGGTTCCGCTCAGACGGCGTTGATCGCGGGCTGCATCCGATGCAGCTTGCGGATCTGCAGAATCAGGAGTGGCGAAACCACGACGGCAGAGGCGAAGTCGGCGATCGGGAAGGCCATCCATACGCCCGTCGTCTTGAAGATGGACGACAGGATGAGAACGCCCGGGATGATCAGGACGACATCGCGCAACAGCGAGACGGCAAGGGCTCTCCGGGCAAGGCCGAGCGCCTGATAGAGGCCGCCGACGATCGCCTGCAGCGCGAGAAGCGGAAGAGCGATCACGATAATCCGAAGGGCCCGCGCCCCCTCGATCAGAAGCATCGGGTCGGAGCTGAAGACCGAAAGGAATCCTCGCGGAAAGAGCAGGAAGAGCGCCCAGAAGATGCCGGCCAATGCCATCGCCGACACGAGCGCATAGCGAACCGCTGCAATCACGCGGCGATAGTTCTTCGCCCCGAAGTTGTAGCCGTAGATCGGCTGGGCGCCGTCGACGACCCCAAAGACGGGCATCCGGGAGAACATGACGATCCGATTGACGACGCTGAAGATGGCGATCGGAAGACCGCCCCCGCAGCTGCCCAGCGCGCGGTTGACCACGACCGTCGAGACGCTTGCTGCAAGAATCCCCACGAACGACGCGGCTCCGACACCGAGGATCGCCCCCGTCGTCCGCGCACTCAAAAGGAAGCATCGAAGCCCGAGGAGAACGCCCGACTTCCGTCTCAGCATGTTGTAGACGTAGTAGGCAAGCCCGACGCCGGCTGAGATCACGGTGGCCCACGCGGCGCCGGCGACGCCGAGGCGCAGGCCGAAGATGAAGATCGGGTCGAGTCCGACGTTCAGAACCCCCCCAACAATCAGTGGCACCGTGGCCCGTGCAGCATGCCCCTGCGCGCGGACCGTCGATGCGAAAATCGACGCCATCACGAGCGTGAACGCTCCCACCACGATGACCGAGATGTAGGAGAGCGCGTGCGGCAGGATCTCGGCGGTGGCGCCGGCGAAGGTCGCGAGACGCACCCGGTTCATGAAGCCGACGACGGCAATCAGGATGCTGACGATCACACCGAGGGTGATCGTGTTGCCGAGCGTCTTCCGGGCCAGCGCCCGGTCCTTCTGCCCGAGAGCCCGCGAGAGGAGGGACGCGCCCCCCACGCCCACCAGCTGTCCGATCCCGATGATGAGGAGGAGAATCGGGAACGCGACGCCGATCCCGGCGATGGCCAAGGTGCCCGCACCATGTCCGACGAAGATCGCATCGACGATGTTGTAGAACGCGAGAACACCAAGAGAGACAACGGAAGGCGTGGCAAGGCGGAAGATCAGCCTCCCGATCGGCTCCGTTCCCAATGCCTTCGTACGATCCGACGTCCCCATCGCTCTCCAGTCGTACGGATGGTTCGCCCCGACCTGAGGGGCCGGGTCGTACAGTCCGGAAGATCCCTGGCAAACACGAAGAGATCAACGCGTCGCTTTCGTCAGGCGATTCCCCCCCATCGATGCTCAGCCATTATGAAGGTTCGTGCCCCTTCAGACGAGGTCGCGTGTCACAGGAATCGAGGTCAGATCTCAATCCCAGAGTTGCAGAGTGGCGCTACACGCAGGCGGCTCGGCCCCCAGTTTGCCTCCGGAGTTCGGATCCGAGAAGCGGTCATCAGTCCGCGGGAGCTGCTCCCGCGGAGTTGTTAGCGCACAGGTCTTCGACGTCGACCCCGTCGAGGGACAGGACCGAGAGTCCCTGCTCGGCCCACTCCTCATTCATCCTGGCAGCTTCGCTCCCGTCCTGCCCGCCGCTGTGGACGTCCGCCAGGATCGTGATCCCGTAGCCCAAGGCGACCGCTTCCGCGACTGTGGCCTGGACGCACCCATCGCTCGCCAAGCCGCAAACCACGAGGTGACTGATGCCCAGGTCGCGCAGTGTGGCGTCGAGGTTCGTCTCCCGGAACGCGCTCGGGAAGCGCTTCCGAATGACGGGTTCGCCCTCCATCGGGGCAATCTCTCGCGGGAACGCCAGTTTCTCTGAGGAGATGGCCGTTGCCCACGCCGTGTCCTTGACGTAGACGACGGGGACACCGATCTCCCGGAAGCGCTCCAGCGCGGCCGCGACTCTGTCGAGGAGCGGCAGGCCGTCGGCTGTCAGCATGGAACCCCGCAACACCCAGACGTTCTGCGTATCCACGATTAGAAGGGCGGTGCTGCATGGTTCGCCGAACGGTTCACCGTGGCCGAGGAGCGCGATACCGACGCACACGCCGAGGAGCAAGATCCAGCCTTTCCTGTTCATCCCCTCTCCCTTCTTCCCGCGGTGTGAATCTCGATGCAGCGGAAAATCCGCTGGGCGTTCATGCTGCAATAGTGGCGCATGCGCGAGTCGGCGGCCACCTCAGAGCGCGCTTTCGGGCAGGTGGATGGCGAACCTGCACCACAGCCCGCCGTGGAGGCCCGATTCGAGGACCTCGGTCTTCAGACGCTGGCCGAAGGTGACTTCCCACGGCTTGGCGTTGAATGACGGGCAGAAGGCGCACATCGTCGGGGAAGCTGTGAGGTCGTCTCGATGAATCGACTCCTTCACGCACGGACAATGGCAGACGTGGTACTGCTTGGCCCGGTCGTCGGTCGCGGCCAGGTACTCGATGGTCTGGTGCGGAATCTTGACCTCGATGATCGTGTTCCCGTCTTGCACGCCGCGTCCGATCTCGGGCGTGCGACGGACGAAGTCGAGGACGTTCTCGTCGATCATCTGGTTGAAGTAGGGCGTCCCGTTCTCCGCATGCTCGGCCAGACGGTCGAGATGCCGCACCCCACGGTCTTCGAGGAAGGCGCCGAGGTCGCCGATCTCCTCGTACCGCGCCTTGAAGTCGAGGTAGCGCTCGTCGGGTAGATTGCGCAGTCCGGAGCCGAGGATTCGCTCGACCGTTTCACGATCGGCCGCCGCCTCGAGGCGAGGCATGACGACGCTTGCCACCCGGGCCCACTCAAGTGGCCGAGTGCCGATGACGGGGAGTTCGACGCCGTCGAAGATGGCCCGCTTCGTCTCCTCGCCAAGCTCCTCTCCGACGAAGCGGTGGAGGTTGCCGAGAATCTCGTACCCATCCAGAAGCTCCAACACGCCGACCTGCAGGGAGTAGTTGCGGATCATGCCGGCGTAGTGATAGAGGCCGACGAAGCGGCTGCGCTGGTTCAGTTCCCGTTCGATCAGGCTCGCGGAGAAGGGGCCGACATCGGTCTCGTCGGCCCGATCGAGTGTCTTCGCCGGGCTCTCTAGCTTCAGGAATTCCTCGAACAGCTCGACGCCGGACTCGCAGTCTGACATCCGGTCCTCGGCATAGCCTAGGCCCTCAAGTAACTCACGAAAGGCTTGTCGGTTCATCGCTCACGCTCCTGCACACACGGATTCGGGACATCGTATCCGGTGCCGTCTCGCCCGCGTCGCGCCGACGTGGTAGTCGCCCTTTCACGGGAAACGATTGTAATCCACACATCTTACTGATAGGCTCGTCATATCTACGGTGTACGCGGGGGATCCATGCTGAGAACCTGGTCATGCTTGCGGGCGGGAGTCGACGCCTTCGTCCGCCGCTTCCTCCTCCTCTTCGGCGCGTGGCTCGTCATCTTGGCGCTGCATCAGCTGATTGATTTGCTGACCCCTGAAGCCTGGGTGTGGGTTGGACTGCTTGCACAGATTGTGCTGCTCGCGCCGCTCTACACCGGCCAGTACCTGCTCGCACTGAAGGTCGTCAGGGAAGAGCCGGCGTCGCTTCGCGACCTGTTCAGGGGATACTGTCGGTGCGGCACGTTGGTTGTGGTCTCCGTCCTCGTCTCTCTGCTCGTCGCCGTCGGGTTCTTCTTGTTGATCATTCCCGGCATTTTCTGGGCGCTGACGTTCGCGTTCGCGCCAGTCGTGGTCCTCAATCAAAGGAGCAGAGGAGATGGATCCCCCAGGATCGGCGCGATCGCCGCCTTGCGTCGCAGCAAGGATCTGACCGAGGGCCATCGGGACGTGCTGTTCGGCGTCAGCTTCCTCCTCGGGCTCCCGTTGGCTGCCCTCGCCGTGCTGACTTCCGTCGCAACCTTCACGCCCGAGATCGGCATTCCTCTCTGGGCGATCCAGCTCTTCGCGCTCCTCAGCGGAACCCTGTTCCTCGGCCCCGTGTAAGCGACCAGCTACATGGTCGCATACGACACGATCGTCCGTCTTGAGCGATCGGCCTACGCGCGCATCGATTCCTCACAACAGCCAAATGACTCGAACCACGCTCCGGAGTGGTCGGAGTAGGAAGGCTCGGGAGAGTGCTTCGCGGGAGGTCATGCAGCGGTGCACTCGGTGGCGATTCGAGCCCCCTTCGGTCGGGCCCGATTACCGAAACAGCGTTGAGGCGAAACCCGCCTCCCTAGCTTCCGCCTTCGGGCGGTATGCGGTTGTCCGCCGCACCTTTGCGCTTCGCCTCGTACATCGCTCGGTCCGCTTCCGATAGGACCGACTCGATCGACTGGCCGGTTTCCGGCATCCAGTGCGCTGCCCCGATCGAGAGCGTCACCGGCAGATCGAGCGTCAGCTCGGAATCGCACCAACAGCTCATCTCGGTTTGGATCCGCTCGCAGACGATGTCCGTCTCGCCGTCCGTCTCAACCAGGAGCACGAGGAACTCGTCTCCTCCGTAGCGGACGGCGACATCCGATTCTCGTACCGTTCTGCGCAACACGTCGGCGACCGCCTGAAGGACGGTGTCTCCCGCCGCGTGCCCGAACCGATCGTTGATCTCCTTGAATCGATTGACGTCGATCATCAGGATGCCAATCGGGTGCTTGTATCTCCTGGCGCGGCAGATCTCCGAATCAAGGATCGAACGGAGCGTGTAGCGGTTGAAGAGCCCTGTGAGCGGGTCGTGGCGAGCCATGTACACGAGCTCTTCCTCGGAGGTCTTCTCGGCGGTGATGTCCTGCAGGCTGCCCTGGTAGAACGCGATGGCACCATTCTCATCCCGGATCGCACAGCACGTGTCGCGCACCCAGATCGTCTCCCCATCTCGCCTTCGCAGCTGGGTCTCGTACTTCTCGATCACCTGATCGTCGGCAAAAAGTCCTTGCTGTCGCGTTCGGTCGGCAGGATCGGAGTACAGGTCGGCGGCCGTCTTCCCAAGCAACGAGCCCTTGTCGGGGAATCCGAGCATCCGGACGAGCGCGGGATTCGCGTCGACGATGTGGCCGTCGGGAGTCGTCATGTAGAGGCCGATCGGGATGTTCACGAATAGCTCGCGGTAGCGAAGATCCGGATCCTCGATGATGTGCCTGGGGGTCTCGCCCGATCGATCGCTCCGGTACTCCGGAAAGGGTGACCGCCCGGTCGTGCTGCTACGCTTCATGATCTGATCGTCCCTTCGATGCACGGATAGAATCTACCGTTTCGAAAGGTAAACGCAAGTCTGCTGTAGGTTCCGCCGGAACCTAGCGTGTGCTAACAAGTGGCCTTCCCTCGCGAGACGAAAGCTCCGGAGCATGCCGGAGCAGAGACGTACGGCTTCGTCTACGAGGCCCTGAGGGAGGGAAGCCTCACGGATAGGGTCAAGCCACGCCGCTCTCTCATGACACGTCACTGCCCGACGTCGAGCGCGTCGTAGAACGCGCGCGGAGGATGCTCGACTGCGTCGACGAACCGTCTGTCGTGAAGACACTTGTCGCAGTACGGATCGCCTTCCACCAGCGTCATCGGGCACGTGTAGACGAAGTTCGGGTTGGTCGCTTCGACGTTCGCCGTGTCTCCGTAGCAGCAGACGAGGAACGAGACCTCGGGATCGCCGAGCGGTTCGGTCAGCTCGTGGAGGAGGCACCGGTCGATCCGGAAGGCAATCTTTCCCCGGTGGAAGCGTCCGGCGATGCCGCTCGTCGGCGACTCGAAGTCGGGGTCGTGGAGCACGTCCCAGAAGAGGTCGACGTCCTCGAGAGCCGGATTCGCCAGCGTCAGTCGGCGGATTCGCGCGTCGATGTAGTCCCTGATGAACGGGATGGCCGCGTTTCTTCCCATGACCTCTCGGAGCACGCGGAATCGGAAGAATGTCGGATAGAGGTTCGCGCGGTACGCATCGCGTCGATCGACCTCGGATCCTTGAACCCCTTCCGTGCCTGATCGGCCAAGGAGAAGGAGGCTGTAATGAACGCATGCCCGCTGGAGGTCGTCGAGATCCGACGGAATCTCTCCGAGCCGTGGAACGGCCGCGGCGTCCGCAACAAGCTCTCGAAGCGTCGTCAGAAGCTGGACCTCAAAGGCGGCACTGACATCGGGCGCACGCGCGCAGACATGCTGCCTGAAGTCGTCAAGTGCGGACAGCACTCTCGACAGCTCCTGTCCCTCCACGCAAGGCACCGTCACGCCTTCCGAGATCGCAAATCGCCGGACGTCCACTGGACTCACGGACCTCTCCCTTCATAACTTGGCGATCGGGCAACCTGCTAGGTCCCGGCTTTCTCGTCTGCCGGATCGTCCCACAGATCGGTACTCAAGTACTTGAGACCCGAATCGTTGATGAGAACGGCGATCGTCCCGCCCGCGTGCGGACCGCGAAGAAGCTGCAACGCGGCCGCCACGTTCGCACCAGACGAGAACCCGGCGAAGATCCCCTCCGTGCGGGCAAGTGCGCGAGCTGTCTCCCGCGACTCCTCGTCGCTGACTGTGAGGAATCCGTCGATGAACGATCGATCGACGAGCGGCAACTCGGGCATCGAGTATCCGCCACCCTGGATCGGGTGGTCCGGATCCGTCACGCACCCCATCGCGAGAGCGGGCGCTCGCTCAGGCTCGACGACGTAACATGCGATCGACGAATCGTGCGCCTTGAAGGCCCGCGAGCACCCGGCAAACGTGCCGCCCGATCCGACGAAATCGCAGAACGCATCGATCCCGTCCCGGGACTGGGAGAGGATCTCGCGCCCCGTCTGCTCATGAGCGAGCGCGCTGGCGGCAAGCACGAACTGGTCAGCCCGGAATGCACCCCTCTCCCGCACGATCACCTGGGTCGCCTCTTCCACGCGCGCCAAGTCGCCTCCGGAGACCTTGCCGGGCATTGAATCGCGCAGCTGATCGACGAGCACGACCTCAGCGCCAAGCGCTCGCATCATGCGTGCCCGTTCCGGCGTGTTCCCTCTTGACATCACCGCGACAAACGGGTGTCCCTTGACCGCGCAGACGATGGCGAGGCCGATCCCGGTATTCCCGCTGGTCAACTCGACGACCGGCTGACCCGGGGAGAGCGCACCTGCTCCCTTCGCGTCTTCGATCATCCGACGCGCAATCCGATCCTTCTTCGATCCCCCTGGGTTGAGGTAGTCGAGCTTGGCCAGGATCCTGCCCGGCATCCCTCGAGTCAGTCGTCCGAGGTCGACAAGCGGTGTTGCGCCGATCGCCTCGACCGCCGACGAGAGCAGGTCATCCAACCGATCCGTTCCACGTGATGAAGCTGTCATCGCTCTTCGATGGTAACGAGCCTCCGCCTGACCGTCACCCGGTGCCGCCTCTACGATCGTGCTCAGGCGGCGGGACCGTCGTCCCATTGGGTACCGACAACGAGATCGTGGAGCTCCCGAGTCGGCTCCCACGCGCCGTCGGCCATGTTGGAGAGGATCACGACGTTGATATCCGTGTCGAAGAAGTAGCGCATGACCGCGCTCACGCCGGCGTTGTAGCCCTCCTTCTGGCAGCAGACGACGTGCCCGGACGGTTCGACGTAGAACCACATCCCGAGGCCGTAGCGCATCTCCCAGCCATCGCGATCCTTGTAGTGAATCTGCGGCGTGAAGAATGCCGCGCTCTGCTCCGATGAGAGCACCCTCTGATCCTTGACGGCTCGCAAGAACCGGTCGAGGTCGGCCGCGGTGACGTAAGCTCCGCTGTCCGGCGATCCGATCGGCGGGAACGAGTAGACGTTCTTCTGCCAACCGACCATCGTGCCGCCTTCGTCCCTCAACGGATCGCAGCCTTCCGCCACGTCTGCGGTGCAGCGATCGAGGCGGAAGAAGCCCGAATCGTTCATCGTTGCCGGCCCGAAGATCCGCTCCTCGACGATCTTGCGGTACGGCTTCCCCGTGGCACGCTCGATCATCAGCCCGAGCAAGACGTAGCCACAGTTGCAGTAGCGACATCCTTCCCCCGGCGGGAAGTTCGCGCGCTTGTGGACGAACTGCGGCAGGAAGTCGGCGGTCTCGGCCACGGAGTAGTTGGGCTTCGTCTTCCAGAGGTCGGCGTAGTCCCCGCCGTCTTCCTCCTCGGCGTCATCACCGATCCCCGACGAGTGCGTCAACAACTGGAAAACGGTGACGCCTTCCGAGATCGCCGTCCGACCGAGCGCGAGATAGGGGATGACCGGCATCTCGAGCGAGAACGCCCCGTCATCGACGAGTTGCAGCGTCACCACCGCGGTGAACAGCTTCGTCAAGGATGCGGTGTCGAACCTTGTTCCCATCGTTGCCGGGATGCCCCACGCGCGGCTCGCGAAGCCGTAGGCGCCGGCGAACAGCTCCTCTGAACCGCGCGTGATTCGGACGACGCCGGAGAACGCGTCCGCCTCCGCTCGTTGGCGGAAGATCCGATCGACCGCTCCGACGAAGGTCTTCTTGTGTGTCATGGGGCAAGGATAGGGGTTCCGGGACATCGGAGCACCTTGCCAGCACATGGGACGGCTTCCGTCCTCAGTCTGCGGGAATTCCGCTCGGGCGACTTGTGGCCGACGTCTCGCACGGGTACCGTCCTCGCGCTCAATCCGATCAGCTTCCGGAAGGCGGTAGCATGAACCGCGCGAACGTTTCCGTTCTCATCCTCGCTGCGATTGCCCTCCTCGCGACCTTCGTCTGCTGCGCGGTGCAGTCAACATCCCGGCAGATCTTCGGCCCCGTTCTTGATCCCGCGAGTCCCGCTCGCATCCTACTCATTGGGAACAGCCACACCTTCATGAACGATCTTCCGCGGATGCTCTCCGATCTGGCAACCTCCGCGGGAATCGTCACCGGGGTCGAGCACATTGCGTTCGGCGGCTTTCGGTTGGCACAGCATGCGGTCAACGGGCCGACGCTCGCGCGCATCGATCAGGAGCCCTGGGATCTCGTCGTTCTGCAGGAGAGCACCGCCATCCAGCTGGAAGCGTTGGTCGATGAGATGAAGCCCGCCGTGATCGCGCTCGACGCGGCGACCCGAGCCGTCGGCGGTCGAACGCTCCTCGTCATGATGTGGGCGCCCTACGCGACGTCCCTCGAAACGGGCGTCCTCCACCAACATCAGCAGGAACTTGCGCGAATCACCGTCACGATCGCTGAGGCGGCGTGCGCCTCGGTCGCACCGGCCGGTCTGGCCTGGGAGGACGTGCAGACCTCTCACGAGACAATCCGGCCCTGGTCCCACGACCGCGTCCACGCACGGGAGGCCGGCACGTTCCTGACCGCCTGTGTGCTGTTTGCGACGATCTGGGGAGAGAGTCCGGCCGGCCTCGCCTTCCCCTCCGGCCTCTCCGAGGTCGACGCGAAGATCCTCCAAGAGGTGGCGGCCCGCGTCGTCGAGGAGTGCAGGAATCAGCAGACGGACGAGACGTAGGACGCCGAGCTTGAGGTCCTCATCCTCGTTGTCGCATGATCTCTCGGAGGAAGACAGGAGGCAGAGCCATGAAGGTGCTTGGCATCGTCGGGTCGATGCGCAAGAATCGGAACACGGAAACGCTTGTTCGAAGGGTCGTTTCCGAGATGACGCCCCTCGACTCTTCGGTGACATTGGAGGTCGTGCACTCGGCTGACCTCGAGTGTCACCCGTGTCGCGTCATCTGTCACGAGGCGAATTGCGCCTCACATCCCTTTTGCTGTTCGATCGCGGATGACGTGATCGATGTGCTCACCCGGATGGAGAAAGCCGATGCCATCGTCATCGGCGCCCCGCAGTACTTCCGCGGCCCGCCGGCTGGATTCCACGCCATGATCGAGCGACTGCAATCGATGGCCTTCTTCTACGAAGCGGCCGGGCACTCGCACGAGGGATCTCCGCTGACGGGCAAGCCGTGCGGGCTGGTTGCCGTCGCCGAGTACTCGAATCCCCACAACATCCTCGAGTACCTGCACGACTTCTGCCTCCTGCTCAAGATGCGGCCGATCGAACTGCCGTCGTTCCCGTACCTGGGCGTCGGCGGGCACGGGGACCTCGAAAGAGACGAGATCTTCCATCCGATCGAGAGAGCCCGCGAACTGGCCGCGGACCTTGTTGCAGCGGTACGGAGAACACGCTAGGAGCGGACCAAGACACAGTCGTTGGAGGTGAGGCACTCGATGTTCGAGAGTCGGCAAGCTGCCTCGAACGGCGTCTCGCGCTCCCCGATTCAGCGCGCTCGGTCCGCGCGCGCCTGAGAGACTCCCCATTGACCTCTTGAGCCTCCCCCTAGGCGTCAGCATTCACGTACGACTACCGGACGGATTTCACACTTCGTCTGTGTTGGCGGATCCGCGCCGGCAGACGAGAGCACCCTTCAAGATCCGTGTGGCAGCCATGCACGCGCAACGCACTCCCACCAACATGTCCCACCCAGAGGAGTGGCCGATCATGGAAACCTGTCCGACAGCTTGAGTGAGTCGTTCCTCGGGAGAGCCGTCCAGTCCTGCGTTCACCAAGACACTGAGCGAGGCCGCTCCCTCCCCGCGCGCGTGATCTGCAAGGATCGCGAAGCTGATCTTGTTCGTCAGCCCTTCGATTTGTCGAAGCCAAGTCTCGATCTGCTGCCAATCGATCCCGAGCAAGCCCAAGAGCGCGGAATCGAGTGTCCGGAGGGTGAACAGGAACCCGCCAAGGACGTCATCTCCCGACGGCGTGAGTCCCCCGCCGAGCCCAACGAGTCCGATCGCCTCGCGGAGCTCTGCCGACACTCCGCTACCTGATGACACTCGTGACAAGGATGCGATGGCGGGAGTTGCTATGGCTTCCAGTTTCGCGGCCATCACCTCCGAGAAGCCTGCCGCGTCATCTGCAAGAGAGGGATACGCGATCGAGGCGAAGCACCCTCTGGGAGTCGATCTCCGCGCGGTTCGTTCGATTGCGTCGAGGATCCGTCGTGGGGACTCAACTGCACAGGGGCCTACACGTATCGATGGCTGGGGGCGCCAGACGACAGCATTTCGGAGCCGGATGCTAAGCTTGTCACCGATCCGCAGGCACCCGGCTTCGACGAAGCACTGGGTCCCAGCGGTGAGGCGTCCAACCGGCATACTCCGTAGCATGATTGCACGTCGGTGCATTGCGACGAGATTCGCCGAGATCCACAGCAGCTCCTCTGAATCGCTCTCGATGTAGATTGCGCCGCTCACGGATGCGAGAACATGCCACTGCCGCCCCGAATCGCTGAGTGCGGCGCTAGCTCTCACACCAATCTGAGTTGCGTCCCGCGTGTCCGTCATACCGTCCCCGCTCTGGCGCGGATACTCACCTGCGTCTTGCGTTCATCTTCGACATCCAGGAAGCCAACCGCTTCGCATTGAGTGCGCGGCGGTGACCCTAGGTGGCGTGTCGGTGTGGTGCGCCGACCATCCCCTCGATCAGCCAATCCCAGTTGTCCGGCTTCTCGTTGTCTCAGAACCCGCCTTCAAGGGTGCGAATGCTGCAGTTCTGATCTGCGAGAGAGTCAACTACCAGGGTGCACAGGTCACGATGAACGCCGCCTCTGTACCACTGACGGCCTTCACGATGTTCCTGAGGCCGCTCCCCCCAGCGACCGCCTGGGCTTTCCGCAGAGCTCCGCTTGTGTGAGCCCCTTCCGGAGTGTGAGCTGCATGGTCCTCCTCCGAGCCAGCCAGCAGTCAATGGGGCAGCCGGCGCAGCTCCGAAGGGTCACGAACTACTCGATCTTCGAGAACGGGCAGGCGACGATGCAGTTGGAACAGGCGGCCGTGTTCTTGGCCCAGAACTGGTAGCACTTGTCCGCGTTCACGGCCCAGCGAAGGATCCCGGGGTTATTCGACGGGCACGCGATCTCGAACGATGGCTCGCGATCCCGGCTGATTGCGTCCGCCTCGCACGCGTCGGCGCACCGGGTGCAGTTCCTGCACGTCTCCGTCAGACCGAAGTCGGCCGGCTGATCCGGGGCGAGCGGCAGATCGGTGAACACCTTGCACAGGCGCACACAGGATCCAAACTCGGGCGTGGTGAGAATCCCGTTACGGCCCATCTGGCCGAGTCCGGCGTCGATCGCAAGCGGCACGCTGAGTGCCGTGTCATTTCCCATCGGGATCGCTTGGTAGCGGAGATTTCGGATGAACTCGGCCATGCAGGCGATGGTGAACGCCATTTTCGAGTACCCGACCCCCGTCGCGGCTTCACTCGGATACTCGGGTGAAGCACCGGTCCCCGCCTTGTCCATTGCGATCGCCATCACGATTGCGTGAGTACACGCCTCAGGAATCTCGACCGGATCTCCGCTCCGATCCCGCGAGTAGATCCACTCCGAACCAACCGAGCAAATGCCCACCAAATCGGCGCCGAAGAGGCGAGCCGTCTCCTTGACCTGGTGGCTCATCAGGGTCGGGTCATCCACCAGATACTGCTCGACTTGAAGCATGCTCGGATCGGCCTGACCGAGTCGCTTCCACGAGAACGCACCGCCGAAGCAATCGTGAACCGTCCATGACGCGAGAAGCCGCGCGAAGTCGACGCGCGAGTAGCCGGGGAGCCCCGCAGCGATCTTCTCCAGGGCGCCATCGCGGTAGTCGATGTGATAGAAGTCCGCGTCTTGATCCCAATGGGAGCGCATGAAGACCGTCTTCCGCTGATCGAACCGTCCGTGAACCTTCGGGTCGACGACGTACGGCGGCTCCTTCGGTGGTCTCGTCACGCGATTCCCTCTCCATCCAATCGAGATGTATCGATCCTGCCCTTCGCGGCGCGGCGATCGAGGCATCGTAGACTGTGCCCTGGAGCGGCGCAAGCGGCGCTACCTGTCTTCGATTGTCCGTCAAGCCCACCCGCATGACGGACTCAGGCTGGTGCCTCGGCCCCCGATTCCGCAAGCCTCTCGAGAATCCCGCGCGCCTCGGCAACGAGTTCTTGCGTGTTGGAGATCGTGTGCAGCGAGGAGAGATTCTCGACCTTCCATTTGAGATGGTCGTCGCCCGCCGCCATCACGAGATGCAGTGCCGCATGATCCACGTCCCGGAACAGGAATTGGCAGTTCTCGACGGCGCATCGCGCGGAGAGCGGCGGGCGCTCCCAATCGGCGAACGAGCGGCCCAACTCGAAGACCTCCGCGAGCTTCTGTGCATCGTCACGGACGTGACCAGCCGCGGAGTGGAAGCGAACGACGTCGAGCCCCATCCCGGCCCATCCGGTGATCGATTCGAACATCTTGACGACCAGGTCGACGCCGTACGGATCTTCTGCGAAGTAGGCGGTGAGGAGGACGAGGTTCTTCGTCGGAAGACAGTGGTCGCGATCGAAAGTCAACATCGGGTGCATCCGATCGACGAACGTCTTCATCTGCGCGCACAGGTGCCACCAGTAGACAGGCGCGGCAAAGACGACCAGATCGGCCTCGCGGAACTCCGGGTAGATCGTCATGAAGTCGTCGTCGAGGACGCAGCCGGAGTAGGGTGGCTGGAAGCATCCGTCGCACGCCTGGCACGGGCGAATCTCAAGGTCGTTCAGGCGGAACTCAGCGATGTCGGTGTGGCCGGCGTCCTTCAGCCCCGCGATGAAGCGATCGGCCATCGTCGCCGTGTTTCCGTCTGCCTTCGGGCTTGCCTTCAGAATAAGCGTCTTCATCGCCGCCCTCCTCGCAGTAGCGCGGACATCGTTGTGGAGACTGACGCTCGCGCGTCTCCCCTTCGTTGTGCGCTGCGGCTGCGCTCTCTGTGTTCCGAGAGGCTTGTCACGGACCGCGACCTGATTGACAGGGAACGGTTTAGGGTCACGCGAAGAAGTACCTCCTGCTGATCCTAGCCCTCGGAAAACGGTAGAGGCGACGCACGCGTCCCGACGGCAGTCCGATCCAAAGCGCTATGTGCCGGGCAATCCCGGCGTCAGCAAGATGCGGAACTGGATGCAGTTCGATGTTGCGCAAGGCCTCCGTCGAGTGGGCAGCTCGGCTCGTTTCCACTATCGTTCACGCGAGATGAGAACGACGCGATCCCTTTCTGTTCGAACGATTGCCGTCGAGCTTCTCTTGCTTGCGACGGTTTCTCTCGGTCTGTGTGGACGCGCGTTCTCGGCGGAGGCCGTGGGAACGGGAACCGTCGCCGCCCGCATCTCCGGTCTCGAGATCACGGCCACGCTCTCCGGAGAGCTCCACTGGAAGGGAGAGGCTGTTCTCGGCGGGCGGTCGACGCGATTTTCGGCCAGCGGAACGTTCAGCGGCGTGGGCGTTCGCGGAATCACAACGTTGATCACCGAAGGATGGGTCGCCTGCTCGCTGTCGGGAAGAACGAACGACGGCGAGGCAATCGAGATCCGCGGACTCCTGTACGTACGCCGGAAGAGCATCGTCGCGCTTGCGGCGGACGAACCGATCATCGGATTCCTGTACACGGTGCTCCTCGTCGGTGACAGCGCGCATGCCTTTGCCGGCGAGTTCGCGGGGACCGCCCAGGGGCAGTTGGAACCGGCCGACACTCCGATGACAATCCAGCTAGGCGGCACGGCGATCGTTCATCTGGCCGCAGACGTGAAGGCGGCAGTTGGCGAACTCCCTGCATCGATTTCGATTGCCCACCCGGCACTCGGCTCCCGGATGCTTCAGCTGATCGATGAGCTACTCAACCTCGGAGTCGGCGAAGTGGCAACCGAGCTCCCGGATCCATAGAACCCTTCTCTTCGCAACAGCCAGCCCCGCCAATTTCCCGCATCCATCGGGTGACCCAGCGGTGCGATCTCAGGCGCTTCCGCCCATGAGGGTCGAGTAGACCGCCACCCGCAGACAAGAGGCTCTTTGGCCTCGGGCATCTGGACTCACCCAGGAATGCCGGCTAGTCTGAGCGTTATGATCGAGACGAGCGCCGCAATGGTCCGCATGCACACGGCCGAGCACATTCTCACGGCCGTGATGGCGCGGCTCTACGGGTCACCGAGAAACGTGGAGACACATCTTGGGGCGAAGAAGTCGAGGTGCGACTTCCCCGTCAATCGCCCCTTGAACGAAGAGGATGGCCGTGAGATCGAAGCCGCCGTGAATGCCGAAATCCGCGCCGACCACCCCGTGCGTGCGACGCTCATCACACGAGCCGATGCTGAGGAGCGAATCGATCTCTCGAAGGTCCCCGGGACAGCGGATCCCATTCGCGTCGTCCGAATCGACAATCTCGCCGAGTCGGCGTGCGCCGGGGAGCATGCCGAGCGGACGAGCGAAGTCGGCCGATTCGTTCTCCGCAGCATGACGATGAAGGACGATTGGCTTGTGCGGATCCGGTTTGGCCTGGAGGTTTCCGATGCGTCGTAGATCCTGGGTTGTTCCTGCTCTCGTGCTCTGCGCGCTCGCGGTCCCGTCCCTCGGGACAACGTCGGGGCCGGAGATCGTCTGGAGAACGACGCTCTGGGACGGACGCGAACGTGCGTTCGGACTCTACGTACCGGTGGAAGCTGCGAGCTCCGCACCTCTCGTCTTCCTGCTTCACGGCGGCGGGGGAAGCGCGACAAGGACGTGGAATCAGGAGCACGGCCGGTCGTGGAAGGCTCTCGCCGACGAACACGGCTTCATCCTCGTCCTTCCCGAAGGGCGGGCCGACCTCGGCGATCCCGAGTCCCATCACTGGAACGACTGCCGGACCGATCTCGAGGAAGAGACGATGGCTTCGACCGAGGACGACGTCGGCTTCATCGCGAGCCTGATCGAGACGGTCTCGGCGCTCGCGCCGATCGATCCAGACCGGGTCTACGTGACGGGCGCGTCGAACGGCGGGATGATGACCTATCGCCTTGCGATCGAACTCAGCAACCGCTTCGCGGCCGTCGCCGCGATCATCGCCAACCTCCCCGACCCGTCCGAGTGCGGCCCGCCCGGATCGCCGATCCCGATCCTGATCATGAACGGGACCGACGATCGGCTGATCCCGTTCGACGGCGGATGTGTTGCCACCACCCGTTGCGAACGCGGGCGCGTGATGTCGACGGCGGAGACGGTCTCGCGCTGGGTCGAGGCGAACCGCGCCTCATCGGAGCCCACGGTCGTGAAGCTGCCCAATCGCTCTTGGTTCGACGGATCGACCGTCACCGTCTACACGTTCTCCGGCGAAGACGGTGGCGCCGACGTCGTCTACTACCACATCGCGGGCGGAGGGCACACCGTCCCCGGATTCGAGTCGACCTCGCTTCTCCGCCGATCGATGGACGGAACCAAGAACCGCGACATCGACGGCCCGACGAAAATCTGGGCGTTCTTCCGGCAGCACTAGCACACCCCGGTATTCGGGAAGCGCCGCTCGCTGGGCGAAGCCCGGCATCGGCCCGCCCTCCCGATACAATGAGCCTGCGATCACAACCACACATCTCAAGGAGTGGGCAGACCATGGCCGAGGAGAAGGCGAAGTCGGAGAGCAAGAAGGACGAGGAGACCCAAGAGAAGAAGCGGAAGCTCCTCGGGATCGAGCCGGTCGAGACGCAGCACGAACTGGTGCTGGAAGGCCGGAAGCTCAAGTACGTCGCACGAGCCGGCGTGATTCCGCTGAAGGACGAGTTCGACGAGACCGAGGCGGAGATCTACTTCACTGCCTACGCGCTCGAAGGCATCGAGGATCGTGCTGAACGCCCCCTCACCTTCGCGTTCAACGGCGGACCCGGCTCGGCTTCGATTTGGCTCCACATGGGCGCACTCGGCCCCAAGCGGGTCCGGATGGAGAAAAAGGGATGGATGCCTCCGGCTCCGTACCGGTACGAGGACAATCTACACACGTGGCTCGGCGAGACCGACTTGGTCTTCATCGACCCCGTCGGCACCGGATTCAGCCGTGCGGCGAAGGAGGACCTCGACAAGAAGTACTGGGGGTTCAAGGGCGACATCGAGTCAGTCGGCGAGTTCATCCGCCTCTACCTGACGCGCTATGAACGCTGGACCTCGCCCCTCTTCTTGGCCGGCGAGAGCTACGGCACCACGCGGGCCGCCGGACTGGCCGGTCACCTCGTCGACCGTGGAATCACGTTCAACGGGATCTTCTTGATTTCGACCGTGCTCGACTTCAGCGCAATCCGGTTCGTGCAGGCGAACGACCTTCCCTTCCAGCTCTTCGTCCCGACCTACGCGGCGACCGCTTGGTATCACGGTCGGCTCAGCGAGGAACTGCAAAAGCGGGAACTGGGCGATCTGATGACCGAGGTCAAGGCCTGGTCGGAGGGAGAGCTGACAGCCGCCCTGATGAAGGGCGATCGCCTGAGCGAGGACGAACGGCGGATCGTCGCCGAGAAGTTGGCCGCCTACACCGGGCTCGATCTCGACTATGTGCTCGGCACCAACCTGCGTATCGAGATCTTCCGCTTCTGTAAGGAGCTTCTGCGAAGCGAGAAGCGGAGCGTGGGGCGACTCGATTCCCGCTTCAAGGGCGTCGAGGCATCAGCAGTGACCGAGCGTCCCGAATTCGATCCGTCGATGCTGGCGATCACGCCCCCCTACACCTCCGCGTTCAACCACTACGTGCGATCGGAACTCGGAGTTGAGACAGATCTCACGTACACAACCATGTCCCGAGAGGCGATTGAGAAGTGGGAATGGGAGAAGGGTGCGATGCCCGCCACCGGCGAGGTTCTCCGCGGGGCCCTCGCGAAGAACCCTTTCATGAAGGTCTTCGTCGGGCAAGGCTACTACGACCTGGCAACGCCGCACTTCGCCACCGAGTACATGCTCAGCCACATGAACGTCGATCCGGAACTCCGCGGAAACGTGGAGATGACGAACTACGAGGCCGGGCACATGTTCTACCTCGACGTGGAGTGTCTGGCGACCTTCAAGGCCGACGTGACCCGGTTTATCCAAGCGGCGTTGTAGGAGAAGCTGCGACGGAGTAACGGAGGCCAGGATGGATACCCTGGAGCTGCGCATTGAACCGCTGACGACCGTCGATCAGTTCCACGCGTGCGAGGCATTGCAGCGGAGGGCCTGGCGGATGGACGGCGACAACGACGTCGTGCCCCTTCATCTGCTCGTCACGTTCCAGCGGAGCGGCGGACTGGTCCTTGGCGCGTTCGACGAACAGGGCGAGATGGTCGGCACGTTGTTCGGCTTCCTTGGCGCAACGGGCGATGCCGCCAATCGACTGAAGCATTGCTCCCACATGATGGGGGTTCGCGCGGACTGGCGCGGCCGCGGCGTCGGCCAGCGCTTGAAACTCGCTCAGCGGGAACATGCACTTCGGCAGGGACTCGATCGGGTCACGTGGACCTACGATCCGCTGGAGAGTCTCAACGCCGCCCTCAACATCCGAAAGCTCGGTGGCGTCTGTAACACGTACGTCCGTGACCTGTACGGCGACATGAGCGACGGACAGAACGCGGACCTCGGCTCCGATCGATTCCAGCTCGACTGGTGGATCGCAAGCGGCCGGATCAAGGAGCGGCTGGCGGGAACTGCCGTGCGACCGACTCTGGCGGGCCTGTTGGATCAAGACGCCGTACTCCTCAACCCCGCCGAGTTCGATCCCGGCGGCCCACCGCGGCCTGCACCTGCAGATCTTCCGCCGGCCGCGGAAGCCGTACTGGTCGAGATTCCCGCCGACATTCAGTCGATCAAGACGGCTGACGTCGCCCTCGCGCAGGAGTGGCGCGTCCACACGCGCGCGGTCTTCGAGCGCTGCTTTGCCGCCGAGTTCACCGTCGTCGACTTCGTCAGCGAGACCGCCGGGGATGCGGAGAGCGGACTCAGGCGCAGCTTCTACGTCCTCCGTCGAGGCTTCAAGGTCGACTGATGCGGATCGAACGTGTGGAACTGCGCGAAGTGCGACTGCCGCTGGTCCATCCGTTCGAGACGAGTTTCGGACGCGAGACGGAGCAGCGCGTGATCGTCGTCAAGGTGCAAGGCGCCGGAGTGACCGGCTACGGCGAGTCGGCGGCTGGGATCGGCCCGTGGTACTCGTACGAGACCGTCGAGACCTGTTGGCACGTACAGCGCGACTTCCTCATCCCGCGCCTGCTGGGGCGGGAGATTCAAGATCCGGACGAGCTCTGCGAGCTCTCCGCTCCGGTGCGCGGGCACAACATGGCCAAGACCGGAGTGGAGGAGGCCGTCTGGGATCTGTGCGCCAAGGCGACAGACGCCCCACTGTCGCGCCTGCTCGGCGGCACACGCGACCGGATCGAGAGCGGCGTCAGCGTCGGAATTCAACCCTCCGTCGGCGCGTTGATCGATCGAATCGCCGGATTCCTCGACCAGGGCTACCTCCGGATCAAGATCAAGATCAGGCCCGGCTGGGACGTCGACGTCGTAGACGCAGTGCGGCAGGCGTTCCCCGATGCACGACTGATGCTCGATGCGAACTCGGCCTACTCGCTCGAGGATGCGCCGCTCTTCAAGGAACTCGACGCGTACGCCCTCATGATGATCGAACAGCCGCTCGGCTACTACGATCTCCTCGACCACGCGCGGCTGCAGGCGCAGATCGAGACGCCCCTGTGTTTGGACGAGAGCATCATCACGCCCGAGCATGCGCGGGCGGCAATCGAACTGCGAAGCTGCCGGATCATCAACATCAAGCCGGCCCGGGTCGGCGGCCTACGCGCCGCCAAGGAGATCCACGACCTCTGCCGCAGCGGAGGGCTGCCCGTTTGGTGCGGCGGCCTCCTGGAAACTGGAATCGGCCGCGCGCACAACGTTGCGATCGCCAGCCTGCCAGGCTTCACACTGCCCGGCGACATCTCGGCCAGCGCGCGCTACTACGAGGAAGACATCGTCGATCCCCCGTTCTCGCTGAACACGGACGGAACCGTTTCCGTTCCCGACGGGCCGGGAATCGGCGTCACGGTGAACGAAGATCGTCTGGAGGCGTGCACCGTCAGGCGTCAGGTCTTTCGGCTCTAGTCAGTCCGGAGCCTGCGACCGAACTCAGATCGTGTCCGCTAGCCATCTTGTGGCGACGGGTGACAGCGGCGGCCAAGGTGTGCGAATCTCAGCCTTGCCTGGGCATCACTCCCGCGAAATTCCGTCTCGAGGACGCACGGGCTGACCCTAGCTGCTCTCCGGCGGACGCTTGGTTCGTGCGTATTGCTCGCGTCTTCGCCACGGCCGGCCGAGGAGGAAGCCAACCACTGCGCCCACTGCCAGGCTGAGCGCCAACAGGATGATGCGGGACATCATGAGGTCCCAGAACAGCAGGCGGACGGAAACGACTTCCGTGTTCTGCACGATGACAACCAGGGATAGAAGAAGAAGAACCAGAATCGCGACAGTTCGTACTCTTACTCTCATAGCAGGCTACTCCTCATCAACTGCCGGCTGCGAACGCAGCATTGCCTTTCCTTCTTCAGTCTGCCGGAAGATCCGTGTGGTCTTGTAAGCGAAATCGATGGACGGCTCGGCTGAGAATGCCTTCAAGACGGCTTCGCACACGGATTCCGTGCTCTTCCGTCTTGACCTCGCTTCACACACATAGCGAAGAGCCAGTTCAACGCCGTCGGAAACGATGCGGGTGTAGACAATCGGGTGAACATTCGCCGAACGGATAAGGAACTTCCGCGACGCGTCCCGGATGAAACGCGAGGCTTCTTCCGTGACGGATACCATTCGCTCTCGCAGAACTTCTTCGAGGATCGTCTTCGCCCGGCGCCAGTCGGACTCGAACGTGACTGTAATCGGAATCTCGTTCCACACGTAGTTGAATCCCTGCGTGGCGTTCGTGAGCGGCTCCACGAAGACCTTGCCATTTGGCACGTGGACGATCCGGCCTGTCGTTTGCTCGCCGAGCTCGTGCGACCCAACTTCAAGCAGAGAGAACGTCGACACGCCAATATCGATCACGTCGCCAGCTAGCGAACCAATCTGGATCCGATCACCGATCGTGAACGGACGCCTCCAGCCAATGAACGCCCAGCCAAACCAGTTGACGATCGGGTCACGCAGGGCGATGGCAATTCCGGCGGACACGAGCCCCAAGTACGTGACCAGCGATTGAATGCCTTCGAGCCAGACGCGGCCAACGAGAATCAGCCCGATGATCGCAAGCGAGTACGAGGCGGTCTTTCGCCACCTGTACCGGACTTGAGCATCGTCCGTCCTTCGATTCGTGATCGCAATCCAGGCCCAGCGGGAAAGCGACAGCACAACGACGATCGCAAGCGTCACGAGCAACTTGACGATTGCTGGCGAACCCAGGCCTGTTACCTGGCCCAACCACTCGAATGCTCTCTGCATGTTCCGCTCCGATCCCCGCTGAGGTCCTTGTGGCGCGTGCCTACTCTAGCACGCCGCTACCGCCGCACTCTTCGACGCAGGAAACGAACAACCAGCGCCCGCTTCCCAGCGAGCGAAACATCCGTTGTCCACGAAGCCTCCTGATCGCCGCGAGCGAAGTCCAGAAGCGAGCAGAGAAGATGCCGTACTGAGGATCAGGGCGTTCCGTGAGGGGAGCGTCTGGCCGAGCCGCCGTGTCTCCTCGGCGAACACGACGGGCGCAGCGAGGATGGAGAAGTCCTCCACTCGCTGGATGCCTGATCGTCTTCCTCTATCAGTCATGATCCGTTGGGCAGCGTGATGTCCAGGTCCTGCAGAAACGCAAAAACCCGCTTCGCGATCTCCTTGTCGTTGACCTCGTAGTACCGCGTCTGGGCGGCCTGATTGAACGTCACGAGGTTCTGCATTCGCAGCAACTGGAGATGGCGCGACACCGTCGGGACCGTCACGCCAAGTCGTGTCGCCAGGTCGTCTACCGTCAGGTCGTCATGTTTCTTGAGAAGCTTGAGAATCTGGACGCGCGATCGCGCTGAGAGCATCTTGAAGAACCCGGAATGTGTCTTCGGCATCAGGCTTCTTTCCTTTCGTCGTTTCCTCTTGACAAGGGCACAACTGCGAGTATAATGCCCGCTGCCTAGATAGTCAACTGCGCAACTGCCAAACTGCGCAAGGAGGAAAGGATGGGTCACGCGATGGCAAGACGAACGAGGAAGCTGGTCTGCCCATCATGCGAAGCTTCGATTCACTTCCGTCATGACAAGAACAGCATCGGCACGTGCCCGCAATGCGGGGAGTGGCTTATTCAAAGAGGTTGGCTAGGTCGCAGGCTGGAACATGTGGACGAAGAGGCTCCGACCAGCGCATTTGATGAGACCGCCGCGTGGGAGAGAGCCTTGATCGACGAGATCGAGTAACAGGACACCCCAACCTCGAAGGGGAAGGGAGGTGGCAGGGATGGCAACGAAGAGAACGAAGAAGACAACGAAGAAGACCCCCAAGGCGGCCTCGAACAAGGGCCGATAGCCCGAAAACGGGGAGCGGGCCTTTCCCCTCGCCCGCTCCCCATGCCAAGGACCGCACGGTGAGAAGAAACACGGAATAGCGCCAAAGGATGAGGAAATACCATGAAGAAGCCGCTCGCTCTGCTGCTTGCAGCCTTTCTAGGAGCCTTTCTAGGACGTGGTTGCAGCATGATTCGGAAGCGGTAGCCATAGTTGATGGAACATACGAGACCCGAGATCTACGCGTACGCGAAGCGCCGAGCGAACTCGGCAAAGGAAGGAGAGGCATGGCACACAGAAGGATTCTGCACAGCGTCGTCTTCGCAGCGTTGGCTGCTGTACTCGGGATCGGGGCGGTACTCCTGCTTGGTGGCGCGGCCGCGGCTCCGACGACACAGGGGTTGATTCTTCAGACGTCCAGTCACTCGGGCGGGGCCCTCCCCGGCAACGGGAACGAGGCATTCATCCTCGTCGGCATCTACAACGAGGCCGGCCCGATCCGCGGGATCGTCGCCGGGAGCCTCTCCGTCGCCGTCGTGGCGGCGCCGTCCGGCGCGGCTCCCATAAAGAAGTCAAGCGTCATAGAACCTGTGAGTGGGGTCTACAGAATCGCGCTCGCACCCGAGCTCTCGTCGCATCGTTGGGCGAGCGGGAGATACGTGATCAGCATCACACTCACATCAGCCAACGGATCCGGGGTGACACTGGCCGACCTGGTAATCGAGCCCTGAGACGAAGCGAGAACACCACTGGAGGGCAGTGGATTGACCAACGCGAAGCGCGAGAACGACATCGCCAGGATCCTGGTCCCCACCGACGGATCTGAGTGCAGCGAGAAGGCAGTCGCCTTTGCCGGCGATCTGGCAAAGAAGCTGTCCGCAAAGGTGCATGTGCTATTCGTCTCTGAGACAAACTACGCTGGCCCGTGGTACTACTACGTCCTCGATGGTGTCGTGTCAGACAAGATCATACGGAAGGGCAAGGCCATCGCAGACAGGACGGCGCGCGCTCTGCGGGACGGGGGCGTGCCCGACGTGGAGTCACACCTTGAGGAAGGACACCCCGGCGAGGTCATCGCGGAGATGGCAACCGCGGTCGACGCCGATCTCATCGTGATGGGCACGCATGGGAGGCGAGGTCTGGAGCGAGCGCTCATGGGGAGCGTCGCCCGAGAGGTCGCCAACACGAGCACCGTTCCGCTGCTGCTTGTGAGATAGGAAACAGGATCCAGGTCTTGACCGCTTGCCCGCGGGCGCCGTGGCACTGGCCCTGCTGCGCTTGCCTATCGGTGGCTCTGGAGCCGAACTACTTGCGGAGACAGCCAGGAGGACACCAGCCCGTTGCTCTCATTGCGTAGGAGCGTTGAGCCATGGTACGTTGCGTTCCTCCTCGCGAATCTCGTGATGGGGACCTCATCAGTGCTGATTCCGCTGAAGCTCGATCGGATCCTTGATCAAGGTCCGAGCCAACTTGGCGTCCTCGCCACACTCGCGAGCACGGGGGCGGTGTTTGGGAGTCTCCTGTGGGGCAGGCTGTCGGACGCCGCGCATCGGCGGAAGGCGTTCGTTGTGTTGAGCTTCCTTGCTGTTGGCGTGGCCCACGCAGGCCTCGCCTTCTCGTCGTCGTTCGCGGGGCTCATTCTCCACAACACGCTGCTCAGCTTCTTCTGGATAGCCAATGCCTCCGTTGCGGTTCTGCTCGTCATCGAGCGCAAGGAGGAGGGAGCGTGGGAGTCGGGAATCAGCGCTCTGAACCTGGCCGGAGCTGCTGGGTGGCTCTTGGGCTTGGTGCTCGGCGGACTCAGCGTTTCGATCGCGTTCGTTGCGCTGTCTGAGCGAATCGGAATCCAAGCGCTGCTTCTGGCTCTTTCTGCCTTGGGGTTCGTGTCTGCGGGACTTGCGGCTTGGCTCATCCCCACGACGATACCACGTTTCACGCAGAGGAAGTTCCGCGGCGTCGTGGTTGCTGTGGGAAACCTACTGGTTGAAGCATGGAAGTTCAGTCCACTCCACTTATACCACCGCTTCTCTCTTCGGCGGCTCGCTGGGCTTCGCAGCGAGACACGTCTTTTCCTCCTCGCGTCGGCGCTGGCATTCGCGGGGATCGGGTTCTTCGCCGTACCGCTTGCGCTTCTCCTGTCGCAACGACTAGGGTACTCCCCTGCGCTTGTGTTCTACGGATATGTGATGCTCCACAGCGGGATCGTAGTTGCGTATCCCTTCGCGCTGCATCGGATCAAGAAGAGAGGCAATCGACGCGTCCAGATCGGAGCTCTCTCTGTCCGAATGGTGCTGCTCGCGATCGGCGCCGCCGTGTTGTGGCGCGTGCCGGATCTCCCATGGCCTGCGGCGGCTTTCTTCTTGTTTCTGGTGGGATTGACCTGGTCGTTCTTCCAGCTGAGTGGTGTCGCCCTTGCGTCGCGTTTGGCGAAGCCGGAGAATCGAGGTCTGGCCCTGGGCACCTACAACGCCATTGCCGGCGGAAGCACGATGCTTGCCGGGGTCTCCAGCGGCTACCTTGCCCAGCTTGTCGGCCATCACATGACATTAATCGCCGCGGCGGCTCTGCTTCTCTGTGCCATCATCGTGTTGAGCAGATTGCCCGATCCAGTGCACGTACACGTACGGAACGATCCCGCAACTCGATCGCCACAGCCCGGGTCGTTGCCGCATGCCCCAGGGCCTGAAAAGACTGGAGGGAAACATGAAAGTGAGCGAGCTGATGGTCAAGGACCTCACGTCGGTAGAACCGGATGACACGATACGCATCCTCGTTGAAACGCTGGAGTCATCCGAGACGTCGAGCATCCCCGTGACTGACGAGGAGAGCCGGCTTGTCGGAATCATCTCGGAACGTGATGTGCTGGCTGCAGCAGTTCCGAAGTACATGGAACTGCTGCACAGCGCGTCGTTCATGCCGAACATCGACCAGCTGGCCAAGGGCCTCAATCGGGTTGCCGATGATCCCGTCAAGTCGCACATGAGTCACAAGACCGTCTCGGTGAGAGATGATGCAGATGATCTGCAGGCAGCCGATCTCATGCTACGACACAAGCTGAGGCTTCTCCCGGTCGTCGATGGCGACGGAAGGCTGGTTGGCGTCGTGCGCCGCGTTGACCTTTTCAAGCACGTGTTGTAGCGCCTACCACGGATGAGGAAGCGTTTCAGCGTGAGATGCCCCTGTTCCCCTGCGTTCACTGACAAACATGGTAACTCTCGATTGTCAGGACTACCGGCTTTGCCCTCCCTGCGGCAGGCCGGGGATCGTGGCTGCTTCCAGCGAGGTTCGATTAGAGAAGATCGGTCTCCTCGACCTCCGTCACCGTGAGTGGATTTGCCCCGTCGATCCTGAGGATGGCAGAACACTCACGGCAAAGAATCTCTGCGCCGCGGCGTATGCTCTCGACGTGTAATCGTGTGCGCTGGCTGCAGGAGGGGCATTGGAAGTAGACGATTCGGTCCACTCCTGCTTCCTCATTGGTCTTCGTCGTCGTCGTCATCGTCCTCATCGAAATCGTCGTCTTCTGCCAGGAAGTCGTCATCCGCGACCTGTACTTCGAGAGGATCCTCTTCCACAACTTCGAGAACCGATCCACACGCCTCGCACTGGATCCGGCTGAAGAGAGTCAGCTCAGTCTGCTGAAACATACCGCCAACTCCACATTCAGGGCAGACGATCTTAGTCATCTTCTTCTTCCCCTCCTTGCCATGCTCCACTCCCCACGTGTGTGATGGGCTTCTTGCTCGCCAACTCGACCTGAACGCGAAACGGTCGATGGCTTTCAACTCTGAGTACCGCCCAGCACTCACGGCATCGGCATC
>Ga0272444_10000271_pt1 | contig 58872 bp, 57 predicted proteins | sample SSMForm13_FD_201033 | JGI IMG/M metagenome (GOLD analysis project Ga0272444, IMG submission 201033) | Marine sediment archaeal communities from Little Sippewissett salt marsh, Falmouth, MA, United States - SSM-Form-13 | ecosystem: Environmental > Aquatic > Marine > Wetlands > Sediment ... | reverse complement strand
ATCTAAGGTGTCATTTTTGCTGTTGAGCAGCGGTTTATGATTCGATAGGGGTCTATGGAAAAAGTCTCTCTCTTTATCCCCTGCATAGTGGATCTTTTCCTTCCCGAGATCGGGGAGGCCACCGTCCATCTGCTTCGGCGGGTGGGGGTGGACCCTCTGTACCACGAGGCACAGACCTGTTGCGGCCAGCCCGCGATGAATGCGGGATACCGCGAACAGGCAAAGCGGGCGGCGAAACACTTCATCGACCTCTTCGGCGATGATGACGTCATCGTGAGCCCATCCGGTTCCTGTGTCTACATGGTGAAACACCACTATCCCCAACTCCTTCGCGATGATCCGGTGTGGCTGCGGCGGGCCGAGGAGCTCTCGGGACGCATCTTTGAACTGTCACAGTATATTGTCGATATCCTCGGTGTCGAGGAGGTGGGCGCGTCGTTTGAAGGAACGGTCACCTACCACGAATCCTGCCACATCCTCCGGGGGCTCGGCGTCTCCGACCAGCCCAAACGGCTGATACGGAGGGCCGAAGGTGTCGAGTTTGTCCCCCTCCCTCTCGCCGATATGTGCTGCGGCTTCGGCGGCGAATTTGCCGAGACTTACGATTATATCTCTGAAGAGATGGTGAAGGAGAAGGTGGAAAGCTACCTCGAGAGCGGGGCCGATCTCCTGGTCCTCTGTGAGCCGGGATGTCTCCTTAACATCGACGGTTACCTCAGCCGCAACCATCCCGAAAAAAAGGCCCTGCATATCGCCGCCTTTCTTGCCGGCACGGGGAGGGGGGGCTGATATGGAGATCAGGACGACCCTCTTCAACGAAATTGCCGGAAAAGAGATCCGCAACACCTATGCCCGCGCCTTTCTGAAGGCGATGCCCGCTGCCATCGCGGCGCGGCGGGAGGCCGTGATGAGCAGCTTTCCCGATCCCGATGCGGCGCAGGCCTGCGGACAGGCAATACGGGCCGAGGTCGTGGCACGGCTCCCCGAACTGCTCGAACAGTTCGAGCAGAATGCCGTGGCACGGGGGGCAAAAGTCCTCTGGGCACGTGATGCCCACGAGGCCAACGGGATAGTCCTTGCCATAGCCAGGGAGCGGAAGGCCCCCTATGTCACCAAGGGGAAGTCGATGGTGACGGAGGAGATGGGGCTGAACGACGTCCTTGTCGAAGAGGGAATCGAGCCCTTTGAAACAGACCTTGGCGAATTTATCGCTCAGCAGCTGAAGCGTCCGCCCTTTCATATCGTCGGCCCGGCGATCAATATCCCCGTCGAAGAGGTGTGCGACCTCTTTATGGAAAAGGCCGGGATGGAGGAGCCGACCACCGATCCTGTGGAGCTGGGGTACGCCGCGCGCCTCTTCCTGCGCAACAAGTTCCACCACGTTGCCCTCGGGGTAACCGGTGTCAATATGGCCGTGGCCGAGACCGGGACGATCGTCAATCTGGAGAACGAGGGGAATATCAGATTCAACAAGTCTTCCCCCCGGACGCAGGTCTCCATCATGAGCATCGAAAAGGTGGTCCCCACGATGGCCGATGCCATGCATCTGACCCGCCTCCTGTCCAGAAATTGTACGGGACAGGCGATATCGGCCTATGTGTCGATGGACAGCGGCCCCAAGGGGGGCGGCGAAATCGACGGACCCGAAGAGCTTTTCATCATCATTGTCGACAACGGCCGGTCGGAGATCTATGCCGATCCGACGGCACGTCAGGCCCTGCGATGTATCCGCTGCGGGGGGTGCCTCAACCTCTGCCCGGTCTACGCGAAGATCGGCGGCTACCCTTACGGATGGGCCTATTCCGGCCCCATGGGACAGGTCCTCACCCCCCTCCTCCTCGGTCTCGACAGGGCGCAGGATCTCTACCGTGCCTGCACCCTGTGCGGTTCCTGCAGAGAGGTGTGTCCTGCGGGGATCGATCACCCCTCTCTATTTCTCTATTACCGCGCCAAGGATGTCGAGGGGGACAGAAGGTTACGGGGAAAGAGGCGGCCCTGGAAGGAATTCGGATTTTTCGACCTCTGGTCGCGGGCCGTCGCGCACAGCACGCTCTGGAACCTTGGGGTCAGGCTGGTCCGTCCGTTCGTGAACAGATATTCCCGTGGTGGTGTGATCACAACAATGGGGAAGTATTTTGAGGGATGGTTCCGAACCAGAAACCTCCCGGCCATCGCGGAGAAGACCTTTCATGAACGGTGGAAAAGGCTGCGGCGGGACACCGTCTCGGGTGATCCGGACGGGCGGAGGGGGGAGCCGTAATGTCGAAAGAGAAGACCGTGGGGCACAGCGCGCGGGACGAGATCCTGGGAAAGCTCAAAAGAATTCCGAAGGGTGCAATGCTCCCCCGGCCGGCCATGCCCCCCCTGAGAGAGATCTCCCTTGACCGGGAACAGATGGTAGCGACCTTTATCGAGAAGTTGACCCGTGAGGAGGGTGTCGTGTGCCGGGTCAGTGACGGCAGTGAGGCGGTCGCCAGGCTCACGGAGATCGCCGCGCAGGAAGACTTGCGGAAGGTGATGGTGTCAACGGATACCGTTATCGCGCCGCTCGGCCTGCCCGTCTGGGGGAGAGAACGGGGGATTACGGTTCTCACGCCGGGGGATTTCAGTACGAGAGATTCCTTCCGGGATGCCGTCTTCGATGAGGTCCAGGCCGGGATCACCGGTGTCAACTACGCCGTTGCCGAATCGGGAACGATCGTCATCGTGCATGATGCCCATCAGCCGCGCCTTGTCTCTCTCGCCCCCATCCTGCACATCGCCCTGATCCCTACCACGCGGATAGTCCCCACATACGAACAGGCGGTTGAGGCGATATATGGTGACACGAAGGATATCCCTTCTCACGTTACGTTCACGACCGGACCGAGCATGACCGCGGATATCATGGGGAAACCCTTCAAGGGAATGCACGGTCCACGGCGGCTGATGGTGATCCTGATCGGTTAAGAACCCCGTTACCCCGCAGGAAAGGATCCAGCGATGAAGAAAATCTCAATCCCGTCCCGTCTCTGGTATGAAAACGAGGAGCGCGAGCTTACCTTCCCCGACCGGTGGAACGTCGATAATCTCACCTCTCCCGGATTCGACAAACCCGGTCTTCCCCCGGGTGATATACGAGACAAGATCGAGCATCCGATCGAAGGTCCGACCCTTGAAGAACTGGCGCAGGGGAAGAAGCAGGCGGTAATCATCTTTGACGATATGACCCGCCCCACGCCCGTTAAGGACGTTGCGCCCTTTATCCTCGAAACCCTCCACCGGGCCGGGATGGAGAAAGACCAGATCCGGTTCATCTGGGCCCTGGGGAGCCACGGAGCCTACGACATGATCAATGCCCGGAAGAAGCTGGGCGATCATATCGTAGAGAACTATGCCGTTTACAACCACGATCCCTTTCAGAATACCGTCCGGGTGGGGCGTACCCCCACGGGGGTGGAGGTCTGGCTCAACCGTGAGTTCATGAACTGCGACCTGAAGATCGGGATCGGGTGCATCACCGCCCATGTCCACGTGGGGTTCGGCGGGGGTGCGAAGATCGTCCTCCCCGGTATTGCCGGGATCGAATCGATCAATCAGTTTCACAATCAGCTGTACCGTGATCCCTCCCGAACCGGTCTGGGGAATTTTGACGACAACATAATGCGGGCCGAGTGTGACGCTGCCGGAGACCTGGCGGGGCTGGATTTCAAGGTGGACTGTCTCATCAACCGCCGGGGGGAGATCACCCGCCTCTATGCGGGAGATTTCAGGGCCACTCACCAGGCAGGAGCCGAGGAGGGGAAGGAACACTACGGTATTCCCCACGCGACGGGGTACGATATCGCCGTCTGCAATGCCTATGGGAAGGCGAATGAATCGGCTATCTCCCTCCTCCTGTCTTTGATGGCTCTGAAACCGGACGGTTCGGGTACGGCGGTCCTTGTCTCAGACGCGCCGGAGGGACAGGTTCCTCACTACGTCATGCGGGGATGGGGGTCCGATTACGGCGGCCGTCATTTCCAAGTCAAGGTCGCGGGACAGGGGTTTTTACGGGCCGTCATGAAGCGACTTGTCATCCTGGCCCCCTGTCCCGACCGGACGATGCTCGACCTGGTCTGTCATATTGACGACGCGACTATCGTGAAGAGCTGGCGGGAAGTACTGGCCCTCCTGGAGGAGGAGTATCCCGGGGACGCCCGGGTCGGCGTGATCCAGGACGGGACGATGCAGTACATGAAAGCGCTCGGGGCGTGAGGTGATATCATGCGGAACAACGTGATGATTATTGACGAGCGCGACAACGTAGGGGTGGCCCTCCGCGATCTGGCTGCGGGAGAGAAGATTCTGTCCCGTGGGGTGGAAGGGCTGACCGCCAAAGAGGAGATACCGGCGAGCCACAAGGTGGCCCTGTGCGCCATCGCGGCGGGGGAGGAGATTATCAAGTACGGCGAGGTGGTGGGGGTCAGCGCGCATGAGATCAAACGCGGGGGCTGGGTCCACACCCATAATCTGGAGAGCGAGCGATGGAAGAAGTAGGGGCAATCAGCGGGTACCGCCGGGACGGCGGGGGCGTGGGGATACGGAACCATACCCTGGTGATCCCTACGGTCTCCTGCGTCAATGGCGTCGTCGGCCGTATATCGCGGGAGGTCCCGGAGGCGGTCTGTATCACCCACGGGCACGGATGCGGCCGGGGAGGCCTGCGCGATCTGGAGATCCTTTTCCGTATCCTGACGGGGACGATACAAAACCCCAACGTCGGGGCCGCCGTCCTGATCGGTCTGGGGTGCGAGGTCTCCAATATCAGGGCCCTGGCGCCCCATCTCGAAGGGATCGGCAAGCCCCTGACAGTCCTGAATGTCCAGGACGATGGGGGATCGCTCAGGACGGCAGAGAAGGGGATCCGTGCCGCACGGGGTTATCTGAAGGAGCTGGCGGCGCGGGAGAGAGAGCCAATCGCCTGGGAAGACCTCCTGATCTCGATCGAATGTGGCGGGTCCGATGCCATGTCGGGGGTCACCGCGAACGTCGCGATGGGTGCCGTATCGGACTGGCTGGTGGACCGAGGTGCGACGGTCATGTTCGGGGAGAACACGGAGATGATCGGGACGGCCCATGTGTTGGCCCGCCGGGCGAAGGATCCGGAGGTGGCGGTGCGGATAACGGAGATGGTGAACCGCGCCGAGGAGCTGAACCGCGCAACGATGGGGGAGCTGGCGGCTCTGGTGATCACGCCGGGGAATATGGACGGAGGGATGAGCACCATCGCGGAAAAATCCATGGGATGTATCGTCAAGGGGGGAACGGGGACGATCAGAGAGGTGGTGGACTACGGGGCCATTCCCACCGAAAAGGGCCTGATCCTGCAGGATGGGCCGGGGTACGATGCGGATTCAATGGCGGGATTCGCGGCGAGCGGGTCACAGCTGATGCTCTTTTCTACGGGGCGGGGAACGCCGGCGGGGTTTCCCACGGTCCCGGTTATCAAGGTGGCGAGCAACAACCGTCTCTACGCGGCCATGGAAGACGATATGGACATCAGCGCGGGGGACCTCGTGGAGGGGAAGGCCATCGATACGCTGAGAGACGAGATGATCGACCTTATGATCCGCGTGATCAACGGCGAGCAGACGAAGCCGGAGGCGAACGGGATGGGCGTCTTTACCTTCATGACCGTCCATCCACCTTTTTAGATACATAATACCGAATCATCTCACCGCGACGATTCGGCCGGCCGTCATGTCACATGGCAAAGGCCCTGGCGCCTTTCTTTGAAGGAGATGACCAGGGCCTCTGTCGTGTACTATCCGGTTCCTTATTTCCTGATCTTCTTCCTGCTTACTCCCGCCAGTCCGATCAGGCCGGCACCGAGGAGGAGCATGGTGCCCGGTTCGGGGACGGGAGCCGAACCGGTATCGGGGACCAGCGCCCAGCCGCCCGCGTTGCCGTCGCCGATCGGGGCGAAGGTGTCGGTGCCGAGTTCCGTATTATACGCGAATACCCAATCGCCGCTGTCCTTGCCGTCCTTCGCATAAAAATCACCCCACATGGGAGGCCGGTCGGTGACAATCGTTATCGATTCCGACAAGAACATTCCGCTTACGTCCCATTTCAGGCCCTGAATCGAACCGGGCATACCGGGATTGCCGTTGCTGCTGTCGTATGCATCAAGCTGGTACCCTTCGGTAGTACCAGCCAGGATGTTGTCGGCCGTAAAGGTGTCCGATACCTCAAAGAGCAGATGACTGATGGCCTTGTCCACTACGGTAAAGGTATAGTTGTAGGTCCATATGTCGTTGTCGGAGCTGACCTCCCAGTCCAGGACTGCGGTGCTCCAACCGTCTGTCCCGAACAGACCGTCGCCGCCGGTGATACTGCCCGTGTATGTCGCCCAACTGTTGCCGGCAACGAACACCAAAAAAATAACAGCTATCAATAATTTTTTCATCGCAAATCCCCTCTCGATCCAATGGATCTTTGTTTCTTCGCCATTTCTGATGATGCCGGCGCACATTCTTTTCTTGGGGCCTAGGATGGCAGGGGGGCAGGTGATTGTAAATACTACTAAAGTAGGATTTTTCAGTGTTTTCGGAGGTTTTTGTTCGGTTTTGTCCCCGTTCGGCGTCGTTATCGGACGGGGGGGGGTACGGTGAACGACATGTCTCGAAGAGATGGGATGCGGCTTCGCGGAAGAGATGTTTGAAGGGGAGTACCCCTTCATGACGGACGCGCGTGGTTCGATGTCATGGCGAACATAAAAAGAGGGAACCCTGGCGGGATCCACAAAAAAAGTCCCCGGTCATCAGAAGTGACCGGGGACCGCTCAGAGATACAATACGATTATCTACACACTAATGAAGCAATAACGGCATTTCGCCATCTGCCTTACAGCTTCCACTTCTCCTTGAAATACGTTTTCTTGACCCTGTGCGCCTTCTCCTTTGCCCATTCTTCCAGCCCCATTTTCTTGATCAGACACAGATTGAAGACTTTCGTGTTGTGCGGAACCCTGTCCGCCCTGTCCGCGTACGGGTGGAGGTGATCGCAGGGGAAGTCCTCGCAGTTACAGCAGAAGTCGACCCCTTTCTCCTGTGTGCACCGGTAGACGTTGCAGGGTTCGGTCATGTCCAGATAGGGGATGAGTCCCCTTTCGCCTCGACACCCCCTGCAGGCTACTGTTTCAATCGGAAGGTTCATGTTCTTCGCCAGTATCGCCCTGAGATCTTCATTTTCAACAGCCAGATAAAGGGGGCAGTTGAAACAGTCCAACCCGCAGGGAGCGGTCATCCGAGTATAATCCATTTTTGGTATCTCCTTTGTGTTGGCCTCATGCCACAGTTTGAGACGGGGTGTTTCTAGGTCTGCTCAAACGTGGAGCTAAACAATATCCCGTAAAAATGTTCTGTCAAGAGATTTTTTGTAGGTGAAAATTCTTTCCGGGAGGAGATGGTGCCACGTGGCTTCGCGGTTGTGCGGGTGAATCCGGTTATGCGGGCACCGGGATGAACCGATGCCCGCCGGTATCTCAGGCCTCGACCAGCTGATACTCGCGATTTCCCGAGTCCTGTGATTCGACCATCCGGGCCATCTCGGCAACCGTCAGGTTGATGTGCTCGATCCCCTCAGCCTGGTGGTTAGAGGAATCGGCGATTCCGGCGATCAGGTCCACGACCTTGGTGACGCTTTCGGAGACATTCAGAAAGGCCGTGTCGGTACCGGAAACCAGTTTGCCCCCCTCACTGATGGTCTCCCCCGTTTCTGCGATCATGTCAGCCGTGCTCCGGGCGGCCTCGGCCGAACGGAGTGCGAGGCTTCGAACCTCCTCCGCCACGACCGCAAATCCTGCCCCCGCCTCACCGGCACGTGCCGATTCGACGGCGGCGTTCAGTGCCAGCAAGTTTGTCTGGAAGGCTATTTCATCAATGGTTTTGATGATCCTGGACGTATTTTCACTGGCGGCGGCTATCTTCTCCATGGAGGCGATCAGTTGTTTCATGGATGTCTGGGCCGAAGCAACGATCCGTTCGGATTCCTTCATGACCTGATCCGCCTTGACGGAGTGGTCGGCATTCTGCTTGATCTTATTCGAGATCTCATCCACTTCGGCATTCAGGCTCTGCGCACTTTCGCGGATCTGTCCAAAGATCTTCTGCAGTTCTTTGGCATTCTGATCGGCCTTGCGCTTCGATCGTTCCTGTTCCACCAGGACCTCCTCCTGTGCCATCCTCTGGGCAGCGAAGGCCTGTTTTCGTCCCTGCTCGGCAAAGAACATGGTCAACACCACGGCCAGGAGCGGTCCGACTGCATTGGCGATCTGTGTCTCCAGAAATTGTCCCTCTGTCATGGCGATCTCCGGCAGGGGCACCCCGGCCGCCTCGAAATAGGAGAAGATACCAATCTCCAGAAGCATAACGGCTGACCAGACAAAGGAGCTTCGCATGCCCGCAAATACGGCCGCGAAGATGAGGATCACCAGGTTCCAGGTCAGGGCGGATGAATGGATGCCCCCGGTGCAGTAAGGGAGGAAGATGAAATGCCACACCAGAATGGCGAAGGTGCAGTTGGCGAATATGAGAAGCGACTTTACGTATCGGAAAAGGAAGGGCATACCGACGACCAGGATCATCACCACGGTCATGCTGACAGTCAGTGCCGTACTGCCGACATTGTTCCACTTGACAATGTTCGGAAGGAAAAAGAGCGGGCCGATCAGACAGAAGATAACCAGTTGCTTCGCTCTGATGTACTGATCGACATTTTCCTGTACCTCGGGGGGGATCAACCAGTCGATGATAGTCTGCATGCTCTGCATACCTGTTCTCCTTTGTTCTCGATGGGTTTTGAATTACACGTGACGATCGATATTTTGTGAAAAAATATATAGTCGTATATCGGCATTCAAGTGGGCATCTTTAATGAATATCTGGGGAAATCGGTCAAAAATATCTTTTCGGCGGCTTCGCGGGACGGCGACACGGGAAAACAGGCGCCGCGAACCTGGTGGTTGACAGATGACGTCGCAGTGTGCGAACTACAGGGGCGTGACGAGACAGTCCTGGGGAGGTTGCGGGGATGCAAAAAAAAGAGTTCGAACAAAAAACCAGTGAGATTGCCGAGCTGATCCGTGGCGCCCGGCGGATCGTGGTATTTACCGGGGCGGGGATCAGCACCGAATCGGGGATACCCGATTTCCGATCGCCCGGGGGGATCTGGACGAAGTTCGATCCCCGGGAGTTTACCTACCAGCGCTTCATCGGCGACGTCGAGGTGCGGCGCCGCGCCTGGCAATTCTTCCGTGCCATACCCTGGACGGACGTGCAGCCCAACCGGGCCCACTATGCCGTCGCCGAACTTGAAGGGCTGGGAAGGCTGGACTGTGTCATCACACAGAATATTGACGGTCTTCACCAGATGGCGGGCAACTCCCCGGACAGGGTGATCGAACTGCATGGGACGACCCGGTACGTGATCTGCCTGGACTGCAGGAAACGCTGGACCCGCGAGGAGATCGAAGGGTGGCTCGATGACGGCGTGGAGATCCCCATGTGCGACGTCTGCGGCGGAATCATGAAATCGGCCACCATCTCCTTCGGACAGTCCATGCCCGTTGAGGAGACGCGGGAGGCGGAAGAGCGGTCACGCCGGTGCGACCTGTGCATCGTGATCGGCTCGTCGCTGGTCGTTTATCCCGCCGCCTACATGCCCATCTACGCCGTCCAGAGCGGGGCCAAACTGGTGATCATCAACCATGATCCCACGCCGCTGGACACCGAGGCCTCTGTTGTCCTGAATGCCGGGGCAGGGGAGGCGATGGAGCGGATCCTCAAGCAGGTCAAGGCCGGCCTCGGGAAGGGCTGAGCGCAGACAAAAAAGCCGGAGGTGCTGTGTGTCACCTCCGGCCCTTTGATCCTTTCTTTTCCACCAAAGCTACTGTTTCATCATCTCCACTCCCAGATCGAAGGCCTTGAGGTTGTCGGCCATCTTCTCCGCGGGAAGGCTCCGTGAGAGAGCCTGCGTAAAATCGTCACGGCCGACGGGCAGATCGCCCACGGCAGACAGGGCGCCGATCATGATAATATTTCCCAGGATCGAATTGCCCAGTTTGACCGCCTCGTCGGTGGCGTCGATAAACCAGGCGCGGGCCGACAGTTTTTTCAGCGCCTCCTTAATTTCGTCAAGTGTCGGATAGGAGAGTTTTCCGGCTATGACACCGGCTGGGTAGATGGCGCGGGTGTTCGTGAGCACCTTCACCGCGGGATTGCCGTAACCCGCCAGCACACGGATCGCCTCGATCGGTTCGAGGGTGACCACCACGTCGGCCCTTCCCTTCGGCACCTGGGGGCTCCAGGCCGACAGGGAGGAGACCCGCATATGGCTCATGACCGAGCCCCCCCGCTGTGAGGAACCGAAGGTCTCTCCGATGGTGACGTAGTACCCTTTCTGCACCAGCATATTGGAAAAGACGCGGGAAGCCATGACGTTTCCCTGGCCGCCGACACCGGTAATGATAATATTATAGGGGTCCTTGGGTAATTGTTTCGCAGTCATCGCTCAGGCCACCTCCTCCCGTTTGATTGCGCCCTGCGGGCAGATATCGGCGCAGACGCCGCACCCCACACAGATAACCTCGTCAATCTCCGCCTTCCGTTTCTCCTCGTTCCAGATGAGGCCGGGACACCCGAATATCCGGGTACAGAGGCGGCCGCAGCCGCATTCTTCTCCCACGCAGATGGTCTGGTCGACATGGACATCATAATCTTTTTTATTTTTTCTCTGAGGGCTGAGGGCGCAGGCCTTCCGCATGATCAACACCTTGACGCCGCTCGTGTCCTCAATCAGTTCGTTCAACGTTTCCCTGGTCCCCTCCAGGTCGAAGGGGTCTCTGATCTCGACCCGGGCGCCGATGGCTTCGCATATTCGGGCGATATCGATACGGGGGACCTCCTCGCCGAGGACGTTGTGATCCAGGCCCGGGTGGGGCTGGAATCCCGTCATCGCCGTACCGCTGTTGTCCAGTACCATCAGGGTGATATCGGACTTGTTATGAACGGCGTTGATGAGAGCCGGTATAACGGCATGATAAAAGGTCGAATCCCCGCATACCGCCAGGATGGGCTGGTTCATTCCGAACTGTCCCAGTTTTCCGAAGCCGCTGGCGACACCGGTTCCCGATCCCATGGAATGCAACGTTTTGAGGGAGTGAAACCCCGTGGACCCGATGGCCATGGTGTAACAACCGATATCCCCGCAGACGAATCCCTCCCTGCCGTCCATCTCGAGGGCGTTGTGGATGCTGAAGAAGGATGCCCGGTGCGGACAGCCGGGGCAGAAGACCTGTTCACGGCTTGGCGCCCGGGAGACGACGGAGGACTGGGCCGCCTGATCATATTCCTCCGGAACGGGGGTGTAGTCGATCCCCAGGGCGGTGCCGAGCGCTGCGATCACCAGATCGGGGTTCAGCTCTCCCGTCATGGGGATGGTCCCATCATTCTTCCCGTAGAAGGTCTTGATGCCGATCTCACCGGCCTGCTCGGCGGCGAGGATTTTTATATTCTCCTCCAGGAAGGGGAGGACCTCTTCCACCACCAGGACCGTGTCCGTCGTTGAGAGATGCTTTATCATCAGCTTCGGGGGCAGGGGCCAGGTCGTTCCCAGCTTCAGGAGGCCCACGCGGTCTCCCACGCCGAGGACGTTGATCGCCTCCCTGCTGTAGAGGTAGCAGGCACTGCTCGTAATGAGAAGAAGCTCCGGTTTCTCCGGCCCCTCATAGGTATTGAAGGGACTTCCTTCGAAAATCTCGCGCGCCTTCTTGACCTTCTCCTGCTGCTGCTGGTGCTTCCAGGCCACGGGGGCGCTGATGACGATCCCCTCGTCCGGATCGAGGACAAAGCCGTCGAACTTGAACTCGGCTGTCCGTGTCTCATCGGAGAGCTTCCCGTAGGTGATATTTCCGCTGGCGTGGGACATGCGGGTCACGCTCCTGACGACAACGATCTGTCTGAGCTCCTCCGACAGGTCGAAGGCCCACTTCGTCATCTCCTTGGCCTCCTGGAAGGTCCCCGGTTCGAGGAGCGGGATCTCCATCAGCCGCGCGAAGTACCTCGATTCTCCCTCGTTGACACTGGACAGGGCCCCCGGATCATCGCAGGTTACCAGGACAAATCCTCCCCTGGTTCCCGAGCCGACGAGGTGGAGCAGAAAATCGGATGCCACATTCACGCCGTTCTGTTTCATAACGCAGAGCGTCCGCAGTTGAGCGAAGGAGGCCGCCGCAGCAACCTCGAGGGCCACCTTCTCATTGACGGACCACTCGACGTAGAGGTTGCGCTCCTTGGCTACCTTGGAAAAGCTCTCGATGATCTCCGATGATGGTGTCCCCGGATACCCGCTGGCGACGTTGACGCCCGCCTCCAGGGCTCCTCGAACGATTGCTTCGTTCCCCATAACCAGGTATGAAGCGCCTTCTTTTGTATCAATCAAATAGGACATCGTACCCTCCCAGTGTCTTATGCAGTCAGCCGTTCAAGAACTTCAACACTCATTCTCAGATAGGCCTTCACATCATTATCACTCGTGTTGACCATCCCTTCTCCCCGTGCCTTTTCCAGGCCCCGCCTCTTTTTATTTCCGGCGGCCCAGGTCAGGTGTTCGAGGTTTTCCTCCGGCATTGCCGAAAGGGTCAGATATCCTTCCTTTTCGGCCTCCTCGACAATCTTCTTTCCCCGGTCCGTTCGGACGATCAGGGTGTTCATATCGGGACGGCCTTCCATTACCCCCACGGAAAGGTCGGAAAACTCGGAGGTCATATCGATGCAGTAAGAGCACCCGTTGGGGACCAGCTCACGAATCTCGTTCAGTGAAATCTCCAGTTTTGTGCCGTTGTCTCCGAAGACCTCCAGGATCTCCGACGGAGGGGGAGGGATATCGATCTTTCTGATCCGGCCGATCTCGATCCGCTCGGCGAGGAAGGGCTCGAAGAGCCTGAAATCGATTGCCCAGGTGCAGAACAGGCCAACAACGAGCCCGAAGGGATCCACAAAGTCATCGGCCTTGAGCGGATTCGAGCGCATCAGCGCTGTTGCCAGTACCTGACAGGGGGTGCCGACGACACCGATATTTTTGTATCCATCCTTGACGGCTTGGTTTGCCGCCGCGAGGGTCGGTGCCGCCGTATACTTTGAGGTGCTGCATGAAAGGGCATCCTCCGGGTTGGTGACAAAACGGGGAATGGGCAGGAGTCCCTTCCGATCGGTCAGGACCGCCCCGTCGATATACCTTTTCTGAAGTGCGAAATAGATAAGAGCCGACACGACCCCGCCCGCCTGCGGCGCCATATCCTTGAGACGGTCACCGGCCCGTGCCGCGGTGATCGACTGGTACGAGCCGAGGGGATTGCCGTCATACCCTTTGCCGAAGAGGCTCTGGGAGAGCTCGTCGAGATCGACCTCTATCTTGGGACAATAGGCAAAACATCGTCCCTCGTCGATGACACAGGGGAAAAGGACCGCCGTTTTCCCCCGATATGACCGGTAGTAGGGGCACAGGTCGATGCAGGCCCCACACCCCGTGCAGAGACGGGTGTCGAGAACATATTTCTGAAGTTCTTCCTGCCCCCTCTTGAGAACTCTTTCTTCCATCCGATTCGACCTCCCTCGGGTTTCAATGGTCGGTAAAAATACCGCGTATCCCTACTACATCCGGGAAGTATACGTACCTGTTTCTCCGTATGGTGTCAATCATTTCTTGAACCGGTGGAAGGTCGATCCCGCCGGGCCGTAACTTCTAAACAGTTGGGGGTGGGTGCCCAGTCTTTCCAATGGACACCCCCCCGTTTTTGTGGTAGTTACCTGCAAGGATTTCAAGGGACTGTGCCGGATAAGATGCGGAGATTTGTATGGATATAAAAAGGGTCGGGATTATAGCGAACAGCACCAAGGAGAAGGCCCCCGAGTATGCATTGCGGCTTGCCGGGTGGCTCTCCGAGAGGGACGTGGAGGTCCTCTTCGAGGAAGAGATCGCGGGAAAAACCAATATGCCCGGTGTCGCCAGGGACAAGCTGGCGTCGGCGGTGGATATGCTGGTCGTCTTCGGCGGAGACGGGACACTCCTGATGGCGGGGCGTTTGGCGATGGGGTCCGATGTGCCTATCCTGGGGATCAATATGGGAGGGTTCGGTTTCATGACGGTGGTCAACCTGGACGAGATGCTCGACGCCATGGAGGTGATCCTCGATGGAAAGTGCAGCGTTTCCCGGAGGATGATGCTGAACGTGTCCGTGGAAGGAACCCAGCACCCCGCCTTCAATGACGTGGTCATCAACCGGGGAAATCTCTCCCGGATGGTCAATCTCGAGACCTTTGTCGACGGGAAGTATCTGGGCACCTTCAAGGCGGACGGTCTTATCATATCGACACCCACCGGCTCCACCGCCTATTCCCTCTCTTCCGGCGGTCCCATTATCATGCCCGAACTCAACTCCATTATTGTCAACCCGATCTGTCCGCACACCCTGACGAACAGGCCGATCGTTCTCCCCCCCGAGGCCGTCGTAGAGGTGGTCGTGTGGACGAAAGAGGGGGAGGCGTCCGTAACGCTCGACGGGCAGGATCTGTTTATACTGAGGTCGGGTGACCGGGTGAACATACGAAAATCAAAAGACTATATTAATCTTGTGGAATCTCCCCATCGTGATTATCTGGAGATCCTGCGGACCAAACTGGGGTGGGGCGGATTGCCCGGGTAAGATGCTGACGGAACTGAACATCAAAAATCTCGCCATCATCGATCATCTGAATGTTGCCTTTGCCGGGGGGCTCAATATCCTGTCCGGGGAGACGGGGGCTGGCAAATCGATCATCATCGGTGCGGTGAGTCTTCTCCTCGGAGACCGAGCCTCGAGCGATCTCGTGCGCTCGTCCGCAGAAGCTGCGGTTGTCGAGGCGCTCTTCGACATCGGCGGCAATGAAGAGGTGCAAAAGATACTCAAAGAGGCCGGGATGGACGGGGGTGACGAACTGCTCCTCAAGCGGGTAGTGTCGAGGGAGGGACGCAACAAAATCTATATCAACGGAAGCCCGGCAACACTGGGGATGCTCGCATCGCTCGGAGAGATGCTCGTCAACATCTGCGGTCAGCGCGAGCACCAGATCCTCCTCGATGTCGACAACCATATCGACATTCTGGATGCCTTCGGCGGGCTGATGCCGCTCAGGGATGAATTCTACGGTCTCTACACCGACTGGCAGGGGTTGAAAAAAGAACTGGCCGAGCTGGAGGCCAGGAATGACGAAAAGGTTCAGAGGGAAGAACTGCTGAGATTCCAGCTGGATGAAATCGAGAAAAGCAGTCTGACAATCGGTGAGGACACGGCCCTGCAGGATGAGAAACGAATCCTCGCCAATGCGCAGAAGCTTGATGAATATGCGACCCGGGCGCATGACGCCCTGTATGCCGCCGAGGGTTCGGTCCTGGAGCGGCTGGGCTGTATTGTTGACGATATCAGGGAAATCCGGAAGATAGATCCCGGCCTGAAGGTCTCGGAGGAAGAGGTGGAGTCGGCGCTCTTTAATCTCGAGGAGGTCTCCTTCACCCTGAGAGATTATGTGAAGGAGATAACCTTCGACCCGGCGAGGCTGGAGGCAATCGACGACCGGCTCGAATACCTGGGAAAACTCAAACGCAAGTACGGTGCGACGATTGAGGACATCCTGCACAGGAAGGAAGAGATAGCACAGGAGCTGGATGGGATCGCCTATCTCGGGGAGGAGATCGTCCGTGTCTCCGAGGAGATTGGCCGGAGGGAAGAATTGATCCTCGAAAAGGCGGTGGGCCTGTCTGCACGGAGGAGGGAGACCGCCGGTGTCTTGAAGGGGACGATCGAGGAGGAGATTCGATCGATGAGGATGGCCGACACGGTCTTTGAGGTCCGATTCATGAACCCTCCCGGCGGAGGGGACGCCTCTTCCCTGAACCCGAAGGGGATGGACGAGGTGGAGTTTTACCTGTCGACCAACGTGGGCGAGGACCTGCTGCCCCTCAACCGCATCGCCTCCGGGGGGGAGCTGTCCCGGATCGTCTTGGCCATGAAAAAGGTGCTGGCGGGGACCGGTGCGGTCGGCACGGTCGTCTTTGACGAGGTGGACAGCGGGATCGGGGGCGCCGCGGCAGAGGTCGTGGGTGAAAAGCTGAAGGATGTATCCAGGCATCACCAGGTTATCTGCATCACACACCTTCCGCAGATAGCCTGTTTCGGAGATATGCACTTTCTCGTCTCCAAGAAGGTGCAGGGGGAGAGAACCAATGCGGGCGTGGCTCTGCTTTCGGAGGGGGAGCGTCTCGACGAGATCACGCGGATGCTGAGCGGTGTCGAGATAACGGAAAAGACCAGACAGCACGCATCCGAGATGCTGAAGATGGCCAGACGATGAAAGGGTGCGGAGAAATCGAGAGACGGGTGTAGGAGATGCTGCGAAAGGCAAAGGTAAGTGACGCAAAGATAATCCATCAGATGATCAATCTTTCTTCAAATAAGGGGGAGATGCTCCCGCGGTCGCTGATGGATCTGTACGGCAGTCTGCGGGACTTCTACGTATATCTCGACGGTGACGAGACTCTCGTCGGTTTCTGCGCCATGCATATCTTCTGGGAGAACCTGGCGGAGGTACGATCCCTGTACGTACGGAGCGAAAACAGGAGATCGGGTATCGGCAGAAAGCTGGTGGAGGCATGTATCTCCGAGGCGATAACGCTCGACCTGCTGAGGATATTTACCCTTACCTATCAGACCGAGTTCTTCGAGAGCCTCGGCTTTGTCGTCACCGACAAATCAGAGCTTCCTCAAAAGGTGTGGTCCGATTGCTTCAAATGTTCGAAGTACCCGGATTTCTGCGATGAAGTTGCGATGCTTATAGAACTCTGAGACACGTCCGTCATTTCTTATATTGCTCTCCTTTCATACGTACAGAGGGAGCCTTTGCGTCGTGCATTTCTTTCCCGGGGGGTTCCTCTCGCCGTTCATCTGTCAAACCCGGAGAAAAAAGACTGCCCGTGGAAAAGACCGCAAACCAGGTGTGCGGTCGCGTCGATGGAGGGATATCTGCCGGAAAAAGGCGGTTCGGGGAGGAAGGGTCTTGACAGGAATTTTAAGGTAATATATTTTACCAGAAAATATAGCGATCAAAGTTATAAAACTACCGTGCGAAGGGAATCGGCGTGGACACCTTTTTTAATCCTGAATCAGTTGCAATAATAGGGGCTTCTAATTCTCCTTTCAATCTTGGGGCGACGATCTGCAGGACGCTTCATGAATATTCATCATTTGACGGGCGGGTCTATGCCGTCAACCGGAAGGGAGAGCCGGTACACGGGTGCGAGGGCTTTGTCTCCGTGACGGATATCCCCGGTGATGTGGATCTTGCGGTTATTATCACCCCGGCCGATGTCGTCCCCTCCTTTGTAAGGCAGTGCGGAGAGAAGGGCATTGGACATATCATCATAGAGAGTGCGGGTTTCTCCGAGGGGGGGGCGCAGGGCAGGGCCATGCAGGAGGAGATCAGCGAGGTGGCGGCGGAATGCGGGATCAGGATTATGGGCCCCAACTGCCTGGGAGTGCTCAATGCCCGTAACCAGTTCTGCTGTTTTTACGGCATTTTTGAAGATAGTTTCGGTGCATTCATGTCGGAACCGGGGAGCGTGTCTTATATTATCCAGAGCGGCGGGATCGTGGCGGTTGTGCTGGAATCACTGGTGAAGGATGTGGTAAAAGCCAACAAGGCGATCAGCATCGGAAACAAATCCGACGTGGATGAAGCAGACATGATCGAGTACCTGAATCAAGACGACACCACGGACGTTATCGGTATGTATCTTGAGAATATCCGGCATGGCCGGAAATTCCTGGATGTTGCGCGAGGTGTCAGAAAACCGGTCCTGGTCTTCAAGGTGGGCAGGACGGACGAGGGTGCGCTGGCGGCGCGGTCACACACGGCGGGGATGGCCAACAACGACGCTATCTTCGAGGGTGCGTGCCGGCAGGCGGGGGTCATCCGGGTCCATTCCATCTCTGAGCTGCACTCTCTCCCCAAGATATTTACGAGCATGCCCCCCCTGCGGGGAAGGAGAATAGCCGTTTTTACTAATTCGGGAGCCTTCGGAGGTATTACGGCGGACCTGCTGGTGGACGCCGGTCTGGAGATGGCGTCTCTGTCACCGGAGACCCAGGAAAAATTGAGCAGGACGGGGCAGATCTTTAATGTCTCGAATCCCATAGACCTGGGGCCCGCCCTCTCCATGCAGACCTTTCTGGATATATTCGATATTCTCCTCTCCTCGGACGAGGTTGACGGCCTGCTGCCGATCCCCAGTCTCTGGCACCCCATGATTATCGATGCGATAGGAGAACTGGTAAGGAAGTGCCGCCACTACCGGAAACCCGCGGCAATCTATACCCCCAATGCCGTGTACCGGACGGTATCTTACCGGGATGAGTACCAAGTTCCCCTCTTCGAATCGCCCGAGGAGGCGGTGAAAGCGCTCCAGGTATCTCACCAGCACTATCTTTATCTCCTCCGGAAGGATGGTACGTCGGATTTCGAACATAGCGGCGAATTCGCTTGGAACGGTAATCCTTGCCAGGGGGTTGCCTGAGAGGGGGTGTCCGCCCCATGAAACGGCTCCGTCTCGTTTGTACGATAGCGGTTATACTGTCCATTACCTCCATGGTCACGTCCCTCTGTGCGGCCGGGCAGCAGATAACCATCATCCACACAAACGATCTCCACTCTCACCTCCTGGGTTTCTCGCCCAATATCGATTATACTCCCTTGAAGGTCGGGGACGATGCGACGGTCGGTGGATGGGCACGGATAGCGGGTGTTATCAGCGAGGTAAGGCGCAATCGAACGAATCCAGTCCTGGTACTGGATGCCGGTGATTTTCTGATGGGTTCGCTCTTCCACATGCTGAGCCGAGAGGAGGCCTTTGAACTCAGACTGATGGGGGCGATGGGGTATGATGTTGTAACCCTCGGCAATCACGAGTTCGATCTCAAGCCCGCCGGTCTGGCCCGTATCCTCTCGGCCGCTGAACGGTTCCCGATTCCTTCGATAGTCCTCTCCAATGCAATCTTCAGCGATGAGAGCGTTGCGGACAATGATCTGGAACGGGTCTTTACCCGGGGAGTCGTGAGGCCATACCGGATCATCGAAAAGGGTGGTATCCGGATCGGTCTCTTCGGTCTCATGGGGAGGGATGCTGCCGAGGTCGCCCCCTTCGCCTCCCCCGTTACCTTCGAGGACCCGGCCATCGCGGCGCGAAAGATGGTTGAAAAACTTCGCAGCGAAGAGAAGGTCGATATCGTGATCTGTCTGTCACACAGCGGTCTCGCCGACGACCCCGAGCGGTCCGAAGACGAGATCCTGGCACGCCAGGTCCCCGGGATCGACATTATCATCAGCGGCCACACCCATACGAAGACCGATCTCAGGAGGGTACATGACACGCTCATCGTCCAGGCCTGGTCCTACGGGAGACAGGTGGGCGTGATGGACATCACCTGGGATAGCGGCAGGGTGTCCCTGAAGAGCTATCGCCTCATCGATATCAATGATTCCATCGGAGGAGACCCCCGAATTGCCGCTATGATCGATGTCTTTGAATCCCGCATTGATGAAGAGTTTCTGGTGGCGAAGGGACTTGCCTTTCGCCAGATAATCGCGCACACTCCCTTCACGCTTGAGATCAGTGAAGAGGAATGCAACCTGGGAAACCTGATTGCCGATTCGATCCCCTGGTACATCAATACGCGTGATCCTGATCCGGGTGGCCCGGCCGGTCGAGTGGAGATAGGGGTGATCAGCAACGGGGTGATCCGCGATGCGATCAAACCGGGGAAGACAGGGGGCATCGCCGTCTGTGATACCTTCCGTGCCATCCCGCTGGGGATCGGATTCGATGACCGGTCTTCGATGGGATATCCCTTGATATCGTTTTACATCTACCCCGCAGAGGTGAAAAAGGCCCTGGAGATACTGACCAGCATTTACCCTCTGAAGGGCCCGGATTACTACCTCCAGATCTCGGGGGTCAGATTCTCGTACAACCCCCACCGGATGATCTTTGACCGGGTAACGGAGGTATGGCTCGGTGACGAACAGGGGGGGTACGCCCCTCTGGACTGCTCGGCTTCGAACAAGAGGCTTATCCGGGTTGCCGCCGACATCTACAATGCTACCTTTCTGAAGGTCGTGGGGAACTTCACCTGGCATATCCTGGATATCGTTCCGAAGGACCGAAACGGAAACCCCACCCCCGATCTGAAAACTGTCCGTGTCGACGCAGACAGGCAGACGCCCGGGATCCAGGAACTCAAGGAATACATGGGCGTCATGGACTATATCCGATCGTTTCCCGATACCACGGGAGACGGCGTGCCGGATATCCCGGAGAGGTACCGGGGCAGACTGGGCCGTCAGCGTGTCGAGGCCAGCTGGAATCCCTTCGAGCTGTTGAGGGGAGGAACGTATGTTACCTGGATTGCCTTCGGCTCCCTGCTCGCCCTTCTCCTGATCGTCATCCTGATCGCCGGGTTTGTCCGGCGTATGCTCAGGAGATCATAGCAAGATCACTCCCCGGCAGACATAATATATCTTGACAACGAAGCAGGCGCCATTGTAAGCCAAGGGCATCCGAGGATAATTCCGCCGGTCGAAACGGCAGGAATCCGGATCGAATACATGCGTAGTAGACGACGGACCATCGTGCTCTGCGGAGTGTGGTGGTCTTTTGCTACCTGGAAACGTAAATATTATTAAGGAGATATATGTTATGACGAAAGCGATAGCGACGGGGGACACGATAAGCGTACACTACACCGGAAGACTTGAGGACGGTGACGTCTTTGATTCTTCCGATGGACGTTCTCCCCTCAAATTTACCGTGGGAACAGGACAACTCATCAAGGGCTTTGACGATGCCGTTGTCGGCATGGTCCCCGGAGAGAAGAAAACGGTGACCGTCTCGCCGGAAGAAGGATACGGCGAGCGCAGAGAGGATCACGTGGTCGACTTTCCCAAGGCGAATATCCCCCCAGATATGGACCTTGAAGTCGGCATGGTTGTCCAGATGTCGGATCAGTCGGGGCGTCCCATACCCGTCATTGTCGCGGAGATACTCGATGATGTGGTCAAGATGGATGTGAATCACCCCCTGGCGGGAAAGACCCTGGCGTTCGATATCGAGATCGTTGAAACGGGTCTCGAACCGGATTGCCAGACCTGCTCGGGCAACTGCGGTGGTTGCGGAGCTTGAGCGAGGACCGGTCGGTAAGACCCGCACCTTGTTTCCCCGATGCCGTTGATGTTTTTCCGTCTATCTGGCACACCTGAATCTCGAAACCACGGATCGGCTGGTGGACAGAGAATATGAGGAAAATCCTGTACTGCTTGGTTATATGTTTCCTGGCCGGGTGTGCGCTGACGCCGCCGCAACGGGAAGCGATTGCCCCCCTTGTCGCGGTTTCCCCCCGGGCACTGCCCCCCCTGATCGATGATCTTGACCGGGCCTCCCTTGAGCGTGCGATCGGGAGGAGCATGGAGTATTACAACCGGCTGCCCGATGAACGGGGATTTCGCTTCGGGGATCGCGTATACACGGCGGGGGAACTGAAAGAGTCGCTTCGCGATTTTCTGGAGATTATCAGGACGTCGGATTCCGACCGGCAGATTGCCGAGAGGGTCCGTCGGACTTTCGACCTGTACAAAAGCACCGGAAGGGACGAAGGGGAGGTTCTCTTTACCGGGTACTATGAACCGATCCTTGCCGGGTCGTTTGATCGGACGGAGGAATACCGCTATCCCATCTACCGGACACCCGGCGATCATGTGGTTATAGATCTTGGGGAGTTCAAAGGGAAATACAGGGGGGATCGGATCATCGCCCGTATTGAAGGGGACAACGTCGTTCCCTACTATACGCGTGAAGATATCGATGTCAAGGGGTGCCTCGAAGGGAGGGGGCTTGAGCTCCTCTGGCTTTCCGATCCCATCGATCTGTTCTTCCTCCAGATTCAGGGGTCCGGCGTTGTGCGTCTCCCGGGGGGCGATCTTGTCCAGGTGAGCTACGAACAGAGCAATGGTCACCCTTACAGCAGCGTGGGAAGGCTGCTGGTGGAGCAGGGAAAGATGTCCATGGAAGAGGTGTCGCTCGAAGGGATCAAGCGATACCTGCGCCAGCATCCTGACGAGATGTTTGATATCCTGAGCTGTAATGAGAGCTACGTATTCTTCCGTATTGTCGAAGACGGGCCCGTGGGGAGTCTCGATGTCACGGTGACGCCGGGCAGATCCATCGCCACCGATGCGGGTATCTTTCCCAAGGGCGCCCTTGCCTTTATCCGGGTGAAAAAACCCCTTATAGATGAAGAGGGTGCCATCATATCGTGGGAGCCCTTTTCACGGTTTGTCCTCAACCAGGATACGGGGGGAGCGATCAAGGGCCCGGGTCGAGTTGATCTGTTCTGCGGACGCGGAAGGGACGCGGAGGTGATGGCCGGACACCTGAAGGAAGCGGGGGAGCTGTACTTTCTTGTGAAGAAGCGATAATCCTTCCGGCGGCCCGTTTCGGTACGTGGTCCGCCTTACACGAGTGCGAAGGCAAGGGAGGCGGTGGTCCCGAGATTGACCGCTATGTTGAGTCCGCACAACCGCTCCAGTGCGATGCTGTCTCTGTCCTTTCTCATGAGCAGCCCCCCGGTGACCAAGGCTGAGAGTATAATCACGGGGATATACAGGTACAGAGCCCTGACGGGGACACCGGCGTGTATGGCGCAGAACATTGCCCCCCATGCAATGACCGATGCCGCGGCATAGAGTGCAATTCCCCTCTCCACCCCCAGACGGACGAGGATGTTCCTTTTCCCGGTCGCCCGATCCGCCGGGTAGTCGTGAAATTCGTTAAGAAGCGTCACGTTGAATACCGTCAGACCGACGGGAAGCCCCATCCAGTGTATAAGCGGGTGCAGGTGCCCGGTCTGGATATAGAAGGCCGTTGCTATCGGGAGCCAGCCATAGCAAAACCCGATGAGGATTTCGCCGATTCCCCTGGTTACCAGTCGCACCGGCCTGGTCGAATAGAAGAATCCCGAAGCGACGCCGAGGGCCCCCAGGGGTATCGTGTATGGTCCCGTATCGAGGCCGAACTGGAGAATGATACCGATGATGCCGGCACCTATAAACGCAATGATACTTGCACCGTGCGCCTCTCTCCCCGAGACGGTGCCCTCCTGAATAACGCCGGACCCCCCCGAAAACCTGCTCGCGAAGAGGCCCTGAGATATGGCATCTTCCCGGCAATCGGAGTATTCGCCGGCGTAATAGGTTGAAAGCATCACGGAAATCACCGCCAGTATTCCCAGAACGGCTATCGCCGTATGAAAGACCCCGTCCACCCTCCATGCCAGGATTGTGCCGAGGATAAAGGGGAAGATCCCTACCGAATGAAAGGCCGGCCTCGAAAGCTTGAGCCACCCCGCTGCCTTTCGTATAACAGTTGAAGATTCCATAATGATTGCGCTGCCCCCCGTGCACGAGTCTTCTCATATATGACCGTTCCGTAACAGGTCACGATGCCCTCATGTTTCGACGGTGGGGTTTCACCACGCCGCATAGTCCGGCTCCCGTGACGAGATCTTTTATATCAGTTTCCTATAGTTTTTGCTTGATTGTTGATTTTCTTTATGCTACTCCATTCCCTAATATCTCTATTGCTGTGCTGATGTGGGTTTGCGGCATTTCTTGCAGTTTTCCTCAGGGAAGTTTTACCGATGTTATCAGCCTGACGGGTTGGTGCTTGGAGAGATTGCCGGGAGACGATGTCACAAGCACCTGATTTATAAACAGTATCATACAATAAATAACGAGGAGGAGGGGAAAAATGACGAAAGCCGAATTAGTAGCAGCTATTGCGGGGGATGCGGGGATAACCAAGGCTCAGGCTGGCAGGGCTTTGGATTCGTATATTGCCAATGTAACCAAGGAGCTCAAAAAGAGCGGTAAGCTCGGCCTTGTAGGGTTTGGAACGTTTTCGGTCGTAAAGAGGAAAGCGCGGACCGGGCGCAATCCTCAGACGGGAGCGAAGATCGAGATCAAGGCGAAGAATGTCGTCAAGTTCAAAGCGGGCAAGGGACTTGCTGATAAGGTCTGATCGTGGCTTAAAGATCATGTCGGCCCCTGGTTGTAGAGCCAGGGGCCATTTTTTTGCCCGCCCGTTCCTCTTCTCTCCACTCTTCGACCTTTTCCGGAATGTGTAGAAGGTGCCTATGAATATCGGCGATTCATTGAGACGGCTTTCCGTCCTGCCGGTGTTGAGAGATGCGGGCAGATGCGCGGAAAAGATGGGTTTTGGCGCATATGCCGTGGGCGGGTTGGTGCGTGACCTGTTTCTGCGACGTGTGACCCTCGATGTCGATGTGGTGATAGAAGGAGACGGGGTTGCCTTTGCGTCCCGGTTTTCTGCCGATCACGGTGCACGCCTTCTCGTATACGAGAGGTTCAAGACCGCAAGCCTCACGTTTCCCGACGGTTTCAAGATGGATGTGGCGACGGCACGGACGGAAACCTATGAGCGACCTGCCGCGCTCCCCCTGGTGAGGCCGGGTTCTATACGGGACGATCTGTTCCGAAGGGACTTTTCCATTAACACCCTTGCGGTCTTTCTGAATCCCGACCGGTTCGGAGAGCTGCTCGACCCCTTCCAGGCGAGAGACGATATACGGGGGGGGGTGATACGGATCCTGCATGACAGGAGCTTTATCGATGACCCCACGCGGATATTCCGGGCCGTACGGTTTGAGAAACGGTTCGATTTCAGGATGAACGACATGACGAGGCGGTGTATCAGGGATGCCGTCTCTGCGGGTCTCATAGAACTCCTGTCCGGTTACCGGATCGCCTCGGAACTGCAACTTGTATTGCAAGAGGGGGATCCGTTCCCCGCCGTACGGCGCCTCGGAGAGCTCGGCGTCCTTTCGCCGGTCGCCAGGAGGGGGAAAAAACACAAAGAGGTGAGGAGGCTGCTGGGGAGAATGGAAGAGATGAAACTGCCCGTTTGACACGGGACATTCTTTTTTGTTATACGATCGCTTCGTGTTGTTGTGCAGGCACGTGGAAGGGTTCTGAACCCGTACCCTTCCGGCGGTTCGGACTCGTCTTCAAAACGGTGCCCTTCGGGCACGGGATACAGTATATTTTCTGAGGAACAGTTGTGAAAAAAAAACGAATCTTAAGCGGTATGCGCCCGACGGGGAGGTTGCACCTGGGCAATCTTCACGGGGCGCTCAAGAACTGGGTGGATATACAGGATTCGGACACCTATGATTGCTTTTACTTTGTCGCCGACTGGCACGCCCTGACGAGTGACTACAAGGATACCGGCCTCATCAAGGCGTACTCCCTGGATATGGTTGTAGACTGGCTGAGTGTGGGGCTGGACCCGGCCAGGAGCACCCTCTTCGTCCAGTCGGAGGTCAAGGAACACGCCGAACTGTTTCTCATTCTCTCCATGATAACCCCCCTCTCCTGGCTGGAAAGAAACCCGACGTACAAGGAGATGCAGGAGGAGCTGTCCAACAAGGATATCGGGACCTTCGGTTTTCTCGGGTACCCTGTCCTCCAGGCGGCTGACATCATCATGTATAAGGCCTACGGGGTCCCTGTCGGCGTGGATCAGCTTCCCCACGTGGAACTGACGCGTGAGATTGCCCGAAGGTTCAATTTTCTCTACAAGGAGATCTTCCCCGTTCCCGAACCCCTTTTGGCTGAGGTGCCCAAACTCCTCGGGCTTGACGGACGGAAGATGAGCAAGTCATACGAGAATACCATCTACCTCCGGGACCGGGGAGATGTCCTCAGGCAGAAGATCGCCTCCATGTTTACTGATCCCCAGCGGATGAGGAGGACGGACCCGGGCAGACCCGACGTCTGTAATGCCTTCCCGTTTCACACGATATACTCATCCCCTTCAGACGTGGACGAGATAGCGGATGCGTGCAGGAAGGCCAACATCGGCTGTGTGGAGTGCAAAAAGCGTCTCGCACAGCGAATCGTGGAGGGAATGGCGCCCATACACGAACGGCAGGATTATTACCTGGCCCACCTGGAGGACGTGAAGGAGATCATGGCCGATGGCGTTCGGAGGGCCTCGAAGATAGCGCGCCTGACCATGGAACAGGTACGGGAAGCCGTAAAGATATGACGGACAGGGCATATGAGATCAAGCTGGATATATTCGAAGGTCCTCTGGATCTGCTCCTCTACCTGATCAGAAAGAACGAAGTCGATATATACGACATCCCCATTGCCCTCATAACCAAACAGTACATGGAATACATCAATGTGATGAAGGCCCTCAACCTCGACCTCGCCGGTGAATATCTGGTACTTGCCGCCACGCTGACGCATATCAAGTCGAGGATGCTTCTTCCCCCCAGTGAAGAAGAGGAAGAGGAAGAGGTGGATCCCCGTGAGGAGCTGGTTCAACAGCTCCTCGAGTACAAGACCTTCAAGGAGGCCGCACTGGGCCTGGGCAGGATGACCATCCTCGGGCGGGATGTGTTCGGCAGGGATCATGCCGTTGAGGAAAGCGAGGGGAGTGAAGGACCCCTCAGGGAGATCGGGATCTTTGAGCTCGTCGAGGCCTTCCGGAGGGTTACCTTCGCCGCCGGCCGGCACGATATCATGGAGATAGACATCGAAAAGATATCCCTCTCCGACCGAATCAATGATATAGTGGACGAGCTGGAAAAGAGGGGAGAGCTTACCTTTACCGATCTGCTGGGGGAGACGGACAGCCGCAGGAGGCTCATATACACCTTTCTGGCCATTCTTGAACTGATGAAACTGAGAATAATTAAAGCATATCAAGCGGTTCCGTACGGGGTCATCAGGATACGCCTCGCGGGGGGGATCGATGGATAACCTGAAGGCCATAATCGAGGCCCTTACCTTTGTCTCTGATACGCCGGTGACGGTGGCCGCCATGGAGGGTATTCTGGAGGATGTATCGAAGAAGGAGATCTCCTCGGCACTTGATGATCTGATGCGGGAGTACGAAGAGCGGGGTGGGGGCATATTTTTAAAGGAGATCGCCGGAGGCTACCAGTTCAGGACCGGCGAGACCCTCGCTCCATGGGTGCTGAAACTGAAGGGGCAGAAGGCCATGGACCTGAGTCCGGCCGCCATGGAGACGCTTGCGGTAGTCGCCTACCGGCAGCCCGTCATGAAGTCGGAGATAGAACGGGTAAGGGGTGTGGACGTAAGCGGCATCCTGAGGGGGCTCTTGGAGAAGAATCTGGTGCGGATCATGGGAAGAAAGAACGTCCCGGGCAGGCCCATCATCTATGGAACGACCAGGAAATTTCTTGAAACATTCGGTCTCAAGGCCCTTTCGGATCTGCCCACACTGAGAGACTTCAAGGAGCTGGAGGGGTGATCCCGTATGGAACAGCGCCTTCAGAAGATACTCGCCGGGTGCGGTGTGGCGTCCCGGCGCGGCGCGGAACAGATGATGCGGGATGGTCGGGTCAGCGTGAACGGCAGGGTGGTAACACAGCCGGGGACAAAGGCCGATGACACGCGCGATGAGATACGCGTTGACGGGAGTCTCATATCACGAGCCGCGGTAAGCCGTGTCTATCTGATGCTGAACAAGCCGGCGGGATATGTCGTTACCCTGAAGGACCCGCACGACCGGCCGATTGTTACCGATCTGCTGAGGGATGTTCCGGAGAGGGTGTTCCCCGTCGGACGGCTCGATTACGATTCAGAGGGGTTACTCCTGATGACCAATGACGGTGACTTTTCATACCGTCTGCAGCATCCGGCATTCAAGGTTCCCAAGACCTATATGGTAAAGGTTCAGGGAAATCTTACGCGGAGTGATGTCGAGACGGTCCGGAGGGGAGTGATGCTGGAAGACGGCACCTTTAAACCTGTCTGGGTGAACGTCGAGAAGAGCAACCGGAAGAGCTGCTGGGTAGAGATGACCATCCTTGAGGGGCGCAACAGGATCATACGAAGGTTTTTCGATTCGATACGCCACCCTGTGGCGCGGCTGATACGGACGGCCATTGCCGATGTCGGCCTCGGCGATCTTAAGGCCGGAGAATACCGATATTTACAGAAAAAAGAGGTGCAGGCCCTGATTGACTCTTCGGGCACACGTGACAAAAAAGTGCCGGCCTGAAAAATAATGAAAATTATCTTGACTTTAATACCAAAATAAATAATATCAGGAGACAATCATCTGCTAGAGATGTGCAACGGGTTTTGAGTCTATTTTGAAAAGGTGATAGGGGGTCTTATGAATAAATCAGAATTGATAGATGCCTTGAGCAAAAAAGAGGGTTTGACGGAGAAACAGGCCGCAGATGTGGTAGGCCTGATCTTTAAGGGCTTCGGCAATCAGCTTAAGAATGGAGGCAGGATAGAGATCAGGGGATTCGGGAGTTTTGTCGTACGGAACTATGATTCATATACGGGAAGGAATCCGAAAACAGGCGGGACCATCCATGTAGCCCCCAAGAAACTTCCCTTTTTCAAGGTAGGAAAAGAGCTCAAAGAAAGAGTGAATGCAGGCAGATAGATAGCCCGATGTCGTGTGTCTTTCAAAAACAGGTCTGGGAAACCGGACAGTAGATGTATGCTTCAATCAAGAGGGGGGTGTATCTCCCCTCTTTTTGATTTTGAGGACCGAGAATGCTTCGTTTCTTGAAGGTGTCGCGCCCCCATCTCTCCAGCTTTCCCCTTTCAACATGAACCCGTAACAATTAATACAGGTTGCGCGTATGTCCGCAGGAACGTTTTATATCCATACCTTTGGCTGCCAGATGAATGTCCATGATTCTGAACAGATGGCGCATCTTCTTGGTGAGGCGGGATATGTGGAGGCCGGCGAGGCCGCCGGGGCGGATATTATCATCATAAACACCTGCAGCGTGCGGGAGAAGGCGGCCCAGAAGGCATACAGTCACCTGGGGAGGTTGAAGAGGCTCAAGAAAAAAAATCCCTCTCTTATTATGGGAGTAACGGGGTGCCTCGCCCAGGAGTTGGGGGGCGGATTGTTCAGAAAGGCCCCCTATCTTGATCTTGTCATCGGCACGCATAATATCCATCGCCTCGTGGAGATGATAGCGGAGATTAAAGACAGAGGAACTCAGATCGTGGACACCTCTTTCCACCGGTCGGTACGGTCTCTGGGGGTCCTGGCCCTCCCTTCCCCTGAATCCGTAAGCGCCTTTGTCACGATCATGCAGGGGTGTAATAATTTCTGTTCTTACTGTATCGTGCCGTACGTGCGGGGGAGGGAGGAGAGCCGGAGGAGCGCCGACATCGCCGACGAGATCCGATTCCTTGCCGGAAACGGTATCAGAGAGGTGACACTCCTGGGGCAGAATGTCAATTCATACGGCAGCGGGCTTTCCGAGAAGATCAATTTCCCGGCGTTGTTGCGAATGATTGACGGTATGGGAGGGATAGACAGGATTCGCTTCACCACGTCTCATCCCAAAGATCTCTCCGGGGACCTGGCCGCCTGTTTTGCGGATCTTGATACGGTGTGTGAGCATATTCACCTACCCGTGCAGTCCGGCTCCGATTATGTGTTGGAGAAGATGAAACGGGGGTATACCGTTGGAGAGTATCTGGAAAAGGTCGATATGTTGAGGGATGCATCCCCGGATATATCCATAACCTCTGATATGATCGTCGGATTCCCGGGCGAAAAAGAGAGTGACTTCCAGAAAACTATTGACCTTATGGAAAAAGTGAGGTTTGATAATATCTTTTCCTTCAGATATTGTGACCGCCGTGGCACCGCTTCGGAGGGGTACAGCGGGAAGGTCGCGGAGACAATCAAGCAGGAACGGTTAGCCAGGCTCCAGTTGCTCCAGGAGGAGCACAGCCTGGAGAAGAACGGATCTCTGGAGGGAAGGGTGGAGGATGTGCTGGTAGAGGGTGTCAGCAAGAACGATAACGCCGATGTTACGGGCAGGACGAGGGGCAACAAGATTGTTAACTTTGCAGGAGGCACTGATCTGATCGGACGGACGGTACGCGTCAGGATCGTACGGGCTCACATGCATTCCCTGAGGGGAGAGGTGCTGTAAGGGAGGGGAAGATGTTGGTAGAGGTAAAGGTGTTCGGACTGGCCATGGATCCCGTCACCAGTACTCCCATCGTGATACTCAAGGATCTGGAAGAAAAGAAGGCCATTCCCATATGGATCGGTCTGTTTGAGGCAAGCGCCATAGCCACACAGATGGAGGGGGTTAACTTGGCGAGACCGATGACGCATGATCTCATGAACGAGATATTGCGTATCCTTGAGGTAAAGGTTCTCAAGATCGTTATCAATGACCTGAGAAACAATACCTTCTTTGCCGTCATCCATATCCTGAAGGGCGAGATCCCCATTACGATCGATTCCCGTCCGAGCGATGCAATCGCCCTCGCGCTGAGGGCCGAGGCACCGATTTTTATAGATGAAAAGATTATTGAACGGTCGATGAATATTGATTTCGGCAGCAAAACGAAGGACCTGAATAAATATACAAAGGAGCAGCTCAAGGAATTTCTGGAAAATCTCTCTTCCGAGGATTTTGGAAAGTATAAGATGTAGCACGGCTGCCCCTGTGAGGTCAGGGATCTGAGAACGGTCCTTTTCTTCACGGAGTGGCGCGGACCGGGCTTCGGTCTGCAGACGCGAGGCCCGAGAAGGTTGCTATGAAAGAGGAAACGAGGCGGCTGTACCTCAAGACCGGTGACCAGGTCTTCCATTCAAAGTTTCCCGAGTGGGGCCCCGGTGTCGTCGTGGAGGAAAGGAATTCCGGGGTGCTGGGCGGGATGTCCTATGTGAGGGTGGCCTTTGGTGACGGACGCACGCGGGTCTTTGATAACAACTTTGCAAACTCCTGCTGCTGTTATTATGCCGGGATCAGAAGATGTTCCTGAAAGCGTGCCTGACGTGACAACGAAGGATATGCGGATAGAGGATGCCATCAGGGCCTTTGGCACCCATATGGAGGTTGAACGGAACCTGTCGTATCATACGAGGAGGAGTTATCTCTCCGATCTGGGACAGTTCGGAAAATTCCTTGTCGAAAACGGAATGGACAGGCCCGGTGATGTTGATCAGGTGGTGATACGGACGTTTCTCGCGTCTCTCTATCGGGGGAAGACGAAAAAGGTTACGATCTCACGGAAGGTGGCAAGCCTCAGGGCGTTTTTTACGTTTCTTCTTCGGGAAGGGGTGATCAGGTATAACCCCGCGCAGATGGTCCAGGCGCCGAAAATAGATAAATACCTGCCCTCCTTTCTGAGCATAGACGAGGTATTCTCTCTTCTGAAGGTGAGGTTCGAACCCGGCGTCTCCGGGCTCAGGGACCGGGCGATCATCGAATTTCTGTATTCGGCAGGGGTGCGTGTGAGTGAGCTGACCGGTCTGAACGTGGCCGATGTCGATTTCTCCAGCGGTCTGGCAAAGGTCAGGGGAAAGGGCAGAAAGGAACGGGTCGTTCCCGTCGGCGGTCCCGCGCTGTCGGCCCTGAAGACCTATGTCGACAGCAGGACGGTGGCGGAAGGAAGCAAGACAGATGCGTACGGCGAAGCACCTCTTTTCCTCAACCGGACGGGTTCACGCCTGACCCCGAGGAGTGTGAGGAGGATCATAGATAAGTACATAACGCTCGGTGGTGTCGGAAAAAAGATCAGTCCTCACGCCCTCAGGCATACCTTCGCGACCCACCTCATGGACGCGGGTGCCGATCTGAGGGTCATACAGGAACTGTTGGGCCATGAAAGTCTTTCCACCACCCAGAAGTATACGTCCGTGAGTGTGAGACGCCTGATGGAGGTGTATGACAAAAGCCACCCACGGGCTCGAGGAGAATAGATGCCATGCAGAAGATGCGGGGAACGACCATTGTAGCGGTGAGACACAAGGGGAAGGTGGCCGTCGCGGGCGACGGCCAGGTGACCCTCGATACGATAGCCCTGAAACATGGCGCGCGGAAGGTCCGGCGCTTGTATAACGACAGAGTGATCGTGGGCTTTGCAGGTGCCACGGCAGACGCCTTCACCCTCTTCGACCGCTTCGATCAGAAACTCGAACAGTACAACGGGAACCTTCTGAGGGCGGCGGTCGAGTTGACCAAGGACTGGCGGACGGACCGTGTCCTGAGACATCTCGAGGCCCTGATGATAGCGGTCAGCGAGGTGGATTTCCTTATCATATCGGGGAATGGAGATGTCATAGAGTCGGACGATGAGGTCCTGGCAATCGGTTCCGGCGGTCCGTATGCCCTGGCGGCGGCGAGGGCCCTTATAGGGCATTCGGAACTGAGTGCGAAAGAGATCGCCGAAGAGGCCATGCGCATTGCCGCCGACATCTGTATCTTCACGAACGACAGGGTTCGAGTCGAAGAACTCGATGTCGCCGAGGCGGCCACGGGCCACGCAACGGAAGATAAAAAATCAAGAACGGGTAAGGGAACAAAGGATTAGGTACCAAGATATGCCATCGACTAACTTGACACCACGAGAGACGGTCTCTCAGTTGGACAAATATATTATCGGCCAGCATGACGCCAAGAGGGCGGTTGCCGTGGCACTTCGAAACCGGTGGCGGCGCCAGAATGTTCCGGAAGAACTGAGGGAAGAGATAGCGCCCAAGAATATCATCATGATCGGTCCCACCGGAGTGGGAAAGACAGAGATCGCGCGCAGGCTTGCCAAGCTCGACAATTCCCCCTTTCTGAAGATAGAGGCCTCAAAGTTTACCGAGGTCGGGTATGTCGGGAGGGATGTCGAGTCGATGATCAGGGACCTGGTCGAACTGGCGATCAACATGGTCAAGTCGGAGGAACAGGAGAGTGTAAGGGTCAGGGCGATGGAGATCGCCGAAGAGCGGATTCTCGATATCCTCCTCCCCCTGAAACGGAGGGAAACGGACCCGCCTGAGCCGCCGGAGGACAACCTTCTTGCCCTGCCTGAGGGTGATGCGCCGGTTCAAGAGGACGGCAGTCGCAACGAAACGCGCGAGAAGCTGCGCCGCCTCTTCCGTGCCGGGAAGTTGGATGAGCGGATCGTGGAGATCGAGGTGACGGACAGTCCGTCCGGTCCCATGATCGAAATCTTCTCTACCTCCGGTGTTGAGGATATGGGGATGAACATCAAGGAGATGTTCGGGAATATCTTTCCGCAGAAGAAGAAGAAGAGGAAGATCAAGGTTGCTGAGGCGGTCAATATGCTGGCCGACGAAGAGGCCCAGAGACTGGTCGACATGGAGAAGGTTACCCGGACGGCGCTGGACAAGGTGGAACAGTCGGGGATCATATTCCTCGACGAGATAGACAAAATCGTGGGGGGGGACACTTCCCACGGCCCTGATGTGTCCCGGGAGGGTGTCCAGAGGGATCTCCTCCCGATCGTTGAGGGATCAACGGTGAATACCAAATACGGTATGGTCAAGACGGACCACATCCTCTTTATCGCCGCCGGCGCATTCAGTATCTCCAAACCATCGGATCTCATACCCGAACTGCAGGGACGGTTTCCCATACGGGTGGAACTCGATCCGCTCGAGAAGGGAGATTTTATACGGATACTGACGGAACCTCACAATGCCCTTGTGAAACAGTATACGGAGATGATGGCCACGGAAGACATACGGCTTGTCTTTCAGGATGAAGCCATCGCCCAGATCGCGGAGGTCGCGGCGCTGGTAAATGAGCGGATGGAAAATATCGGGGCCCGAAGGCTCTATACCGTCATGGAGATACTCCTGGAGGAGATATCGTTCGATGCCCCCGACATCGCGGTTGCGGAGAAGGAGGTCAACATCGATGCCGGGTATGTGAGGGACAAGCTGGAAGATATCATCGAGGACGAGGATCTCAGCAGGTATGTCTTGTAGGTCCGGCAAGCTTTTTAATCTGAAATTCAACCGGTTGAGCAGGAGATCGTAGGGTATGCATTCGAACAATCTGAAGGAACCGATGGAGAAGGCGGATATCCTCCTGGAGGTTCTCCCGTACATACGGCGGTTTTACGGGAAGACCATCGTTATCAAGTACGGCGGTCATGCCATGGCGGACGAGAACCTCAAAGAGATGTTTGCCATGAACATCGTCATGATGAAGTATATCGGGATCAACCCCGTGATCATCCACGGCGGCGGCCCTCAGATCAGCACCCTTCTCACGAAACTGGGGAAGGACTCGAAATTCATACAGGGGATGCGGGTGACGGATGAGGAGACGATGGATATCGTCGAGATGGTTCTTACCGGGAAGCTTAACAAACAGATCGTGGGACTGATCAACAGTCATGGCGGGAGGGCCGTCGGCCTGAGCGGCAAGGACGGAAACATCATAGAGGCGGAGAAATACCTCCTGAGCGAAGAAAAGGCCAAGGATACGCCGCCGGAGATCATCGATATCGGGCTGGTGGGCAAGGTCAGAAAGGTCAACCCCGGGCTTATTGTATCGCTGGTGCAGGACGGGTTTATCCCGGTTATAGCCCCCACCGGTTCCGGAGGCGGGGGTGAGACGTACAACATCAATGCGGATATCGTTGCGGGGGAGATAGCATCCGCCCTCGGGGCGGAAAAACTGGTCCTCCTGACCGATGTGGAAGGCATTCTCGATGAGAAGGGGCGCCTGATACACTCCATCAACGCCGCGGAGGTCAGTGAACTGATCGAAGACGGAACGATAGAAGGGGGGATGTATCCCAAGGTGAAGTGCTGCCTCAAGGCACTGAGGGGCGGGGTTGGAAAGACCCACATCATCGACGGGCGTCTGGATCATGCCGTTCTCCTGGAGATATTCACCGACAGGGGTATCGGGACGGAAGTGGTGCAAGACTGAAGATTATCAACAGATACAGGCACCGGGCGCGAACCCGTGCTGCAGGATCGAAAACGTGAACCGATGACGACGAACGAACTTATCGCTCAATCAAGCAAATACATCATGGGCACCTATGCGCGTCTGCCGATCGCCCTGGTGCGGGGCGAAGGGGTGCGGGTATGGGATGCGGACGGGAAGGAATACCTCGACTTTCTGGCGGGTATCGCCGTGTGCGCCCTCGGCCATTCCAACCCCCAGGTCTCGGCTGCGCTCTGTGCACAGGCCGAGACCTTGATGCACGTGTCCAATATATACCATATCGAGCCCCAGATCCGCCTTGCCGCGCTCCTGGTGGAACACTCCTTCGCGGATAAGGTCTTCTTCTGCAACAGCGGGGCGGAGGCGAACGAGGCGGCAATCAAGCTGGCGCGCAAATACGCCCACGAGCATATGGAGGGAAACCGATATCGGATCATCAGCATGAAGAACTCCTTTCATGGCCGGACCCTTGCCACCCTCACGGCGACCGGGCAGGAGCGGTTCCAGAGCGGCTTCGATCCCCTGCCGACCGGCTTTGAATATGTCCCCTTCGACGATCTTGCTTCACTCGAGAAGGCCGTCACGGAGGATGTCTGCGCCGTCATGCTGGAGGCCGTGCAGGGCGAGGGGGGGATCAGGGTTCCCGAAGAGGGGTACCTCGAAGGGGTGAGGAAGATCTGCGACGATACGGGTGTCCTGATGATACTGGACGAGGTTCAGACGGGGATGGGGCGCACGGGAGCTCTCTTCGCCTACGAAAAGAGCGGCGCAGCGCCCGATATCATGACGCTGGCCAAGGCCCTGGGAAACGGGTTCCCCGTCGGGGCCATGCTGGCCACCGACCGGGTGGCGGTATCCTTCACGCCGGGGAGCCACGCAACCACCTTCGGAGGGAACCCGCTCGCCATGGCGGCGGGACTTTCCGTCATGGATGCGCTCCTGCACCGGGGGGTGCTGGATAACTGCCGGGAGGTGGGGACGTACTTTTGTGAGAGACTCGAAGAGTTAAAGGGAAAACATGCCGTTGTCAGAGAGGTCAGGGGGAGGGGTCTCATGATCGGCGTTGAGCTTTCCATCGAAGGCGCGGATATCGTGAAGGGGTGCATGGAGCGGGGACTCCTCCTGAACTGCACCTGCGGCACGATCCTGCGGTTTGTTCCTCCCCTGATCATTACAAAGGAGGATGTGGACCGCGCGGTTGCCATCCTGGACGGGGTGATGCGAGACGTATGACGAAAGACCTGCTCACGATCTATGGTCTCGATGCCGGCGACGTTGACGAGATATTTACGAGAGCGCGGCGGCTGAAGGATCTCTTGAAAAGAGGTGTGGCGCACGAATCCCTGCGGGGCAAGACCTTGGGGATGCTCTTCGACAAGTCCTCTACACGGACCCGCCTGTCCTTTGAGGCGGGCATCCGTCAGTTGGGCGGGGCGGGAATATTCCTGAGCCGACGCGACATCCAGCTGGGAAGGGGAGAGCCCGTCTCCGACACGGCACGGGTTATGTCCCGGTACATCGACGGTATCATGATACGGACATTCGAGCAGGCGCTGGTCGAAGAATTCGCCCGCTATGCCACCATACCGGTGATTAACGGATTGACCGACCTGCTCCATCCCTGCCAGGTCCTGAGCGATCTCTTCACCATCGAAGAGAAGAAGGGTGGGTATGAAGGGTTAAAGGTGGCCTATGTGGGAGACGGGAACAACATGACGAATTCCTGGATCAATGCTGCGGCCCGGCTCCCGTTTCATCTGGCGATCGCATGTCCCGAGGGGTATGATCCCAACAGGGTTATCCTGGAGCGGGGAACCCGGGAAGCGAAGGAGGGGATAGAAATCCTGCGAACCCCCGCCGATGCGGTCAGGGGCGCCGACGTCATCTATACGGACGTATGGGCCAGCATGGGGCAGGAGGATGAACAGGAGGAACGCGTACGGGCGTTTCAGGGGTACCAGGTGGACGAGAAGCTCCTTGGGTGTGCGAAGGGGGACGCCATCGTGATGCACTGTCTCCCTGCGCACCGCGGAGAGGAGATAGCCGCCGGGGTGATAGACGGACCGCACTCGGTGATCGTTGATCAGGCGGAGAACCGCCTGCATGTACAGAAGGCAATTATGGAAATTCTTATGTCTGGAGGAAGAGAGAAGTGAGCACAAAAATAAAAAAAGTGGTCCTGGCATATTCCGGCGGTCTTGACTCGTCCGTGATCGTCAGGTGGCTGATTGAGACGTACGGATGTGAGGTGATTACCCTCACCGGGGATGTGGGACAGAAGCAGGAGCTTGACGGCCTGAAGGAAAAGGCGGTTGCCACGGGGGCGGTCAAGGCATACGTGGAAGACCTCAAAGAGGAGTTCGTGAGGGACTTTGTCTTTCCCGCCCTGAGGGCCAACGCGATATACGAGGGGAGATACCTCCTGGGCACCTCCCTGGCGAGGCCAATCGTGGCCAAGCGGCAGATCGAGATCGCGCACCAAGAGGGTGCGGACGCCGTCTGTCACGGGGCTACCGGTAAGGGGAACGACCAGGTGAGATTCGAGATGGCCTACATGGCGCTCGATCCCAACATCACGATCATATCCGCCTGGAAGGATGAACACTGGACCCTCAATTCAAGGGAATCCATGATAGATTACGCGGAGAAATACAATATCCCCATAAAGATGACGAAGAAGAATCCCTATAGCGAGGATAGAAACCTTCTCCATATCTCCCATGAGGGGGGGGTTCTCGAAGACCTGTGGGAGGAGCCGCCCGAGGACATGTTCGTGATGACCACCTCCCCCGAGAATGCACCGGACCGGCCTACCTATGTTGAGGTCTTCTTTGAGAAGGGGAATCCGGTGGCGATCGACGGCCAGGCAATGGGCCCCGCCCAGCTCCTGGACCGCATGAACACCCTTGCGGGGGAGAACGGGATCGGCAGGGTTGATATGGTGGAGAACCGTTTCGTCGGCATGAAATCGAGAGGGATCTATGAGACGCCGGGAGGAACAGCGCTGTGGGCGGCCCACCGGGCCATGGAGACGATCACGATGGACAGGGAGGCGATGCTGATACGCGATTCCATCATGCCCCGGTATGCGCAGATCATATACAACGGTTTCTGGTATTCCCCCGAGCGGGAGATGGTCCAGAAGATGATCGATGAGGCGCAGAAGGACGTGACCGGGACCGTTCGTCTGAAGCTGTACAAGGGGAACTGCACGCCGGTCGGTGTCAAGGCCCCCGTGTCGCTGTACAGTGAAAAACTGGCCACCTTTGAGGAAGATGACGTGTATGACCAGAAGGATGCCACAGGATTTATCAAGCTCAATGCGCTCAGATTGAAGATGCAGGCGCTGTTGAAAAAATAACCGATGGTATGACGGAGCCCAGCCATGTCCGGACAGGAAAAGCTGTGGGGAGGACGGTTCTCAGAACCCACCGACAAACGGGTGGAGGAGTTTACCTCCTCCCTCCATTTCGACAGAAGACTCTATCCGTATGATATTGCGGGTTCTATCGCGCATTGCCGTATGCTTGCTGCCCAGGGGATCGTCTCCTCGGAAGAAGCCGAGGAGATTATATCCGGTCTGCAAGAGATACGAAAGGATATGGAGGCGGGGACCTTTCCCCTTTCTCCCGGTCTGGAAGATATCCATATGGCGATAGAGACCGCCCTGATAGAACGTATCGGCCCGGTGGGCGGGAAACTTCACACGGCACGGAGCAGAAACGACCAGATATCCCTCGACATGCGGCTGTACCTCCGGGACGAGGTGACAACGATCCTCGATCTGGTGGCGGATCTCCAGGCCGCCCTCGTTCGCGTGGCGAAGCGGGAGATCGACACCGTCCTGCCCGGTTACACGCACCTCCAGAAGGCCCAGCCCGTTCTCCTCGCCCACTACCTCCTCGCCTACTGGGAGATGCTGGACAGGGATGCCGGGCGGCTTGGGGAGTGCCGTGAGCGGATCAACATTATGCCCCTGGGATCGGCGGCTCTCGCGGGGACGGGGTTTCCGATAGACCGGGAACATGTGGCACAGCTGCTCGATTTTCCGAAGCTTTCACAAAACAGCATGGATGCCGTTTCAGACCGTGATTTTGTTGCGGAATTTATCTTCGATGCGGCGGTGCTGATGATGCATGTGAGCCGCTTCTGCGAGGACCTGATTCTCTGGTCCGGCGGGGAGTTCGGCTTTGTCTCACTGCCCGATGCCTTTACCACAGGCAGCAGCATCATGCCCCAGAAGAAAAACCCCGATGTGGCCGAATTGATCCGGGGGAAGACCGGCCGCGTCTACGGGGATCTGGTGGCGATCCTGACCGTTCTGAAGGGGCTTCCCATGACTTATAACCGGGATCTCCAGGAGGATAAGGAGCCGCTCTTTGATACAGTCGACACGGTCACGACATCCCTTGCCGTTCTTGCGGACATGACCGAGGCGCTGACGTTCAACCGGGGAAGAATGCTGGAGGCCGCCGCGGAGGGATTCTCCACGGCGACGGATGTCGCAGATTACCTGGTAATGAGGGGGGTCCCTTTCAGGGAAGCGCACGCGATCGTGGGGCGTCTCGTGGGGTACTGCGTTGAGAAAGAGAAGACTTTCCAAGACCTTGTTATAGATGAAATTCGGCTGTTCTGGAAGGATGCCGATGCGGATGTCTATGCGTGCATGGACGTGGCCGGTTCGATCGGCGCGCGGAGCAGCATCGGCGGAACGGCTAAAAAGGCCGTGCTCAAAAGGATCGGGGAGATAGAATCGACGGAAACTGATTAGACATGGTGGAGAGAGGTGGCGGGTATGATAAAGGGGAACAAGGTAGCGATATCCTTTGTACTAGCGGTATTTTCTCTGGCCCTGCTGTGCGCCAGCTGCGGGAAGAAAGCGGACCCTCGGTATCCCATCGACAGCTATCCCGAGAAGGTTTCGGACCTTGCGGTGTCTATCGAGGAAGGAAAGGCTGTTCTGCAGTGGGGTATTCCCGGCCAGCAGGATCGTGCGGGACAGGTCCGGGTTTTCAGGAGCGCACTGAAGACGGACGGCAGCGACTGCCCCACCTGTCCCCGTGTATATGCCATCGTGGAACGGCTTTCGCTTCGTGATGCACGGGCGACGGAAGAAGGGAGATTCAGGTACGTGGACGGAAAGATCAGGAAGGGATTTTCCTACTCCTACCGGGTGGTGGTATGCACCCCTTCCGGCGTGTGCGGGGAGGAATCGAATACCGCGGAGATAACAGTTCCCTGAGGTTGGAACGGTACACCATGCATTATTTTCACTATGTGGACAATCAGCTGTGGTGTGAGGAGGTGCCGCTCCTGTCGGTGTCGCAGGCCGTGGGGACCCCCTTCTACCTTTACAGCCACCGGACCCTGACGAGGCACTTCGAGGTCTTCGATTCAGCCCTCAGGGATATCCCGCATATCGTCTGCTTTTCCGCGAAGGCCAATTCCAACGGGGCCATTCTCAGGATATTCATCAACGAAGGGAGCGGTGTCGATATCGTTTCCGGAGGGGAACTGTACCGGGCCCTTGCGGCGGGGGCCGATCCCCGCAAGATCGTCTATTCAGGGGTCGGAAAGAGAGAGGAGGAGATCCGGTACGCGCTGGAGAGCGATATCCTGATGTTCAACGTGGAATCCTCACAGGAGCTCGAGGCGATCGATGACTGCGCCGGGAGGATGGGCACCGTTGCACGGATATCCCTGCGGGTCAATCCCGACGTCGACCCCATGACACATCCCCATATATCGACCGGGATGAAGGAGAATAAATTCGGGATCGATATCAAACGATCCCTGGAGGAGTACCGGCATGCCAGAGAATTGAATCATATAGAGGTCAGAGGCGTGGACTGTCATATCGGGTCACAGATCACGCAAGTCGCCCCCTTTATCGATGCACTCGATCGCCTGAAAGAGCTGATCGCGTCCCTCCGAAGTGAGGGGATCGATGTCCGATATCTCGATCTGGGAGGAGGTCTTGGGATCACCTATGATCAGGAAACGCCCCCCCATCCGGCCGATTATGCGAAAGCCATTATGGACAGGGCACGGGATATCGATTGCACCTTCATATTTGAGCCGGGGAGGGTGATCGTGGGGAATGCCGGGATCCTGGTCTCGGAGGTCCTGTACACAAAAGACAATGCCAACAAGAGGTTCGTCATCGTTGATGCGGGGATGAATGATCTGCTGAGGCCGAGTCTGTACGATTCGTATCACAGGATCCAGCCAGTTGAACTCAAAGACCGGGTGGATGTCCTGTCCGATGTGGTCGGCCCCATCTGTGAATCGGGTGACTACCTTGCCCGAGGCAGGGCCATCCCCGAGCTGAAGCGGGGTGAGCTCATAGCGGTCATGTCTGCCGGGGCGTACGGCTTTTCGATGTCTTCAAACTACAACTCACGGCCGAAGGTCCCGGAGGTCCTTGTCAGGGACGAAAAATTCTACGTGATACGGGACAGAGAGACGCGTGCGGACCTGGTAAGAGACGAAAGTATCCCGGATTTCCTGCAGTAAGGAGAATATCCGGTGGAAAGAAGAGAGAGAAATTTTCAACAGGAGGAGAGATTATGTTTAGAGGGGCGATAGTCGCGATCGTGACACCGTTCAAGGATGGAATGGTAGATGAAGAGGCGCTCAGGGAACTGATCGAGTTCCAGATAGAAGGGGGGACCGACGGGATCGTTCCCTGCGGAACGACGGGAGAGAGCGCGACACTGTCTCATGAAGAGCACGACAGGGTCGTCGAGATCACCGTGGATGCCGTCAAGAAGCGGATCCCCGTCATTGCGGGGGCCGGTTCCAACAGCACGAAAGAGGCCATACGGCTTGCCGAACACGCGTATAAGGTGGGAGCGGACGGGACGCTGCTGGTCACCCCGTACTACAACAAACCGACGCAGGAGGGGCTGTATCAGCATTACAAGGCGGTGGCCGAAGCCGTTCCGGTGCCGATCATCCCCTACAATGTGCCCAGCAGGACGGGGGTGAACCTCCTGCCGGAGACCGATGCGAGACTGTCAAAGATCAGTAATATTGTGGGAATAAAAGAGGCCACGGGGGACCTGAAGCAGATAAGCAGGGTCGTGGAGCTGTGCGGCGATGATTTTGCCGTCCTCTCCGGTGATGACTTTACCGTTCTCCCCATCCTCGCGGTGGGGGGCAAGGGGGTTATTTCCGTTATATCCAACGTTGTTCCGGAAGATATGGCGGCCATGATCGATGCCTTTGATGCGGGTGACCTGGAAAAGGCCCGTGAGCTTCACTACCGGATGAGCCCGATCATGGAGGGGTGCTTCCTGGAGACCAATCCCATCCCGGTCAAAACCGCTCTTGCGATGATGGGGAAGATCGGGGATGAGATGAGGCTTCCCCTGTACAAGATGTCGGATCCGAATTATCAGAAATTAAAGAAGATCATGACCGATTACGGTCTGATCTGGTAATGGTGAACGCCGTGATACAGGTAATAGTTGCGGGAGCCGCCGGGAGGATGGGGGGGCGCATCGTCACTCTCATCCACGGCGACGAGGAAATGGAGCTTGCGGGGGCGGTGGAGCAGAAAGGACACCCCCTCATAGGGGCGGATGTCGGTTCCTCTCTGGGGCTGGGTGAAACGGGTGTCATTTTGGGAGACGACCTGGCAGCGTGTATCGAGCAGGGCGATGTCGTTATTGATTTCAGCAGTCACACCGCCTCTGTCGAACATCTCAGGGTGGCGGCCGAGCACGGCAAGGCCGTCGTCATCGGCTCCACGGGCCTGACGCCGGACGAGACGGAACAGGTGGCCGATATCTCCACAAGGGTACGGTGTGTCCTGGCCCCCAATATGAGCGTCGGTGTGAACGTCATGTTCAAGCTCCTTGAGGACGTGGCCGGCATCCTTGGTGACGCGTACGACGTGGAGATCGTAGAGGCGCACCACAATCAGAAGAAGGACGCACCCAGCGGGACGGCCGTGAAGATGGCCCAGATCATCGCAGAGGCCTTGGGCAGGGACATCGGGAAGGTCGGTGTGTACGGGCGCAAGGGGATGGCGGGCGCGCGGCCCCAGGCCGAGATCGGTGTTCATGCCGTGAGGGCCGGTGACATCGTTGGCGAACATACGGTGGTCTTCGGCGGCATGGGGGAACGGCTCGAGTTTATCCACCGTGCCCACAGCCGCGATAACTTCGCCCGGGGGGCACTCCGAGCGGCACTGTGGATTGTGGACAAGAAAAACGGCCTGTATGATATGCAGGATGTCCTGGGTCTGAAGGACTGAGGGTACCCACGTGGATGATGGCGTTATCTCCCTTTTGGGGATTGGTTCCAATATGGGGAATCCTGCTGCGAACTGCGCCGTTGCCGACAGGTGCCTGTCCAAGATAGATGGCGTCACCGTCCTGAGGCGCTCATCGCTGTACCGAACGCAGCCGGTGGGGGTCGAGGGACAGGGCTGGTTTGTCAATGGGGTGATCGAAGTACGAACCGCACTCGGGCCGCGTTCCCTCATGGATGCCCTCATGGGCGTGGAAGAGAGGATGGGAAGGGTCCGGAACGGAAGATGGGGCCCGCGGATCATCGATATCGATATCCTCCTCTACGGGCAGGCCGTTATAGATGAAGAGGGGCTTGTCATACCCCATCCCCGATTCCACGAACGGCGCTTTGTACTCGTTCCTCTGGATGAGATAGCCCCCTATGCGATCCATCCCGCATTCGGGGTTTCCGTCAGGGGTCTCTTGGACAGGCTTCAGGATACCAGTGCCGTTGAATGGTTGCGCGGCGGGTAAAACCGCCCCGGTGGTTGAAGATGATTCGTTTAGTAATTGCAGGCATTATCGTATATGTGGTATACCGCTTCCTGAAATCTCTGCTTGCCCCGGCAGGGAGGATGTCGGGGAGTGCTTCCGGGGAACCGCCCCGCATAGAGGGAGAAGACCTCGTAAAGGATCCATGCTGCGGGACATATGTTCCGATAAACAGCGCGTACAAGGCCACCCTGAACGGTAAGACATTATATTTCTGCAGCAGCACGTGTCTTGAAAAATACAAGAGGGAGAATTGCTGAGGAGAAAGGGACGCATGAAATTTTTTATCGATACCGGCAATATTGATGAGATCAGAGAGGGGTTGAGCCTGGGGATGGTTGATGGTGTCACGACGAATCCCTCCCTTGTGGCAAAGGAGAAAAAGGATTTTGATACGGTAGTCAGGGAAATATTGGAGATAGTGACGGGACCGGTGAGCCTCGAGGTGGTGAGTGAGGATGCCGAGGGGATGGTTTCGGAGGGGAAAGAGCTGGCCAAGCTGGCCGAGAACGTGGTGGTAAAGGTCCCCATGACGACAGAGGGATTGAAGGCCACCCGTGCACTGTCGAACCTCGGAATCGGTGTGAACCAGACGCTGATCTTCTCGCCGGTACAGGCGCTCCTTGCCGCCAAGGCGGGCGCGCGGTATGCCAGCCCCTTCATAGGGAGGCTTGACGACATCTCTCAGACGGGGATGGATCTGGTGGAGCAGATACTGACCATATTCGACAACTATGCCTTCGACTGCGAGGTTATCGTTGCGAGTGTCAGACATCCCCTCCATGTCCTTCAGGCGGCACTTCTCGGGGCCGATATCGCCACCATTCCCTTTAAGGTGATACAGCAGCTGGCCGGACATCCGCTTACCGATATAGGTCTCGAGAAATTTCTGGCCGACTGGCGCAAGGTTCCAAAGGGGTAACATGTTAGACTTTCTGAAGAATTCCTTCGAAAAGATGACAGTATCGAAGGACAGAAACGAGATATTCAACCTCCCGAACAGCATCACACTCCTCAGGCTTGCGGTGATCCCGGTGCTGTTTCTGCTGCTCCTTTCCCCCGGCAGGGTCCTGAGCATGGTCATTGCCATCCTGTTTATCATCGCCTCGATCACGGATCTGATAGACGGGTACGTGGCGAGGAAGTACAATATCGTGACCACGATGGGAAAATTTCTCGATCCCGTGGCGGACAAGCTTGTCGTGACCACCGCCATGATCATGATGATCCCCATCGACAGGATCCCGGCGTGGATCGTTGCCATCATCATTATGCGAGATCTGCTGGTGGACGGCCTGAGGAGCATCGCCTCGGCGGATGGTCTTGTTATCGACGCAAGCAGGCTGGGGAAGCAGAAGACGCTGTGCCAGATTATCGCCGTATCGGCGCTTCTGATACATTATGACACGGTCTTCGGTATCGATGCGCATGCGGTAGGGATCGCGGTCCTCTATCTCGCCCTCGCCCTGACCGTGTGGTCCGGGGCGGACTATTTCCTCAAGTTCTATGAACAGAAGATCGGGAAATAACCGACAGGGCACGAAAAGTTTTCGTTGACAACAGGGCCGTATTTTATTAAGAGAATTTTTTCAAAAATCAAGCGGGCGTAACTCAGTGGTAGAGTGCAACCTTGCCAAGGTTGACGTCGACGGTTCAAATCCGTTCGCCCGCTCCAGTTTTTGGCGGCATAGCCAAGTGGCTAAGGCAGCGGTCTGCAAAACCGTTATTCACCGGTTCGAGTCCGGTTGCCGCCTCCAATACGAAATGGGGGATAGGCCTTTGGCTTACCCCCATTTTTTTGTCCATGTTCTTACCGTGCGACCCTGAAGGGGGGAAATATGGCCTTTGAAAAAAACATCCTGTGCATCGGAGCGGGGTATGTCGGCGGTCCGACGATGGCGATGATAGCACATCAGTGTCCCCAGTACCGGGTCACGGTTGTTGACATCAATCCAAAACGCATCGAGGCATGGAACTCGGACACACTCCCCATATACGAACCCGGTCTCGACGGGATCGTGAAGGGGGCCCGCGGCAGGAACCTGTTCTTCAGCACGGGAATTGATCAGGGAATACAAGAGGCGGACATTATCTTCGTCAGCGTGAACACGCCGACCAAGACATTCGGCGCGGGCGCCGGCATGGCCGCAGATCTTCAGTACTGGGAAAAGACGGCCCGCCAGATACGCGAGGTGTCACGGTCGCACAAGATCATCGTTGAAAAGAGCACCCTCCCGGTAAAGACCGCCCTTGCGATGGAGCGCATCCTGACCGCCACTGCCAACGGAATTCGCTTCGATGTCCTCTCCAACCCGGAATTCATGGCCGAGGGGTCGGGAATTCAGGACCTGGAGACCCCGGACCGGGTTCTCATCGGCTCGCGCGAGACACCTGAGGGTGTCACGGCGAGGGACGAACTGGTTGAGATATACGCCAACTGGGTACCGCGGGAGCGTATCATAACCTCCAATGTCTGGAGCAGCGAGCTGTCGAAGCTCGTCTCGAATGCCTTTCTGGCGCAGCGGATATCATCGATCAACGCCATTTCAGCCCTGTGTGAAAAGACGGAAGCGGACATAACCGAGGTTGCCCGGGCGGTCGGGATGGACAGACGCCTGGGGGATCGCTTCCTGAATGCCAGCATCGGTTTCGGGGGATCATGCTTCAAAAAGGATATCCTCAATCTCGTCTATCTGTGCCGGCAGTACGGCCTTGACGAGGTGGCCGATTACTGGGACGGGGTGGTGAGGATCAACGACTACCAGAAGGAGCGTTTCATCCTGAACATGCTGGGCGCCATGTTCAATACCCTCGCCGCCAAGAGGATCTGCCTCTTCGGCTTCGCCTTTAAGGCCGATACGGGTGACACGCGGGAGAGCCCGGCGATATCTGTCTCCAGGAGGCTTGTCGAGGAGCGGGCAGAGCTGGTGATTACCGATCCCCGGGCCCTGGCGAATGCCGAGGCGGACCTCGCCGACATACAGGGGCTCGTGGCCTTTGTCGAAGATCCCTATGAGGCGGCGGTGGGGTGTGACGCCATCGCCGTTATGACCGAATGGGATATCTATGCCGCGCTCGATTTCAGGAACATATATGAAACCATGCGAAAACCCGCCTTCATTTTTGACGGCAGGAACATTCTCGACCATGAAGAGCTTTTCGAAATAGGGTTCAATGTCTTCCCCGTCGGGAAACCTCCCCTGACGCACTTTTAGAACGCACACGGTGGAGTGAGAACCATTTACTGGCATTCCCGCGAAAAAGGAGCCGCGATGATCGTTATCCCGACCGATCGGGACGATGCCCTCCTGGATGCCGGAACCTATTCCTGCCAGCCGACTGCCGGGATGAAGGGGGTTGCGCTTGAGCTGATTCGCAGGGACAGGTCCGGTTAACGGCCCCTGGCCTTGGACGAGCTTTCCTTCGACAGATATAACCCCATCAGATACGGTTTCTGGGACAGGAAGGCCCGCGATTGATTCTTTACCTCCTGTTCCGCGAAATTGACGCTGTATCGGAAGGTCGTGTAATCGAAGGCGAGACTGCGCGCAAAATACAGGGGTTTCAGGGTGTCGATAATCTCCTGTTTTCCCTCTTCCGAGGCGCCGTCAAAGAGGAAGAGGAGCCGGTATACGATCTGTGTCCAGAGCATGATGTCCATATCATAGTGGTCGATCGCGAACATGCTCCGGACCCTGTTGTAGGCATACGAGCTCAGATACTGCCTGATCAGGTGCTGATACGTATTGTACTCATTCCGGCATTGTTCCTTCAGTCCCAGGACATCTATGGACAGCATCTGCGGCTCCAACAGCTTCTTGAGGCCATACCGGGCCACCGCTCGTGTCTCATGAGAGGGGTTGGATGGACCCACCATCGGCGCCTTCATCCACGTCTCGCGGTGTCGGAGAAGGAGTGAAAAGAGTGTGTAGACCACCTCCTCAAACATCTTCCCGAGTTTCGGGGAGCTTGCGTTGTGGATCTTGTTTCCGAGTCCTGCCTGGCAGATCTTGAAATCGCCGAAGAGTGCGTTCAGCGACATAAAAATGTCGATGCCGTACTGCCGTGCCATATCGTTCCATTCCTGATCGAGCCAGTGTGAACAGAGTTGTGAGGAGAAGGCAAAATCCCCCCCTATCGGCTGTCGGACGTCCACCCGTGCGAGGGAGAATGCGAGCGGATAACAGAGATGGTTGGTGATCGTACCATCGAACTGGTGCCTCGAATAGAGCGGGGTGACGAAATCCTTCCCCCGTTTGATAGGATACCCGAGATATTTTATCCAGTCGGGTGTAATCGACCGGAGATCCGCATCGACGACGATCATGATCTTTGACTGTACATCCCTGCAAAACCGGAAGAGATTGTAAAAATTGTTTCCCTTCCCCCTGACCCCTTCCGGTGTCGATATGTACCGTCTCCCGATCGTGTCGGGGACGGAAGCGGAGAAGAAGGCGTCCTTCGTGCCATCCATGCTGTTGTTGTCGCAATTGACAATGACGCTCTTCGCATCGGGGAAATATTTGGCAAGTCCCTCTCCCGTCATCCTGGTAACGTACCCTATGGTTGAGGCCTCATTATACGAGGGTATGCCGACCACTACATCATACGTATCGCCCATATCTCTTCCTTGTCCAGTTTCGTTATCGGGCCTTTGCAAAGAAGGCCGTTTCCCTTTCCACCGCATCCCGTATATCGGCAAGGATGCCCGGTTGCTTCATAATAATCCGTTCCCACGAAACGGTCTGGGGGATCTCGAATATCCGGTTTTTGGCCTCTTCCTCATAGGCGATCAGGGCGTCAACCAGCCCGGCATTCTTGTATGTTTCAAATCTCCTGTCACTAACGAGGAGGTGCAGCAGATTATCGCTGACGAGATGGGGGGGGGAGGTGAGGGACTCCCCGGCGACCAAGATGGAATCCCGGAAAACCCCCTTTACCATGGCCTCCTCTGCGTCCCGATCGTACTCAAGATTTGAGAAGGCGGCATTTTCGGAGTATTTCTTGATCAGTTCGTCGGCTATGTTCAGATAGGTTGCGGTAATATCCCGGACAAAGTAATCGGATATCTCAAACCCCTCCTCGACGACCAGTGTCCAAAGGAGCGTGGTCACGATGTCCGTGGCCATCTTGTAAAGGCCCGATTGCGGATCGTCCGCCGAGAGAGGCTGGTGCTTATGCTCGAACGGGCCTGGAGAGAACTGTACCTGCGCGATGTTGTTTGCCTTCCGGTATGCTTCTATGAGGGTAAAGAGCTCGACCCCCCAGTTGGTGGCAAAATGCATCCGCTTGAGGAGGTTTGTCTCAAATGCCACCTCGCCCGACAGTTGATAGTTGAACGCCAAAAGGTAATCGATGAGGTTGATGAATTTTTCGTCCTCCGATTCCCGGAATTTTCGCTTGAGGGCCAGGAGGAACGGATCAAGGAGGAGACGTTTTATCCTCCCGTACATCCGATTGTTCCCGATTCTCAAATATGACGCCTTGGAGAACTGGTAGTTCAGTAAAATGACGGGATAGAAAAGGCGGTCAAGCTGTCTGTGGTGAAAGGTCCGTATGTCGGCATCGATGACGCCGATATAATTGGCCCCGATGGCCTGGGCCACACCAAAAGACATGAACATGTTTCTGCCTTTTCCGGGTTGTCTGAACCCGACGCCGAAACTGTCGATCCTTCGGTACAGTTCCTTGAACCGCTCCCCTTCGTTATGCTGTATGATATAATTGCGGATCTCGTATTCCCTGAGGAGTCCCGCGAGATCCAGTGCCTCTGCATCGGTGGCCGCGTCGAGCCCGAAGATGATCTTTCTGAGGTACGAGACCTTGCCGAGCTGTTTGAGTATGTTGGTGAAGACGGGCCTGTTCTCCTCCGTCGTGAACTCGGTTGCCAGTGTCGGGATAACCAGAACCGCCCTTTTCCCCCGCAAGGCCGATCTCAGTCTGGGGCCAAGCTTCTGCCGATCTTTGTCGATGAGGTACAGCGTGGTTATATTTCTACATTTCTGCGAAAAGTTTATCATGTCGTCCCCTCCTAAAACCAGAGTCTGCCATGAGATAAACGATGCGTAGTGAGTTGGCCTGCTTCCGGGCGGCAGTGTTGATTTGAGGTGCGAAGGCCCGATGCCCCGGCCATCGCCGCTGAACGTATATCTGCTTGATAAAGTATCAAATTTTCATAAAAATAACAATATCCCATTTGAATCCGACGGTGCACCTAAAGGTACATGCCCGGAAACGGGGATAAAAGGGTTGACAGCGCGGGGTGATCAGAATATGGTTGCGTCCGTACCAGAGGGGGACTTCCTTCCTGAGGGAGAGGACACCACAGACACAAACCGATTCCAAGTCAACGATAGCTGGTGAATCTGCAGTAATGCGGATATACGAGGATCACAATGAAAACCTTTTTCCACCCCGATTCGATTGCCGTTATCGGCGCAAGTGATCGCAAGGGCAGTCTGGGCCGCCAGGTCATAACGAACCTTCTCTCCGGGTATGAGGGGGCTATCTACCCCGTCAACGCGAATTATGAAGAGATTGAAAGCATTCGCTGTTTCCCCTCGGTAGAGGAGATCCCCGGTCCTGTGGATCTGGCGATTGTCATTGTTCCAGCCCCTGCCGTGCCGGAGGCGCTGGAGGCCTGCGGGCGAAAAGGAATCTTGCGGGTTATGATTGAGAGCGCCGGTTTTTCCGAGACCGGGGCCGAGGGGAGGGCGCTCCAGGAACAATGTACGGCGGTTGCGCGGAGGGCCGGTATCCGGCTCTGGGGTCCCAACTGCATGGGGCTGGTCGACATCCCCCGGAGGCACTTCTTCTCCTTTATGCACCCTAAGGTCTATGAGGACGGTCTCATCCCGGGGAGGATCTCACTGATCGTTCAGAGCGGCATGCTCTCGGCCGGATTCCTGGCCGACCTGATGAGTGAGCGCTCCATCGGTGTGGGGAAGGCCTGCTCTATCGGCAACAAATCAGATGTGGACGAATGCGATATCCTGGAGTACCTCCTCGATGACGACGAGACTGATGCGGTTGCCCTGTATCTGGAGTCCATTCCGCGGGGACGGCGGTTCGTGGAGATCGCCTTACGGGCACCCAAACCGATCGTTGTACTGAAAGGGGGGAAGAGCTCTGCCGGGGCTCAGGCGGCGCTCAGCCACACATCGAGCCTGGCGGGGAATGCCCGGCTTCAGGACAGTCTTCTCGGCCTGGCCGGGGTAACGATTGCACACGATTTTCAGCAGATGATGGAACTGGCCCGGGCCCTGGCCATGATTCCCGATACGCCCCCCCACTGCCGGACGGCGATCCTGACCTTCAGCGGCGGCTCCGGGATCCTCTCCTGTGATCTCCTCGAAGAGCAGGGCCTGTCTGTTGCCCAATTTTCGCCTGAAACAAAAAAAGAGCTCGGCACGATCTTTCCCGATTGGCTTCCCCCTGCGAATCCCGTCGATCTCTTCCCCGCCTTCGGCCTGAAAGGGCCGCTTCCCGCTTTTGCCGGTGCCTTTGCGGCGGTTGTCAAAGATCCCCAGGTGGACGTGATCTTCATGCACTACTTCGCCGGTCTGTACCGGAACTTTCAGGGGATGGAGGAGATGAAACAGATCGCCGATCGGGAGGGGAAGGTGGTGATCATGTGGGTTATCGGGCGCCGCGAAGGGGCCCGAACATTTCGCCAGGAGGCCCAAAAATACGGTATTCCCGTTCATGGAGAGCTGTCGCGGGCCGTCGAATGCCTTGCCGCTGCGTCGCGATACCGGAACCGGAAGGATAAAATCAGTGAGAAGGAGGACGATACGGTACTCCTCTCCTGTGACACCTCGGACCTGTTGTCACGGGGTACCGATGGGCGGATCTGGGACGAATATGCGAGCAAACAGCTCCTCAAACGGTGCGGTATCCCTGTGGTTGAAGAACGAGTTGTCTCTTCGCCTGCCGAGGCCGAAGATGCCGCGACCGCTCTGGGATCTTCCGTTGTTCTCAAGGGTCTGCTCCCCGGACAGGTGCACAAGACCGAATCGAGCCTCGTTTGCCTGGGAATCACCACGCCGGCCGACCTTAGGAAGGCATTTGAAGAGATGAAGGGTCGCATGGAAGGGGACGGGCGCATCGTGATCCAGCGGCAGATGGAGGCCGACTATGAGCTGATAGCCGGTTTTCTCCGTGACGATCAGTTCGGCCCCTGCGTCATGTTCGGCCTGGGCGGTATCCTTTCGGAGCTTGAGAAAGATGTTGCCTTTGCTCTCGCGCCCCTCAGCAGGGCCGATGCAATCGGTCTTATCCGTAGCATCAGGGGGAAAAGACTCCTCGAGGGCTTTCGGGGGATGAAACCGCTGCAGGAAGATCTGATGGCCGATATCCTCGTCAGACTGGGCGCTCTTGGCACATCCTCCGAGAAGATCGAGCAGATCGATATCAATCCCCTCACCGTCTCGGGGGGAATCCCCACGGCCGTTGACGCCACCATTATTGCAGGAGAGTGACGTGAGATAATGGGTGAAATTTCATAAAACCGGCAGTTTGATTCCAGAACCGGAGCCTCTGCGGATTTCCCAGAAACAACTCATAATGCCGTATTCTTTGCAGTTATTTCGGATATACACCACACAGACTGAAGCGGAACCGGCGGACATAAAAAACCGTTTTTACAGGAAACCTATGCGCTTGAAAATCTTTTACGGGTGGTGGATTGTCGGCGCCTGCTTTTTCATAGCCTTCTATGTGAGCAGTGTGATCTTCTACGGATTCACCGTCTTCTTTGAACCATTGGTCAGGGAATTCGGCTGGAGCTACACCCAGGTTTCATTCGCATCAAGCCTTCGCGGTCTCGAGATGGGGATCCTTTCCCCGCTGATCGGCGCTCTCGTCGATCGCTTGGGTTCACGGAAACTCCTTCTCGCAGGTTCCATCACCGTGGGTATCGGTCTGCTCCTTATGAGCACCACCCGATCACTCTTCATGTTTTATGCTGCCATGGTCCTCATCGCCTTCGGGGCTGGCGGATGCACCAGTGTGGTGACCATGACCGCAGTCGCGCGCTGGTTTCGAAAGGATATCGGGAAGGCCCTGGGTATCATGTCTGCCGGGTTCGGGGCCAGCGGTTTGATGCTCCCCCTGATCGTCTGGCTCGTCGATGTCTGTGGCTGGAGGGCGGCCCTGATCGCCCTGGGCCTGGGCATGTGGATCATCGGCATACCTCTGGCGCTGATCGTCCGGGATTCTCCCGAGCAATACGGCTGCCTCCCCGACGGCGTATCACCTGTCGGCCCGTCTCCTCCCCCCGATGCGCAGGAGAGACCCGCGATAAAGATGTGGGATGCGCTCAGAGAGAGGACCCTCCTCTACCTCAACCTCTCAGAGGGATTGCGGTTTATGGTCCTTGCCTCGGTAGTGATTCATATTATGCCCCACCTGAGCACCATGGGCATCCCTCGTTCGACTGCCGGCATGATAGCCGCGGCAATACCGCTGATCAGTATCGTCGGTCGATTCGGTTTCGGATGGCTGGGTGACCTGTTCGATAAACGGTATATCATGTCGCTGGCCTTCTCCCTTATGGCCGTCGGGATCCTTGCCCTGACCTTCGTGGATACGAAAGCGGGGCTCATCCTCTTTCTTCTCTCTTTCCCGGCGGGGTTCGGCGGCATCTCGGTCCTGCGCGGGACGATCCTCAGGGAGTATTACGATGCTCGGACATTCGGCACGAGAATGGGACTCATGATGGGGTTTGCCGCCGTAGGCGGGATCATCGGTCCCACGCTGACCGGCTGGACCTTCGACATGTACGGGAATTACCAGCTTGTGTGGCTCACCTTCTCCGCTGTTCTCCTGCTGTCGGTTGTGCTGATCCTGAAAATCAGACACCAGTCTGCCCCCTTGCCCCCTCCCGGTCATCCCACACGATTGGCATAGACTGCGGGGGGAAAAAGAACTATAGTAGCCTTGCCGTCTGTAACGGCCCTGAAAGACCTCCGTGTGAAAGGCCTGCTTTGACCATATGATCCTCCACATAGACATGGATGCCTTCTACGCGTCTGTCGAAGAACTGGACAATCCGGACCTGAAGGACCGGTGCGTCATCGTGGGGGGGCGGTCCGAACGGGGGGTTGTCTCCGCCGCGAACTACGAGGCGCGGAGGTTCGGTGTCCATTCAGCCATGCCGATATTCCAGGCCAGAAAGAGGTGCCCCGATGCGGTCTTCCTGCCTCCCCGGATGTCCCGCTACCGTGAGTTGTCGGGACAGATCATGGCCATCCTCCGCGAATTCTCTCCCCTTGTCGAGCCGATCTCGATCGACGAGGCCTACGTCGATATTGCCGGCTGCCAGCGGCTCTTCGGCGGGGTCGAGGAGATTGCCTGGCGTATCAAACAGACGATCAGGGAGGAGGCGGGGCTGACCTGCTCGGTGGGGGGCGCGCCGAGCAAGTTTCTGGCGAAGATCGCGTCCGATATGGATAAGCCAGACGGACTCACCATCATCGCGCCGGAGCAGGTTGACCGATTCATAGAGGCCCTCCCGATCGACAAAGTCCCCGGCGTCGGGAAGAATACCCGGGAGAAGCTCAGGCTGATGGGGGTCGGGACCCTCGGCGATGTGAACCGATATCCCGAGGAACTCTTGGTGAAGAAGCTTGGCACATTCGGCCGACGGCTCGCTCAGTTTGCTCGAGGTATCGATCGTTCGGCCGTGACCCCCCTCTCGGAGACAAAATCGGTCAGTGCGGAGGAGACACTCCCCGCGGATACCGACGATAAAGATCTACTCAGAACGTATATTCTGGGGCAGGCGGAGCGGATCACGTGCGAGCTCCGAAAACTGGGGGTAGGGGCACGGACGATCAGCATCAAGATAAAGGACTCGGATTTCAGACAGGTGACCCGAAGCGCTACGATCAGAGAGGCGACGCAGTCTTCCGACGTCATCATCGACGAGGCCTCCCGCCTTCTTGAGCGGTACCGGATGTCGAAGAAGATCCGGCTGATCGGCCTCGCGGCCTCCAACCTCGTCTCCGCGGCGGAATCCGTCCAGATGGATATCTTCGAGGGCGACGACCCGCGAATCTCTCATCGGCGGAAGCTGGATGAGGCGATCGACACGATCACCGACCGGTTCGGGACGGACGCCATCGGACGGGCGAGCCTGAAAGAACGGAAGTGAAGATGCCGTTCACATTTTCCTGAAATGAATCCCCCGGTATGCTATAGTTCTCCTATACAACGACACAGATCAGAGAAGGATCACCAGAGATTCGGGGGGTTCCCATGAATCGCAGAGACTTTCTCAAAAGGGCGTGCATCACCGGGATCGGCCTGTCGATCCCCGGCACCCTTGATTCCCTCATCGGCAGCCTGTATGCCTTCGAGTACGCCGATATCGGCGTTGCCCGGGGGGCGTCTCACGAAGCGGCAACGAAGGCCGCCATCGATGCGATCGGCGGGATCCGCCGATTCATATCGAGGGGGGATATCGTTGTCGTCAAGCCGAACATCGGATGGGACCGAACGCCCGAGCAGGCGGCCAACACGAATCCCGAGGTCGTGGCCGGCTTGGTGAAGCTCTGCTACGACGCGGGGGCCAAACGGGTGAAGGTCTTCGACAACCCCTGCGTCGATCCTCGAAGGAGTTATCGGCAGAGCGGCATCGCAGACGCCGCATCGGCGGCCGGGGCGGAGGTCGCCTTCATGGACGACAGGAAATTCAAGGACGTGGCGATCGGCGGCCGCGCCCTGAAGAAGTGGCCGATCTATACCGATGTCCTCGAGGCGGACAAGGTCATCAACGTCCCCATCGCAAAGGTCCACGGTCTGTCGACCCTGACCCTCGGGATGAAGAACTGGATGGGCGTTATGGGCGGATGGCGGGGGAGGATCCACCAGAACCTGCATCAGAGCCTCGTCGATATCTCGCAGTTCATCAGGCCAACGCTCATTGTACTGGATGCCGTCCGGATACTGACGGGCCACGGGCCGCAGGGGGGATATCTCGAAGACGTCAAGGTGCTGAATACGGTGATAGCGGGGACCGATCAGGTGGCCGTCGATGCCTACGGGGCGACGCTCTTCTATCTGAAGGGGAGCTCTCTGGGATATGTGCGTCTCGGCCATGAGGCCGGCCTCGGCACGATGGATCTGTCGCGGCTGATCATCAGAAAAATCGATGTTTAATCGTGGGCCTATGAAGACACATACCGTTCGTACCCTTCGACGACTCTCCCAGGGGATCTTCCTCCTCCTCTTTCTCTTTCTCTTCATCCAGACGGAATCGAAGGGTCTGGACCAGCTGGGATATCCGGTCAGGATCTTTCTCGATTTTGATCCCCTCATCGCCCTTGCAACGCTCCTCTCCGCCCATTTCATCGTGGCGGGTTTTTTCTTCTCCCTGATTGTCGTTGTCCTGACCGTGTTTGCGGGAAGGGTCTTCTGCGGATGGATCTGCCCCCTCGGGACACTGCACAACATGGTCGGCTTCTTCAACAGGAGGCGACCCGCGCCGGTTCACCGCGGCTGGCATACGCTGAAATACTATATCCTCTTCTTTCTCCTCGTCTCGTCCCTCTTCACGGCCCAGTTGGCCGGGATCATGGACCCCGTCAGCTTCCTGATCCGCTCACTGTCTCTCAGCGTCTATCCCCTGGTGAATTACCTGGCCAGGGCCTTCTTCGATACCGTCTACACCCTGGATATACCGGTGATAACCGATGGCTCCGAATGGGTCTATGATATCATGAAGGGGGCCATTCTCTCGTTCGAACAGCCGTACTTTCTCCAGGGGATTTTCATCGGTCTCCTGTTTTTCCTCATTCTGGGGCTGAATCTGTACGAGAGGAGATTCTGGTGCCGGTATCTGTGCCCCCTCGGGGCGCTCCTCGGTATCCTTTCACGCTTCGCCTTTCTGAAGCGATCGGTGAGCGAGGGGTGCACCTCGTGCGGTCTCTGTGAGAAGGTCTGCCCGAACGGCGCGATCATCGACGGAGAGGGAAGGGGGAGAGGCTCCGAATGCCTCTACTGCATGGACTGTGACGATCTGTGCCCCGAGGGGGCGATCACCTTCGGATGGAAGGGAAGGGGGGAGGGGGTCCCCATCGACCTGTCCCGCCGGAATGCCGTTGTGTCCCTCGTGGCGGGCGCCGCCGCCGTTCCCCTCTTGCGTATCGTCCCCCAGTCCCGGAGGGGCTGGTTCAATGCCGCCCTGATCAGGCCCCCGGGCGCTCTGGACGAGGGAGAGTTCCTCAGGCGGTGCGTTCGCTGCGGGGAGTGCATGAAGGTTTGCATCACGAACGGCCTCCAGCCGACCCTCCTCGAGGCAGGGCTTGAGGGGGTATGGACCCCACGGCTCGTCCCGAAGATCGGCTACTGCGAGTTTCGCTGCACCCTGTGCGGCCAGGTCTGCCCCACGGGAGCGATACAGGAGCTGACGGTCCCGGAGAAGGAACGGGTGAAGATCGGCATGGCGGCGATCGACACGGGCAGGTGCCTCCCCTATGCCTACGATATTCCCTGCATCGTGTGCGAAGAGGTGTGCCCCACGCCGGAGAAGGCGATATGGCTGGAGACGGTAAAGGTGCAGCCGCGCGAGGGGGAGGAGACTGTCCTGCAACTGCCGAGGGTGGATATCGAACGGTGCGTCGGCTGCGGTATCTGCGAGGCCCGCTGTCCCGTTCAGGGCCGGCCCGCTATCTACGTGATCAGCACGAATGAATCGAGATCGGATGGCAACCAGCTTCTGCTCAATCCTTAGTTCTGCAAGTTTTTTCACCGGTCGGAAGAAGAGAGATCATGCCTCCCTGTCGAGGTCCCGCAGGCGTGGGTCGTTTTTTGAAAGGATGGTGCAGGACTGCATGGAATCGTCAAATACGATAAGGGCTCTCCCGGTCTCAAGCTGCTTTCTGACCCGTTCGATCTTCCGTTCAAGGGGGACCTCAGTCTCACCGTAATCGGTCCCCTCGCGTAAGATGAACTCTTCAATGACCGCCTCGAGGACCTCGGGAGACAGCTGGTCGTACGGGACTCGCACGGCCTGTCTGCTGTTTTGTTTTTGATCCATTGTGGTATCCCCGCCTCCGGTGCCGCAGACAATCTCTTATACACACGTTTCGTTCGCGTGCAACAAGAAACGGAAGAGGGGTGCGTATTTCACGAGCAGCGGACACCCGTCCCGAAAATGCGTACCGATATACAGGTCGGTCAGCTGTCCAGCTTCACGTCGCCGAGGAAGACGATGAATTTCCGGAGCAGCTCTTCGTCGAAGCACCACTTCATCCCCTCGTCGCGATTATCCCGCCTTCTATCCTTACGCCCCACCTTCCCTTCCGGCCTTCCGATCATGATCTGGGCCGCTTTCATGGGGGGCATCGGATCTTTGTACGGCCGGCGGGATGTCATGGCCTCAAAGACGTCGATGATTCTCAAGACGCGGGCGAGGGGGGTTATGTTATGTCCCTCCAACCCCATGGGATATCCTCCGCCGTTAAAGTCCTCATGATGGTGCACGATCCCTTTCATCACGAAGGGCGGGAGATCCGCGTCGATCAGCATCGCCAGGCTGGTGAGGGGATGGCGTTTTACGATCTCCCATTCGACCGCCGTGAGGGGCTCGTTCTTGTTGATGATCTCGTGTGAAACAAACGCCTTGCCGATATCGTGCAGCAGCGCTCCCACCCCGCACTGCTTCAATATCTCCATCTGCTGTTTCTTGTCGGCGGCCTCATACCCCGGGTCGATCTGTTCCATGATCTCCGGGTTATGTCTGAGGAACGCCACGGTAAACCAGAGGACCTTGGTGGCATGTTCATATGTCTGATAGTCGTGACCGATCATCTTGGCCAGGGCCTGAAGGGATTTTGATTCCGCTATGAATGACAGGGCGCTCTCGACCATACGCTGCGTCCGGTGTATGGTCTCCAGATCCATCGTCCCCAATCCGAGAGACGTCTCAAACGCGTCCTTGACGACATTGGTGGAAACATCACTGAATATCGAGGCCTTGTTGTCATTCGACGAATGTTTGTCCTCGAGGATCGTCCCCAGGTTGGTCTCAAGGTGCCGCTCGTACTTGAACTCCTCGTCGAGATTTATGAAGACCTCCTTGTGCCCGCCCTCGGAGAGCCTGCCGAGCCGCTCCGCGGTCACTTTGTTTCCTTCCAGTGCCCAGAGGACAAACCG
>Ga0272444_10000270_pt1 | contig 58890 bp, 56 predicted proteins | sample SSMForm13_FD_201033 | JGI IMG/M metagenome (GOLD analysis project Ga0272444, IMG submission 201033) | Marine sediment archaeal communities from Little Sippewissett salt marsh, Falmouth, MA, United States - SSM-Form-13 | ecosystem: Environmental > Aquatic > Marine > Wetlands > Sediment ... | reverse complement strand
CGCGCCGCGTCTCGCCCGAGCGGGTCCGGATCTCGACCCGGTGGGCGGGAATGATCCGCTCGTCCCAGCCGCCGATTGGCGCAAGGCGCAGGAACCCGTTGTCATCGATCCACTTGACGAGGAATCCGACCTCGTCCGTGTGTGCATCGAGCATCAAGATACGTTCGTCGCGTCCGTCTCGGGACGCGATCAGATTCCCCAATGGATCGACGGTCACGTCGTCTACGTGAGGGCGTATCAGCTCGGCGACGTGTGCTCGGACCTCGTCTTCGAATCCGGAGACGCCGAAGGCGTCCGAGAGTTCGCGCAGCAGGGCGATCGATTCCATCTGTTCATCCTCCAAGTCAGGGGTCGGAAGAGTATAGGTGAGCGATTCGCCGACAGCCATAGGCCTTACGAAGAATCCCCACTTTTCAGGCCTTCAGGCGCTCGAGAAGACGCTTGGCGAGTCCGACCGGGATCCCGGTGTCGGAGATCTCTTCGGCCGAAGCCTGGGAGAGATTCGCGGTCGAGCCGAACCGCTTGATGAGCGCGCTCTTTCGTTTCGGACCGATTCCCGGGATCTCGTCGAGGACCGAGGAGAGACTCCGTTTCGAGCGGAGCTTTCGGTGGTAGGTGACGGCGAACCGATGCGCTTCGTCGCGGATCTGGCGCAGCAGCAGGAGCGCGTCACTCTCTTGCGGGAGGACGGTCGGCTTGGACCGCCCTGGGGTGAAGATCTCCTCGTGGCGCTTGGCGAGTCCGATCGTCTCCATTCCCTCGATGTTGAGATCCTTTAGAACGGAAATGCCGACGTTCAACTGGCCCTTTCCCCCGTCGATTAAGACAAGATCGGGGAGTTCGGAGAACTTGCCTCGCGTCACCGTGGGGTCGTTGAGTTCGGCCAGACCGCGACGGAAGCGGCGTCGGAGGACTTCGGCCATCATCGCGTAGTCGTCCGGCTTCCCCGAGATGTGGACCTTGAATCTACGATACGCGTCCCGGCGGGGGCGGCCGCTTTCGAAGACGACCATCGAGCCGGTCGCCTCCCCGCCGCCGGTGTTGGAGATGTCGAAGGCTTCGATTCGCTGAGGAAACGATGACAGCGAGAGAACTTCAACTAGCTCAAGCAGTGCAGCGGTCGCCGCCTGTCGAATCGTGTCCTCCTTCTTCGATCCCTTCAGCGCGAATCGCGCGTTTTGCGCGGCGAGTTCGACGAGTTGGCGCTTCTCTCCTCGTTGAGGTCTTCTGATTGTGACGCGGTTTCCTCGAAGAGCCGACAGCCACGCGGCGAGGCGGTCGGGCTCCTCGATGTCGAACGGAAGAAGGACCTCCTTCGGAATCGACGTGGCCTTCGTGTAGTACTGACCAAGAAAGGCGGCGAGGACCTCGCCTTCGCTCGGGTCGGCCGGCGCGCGCAGGTGAAACGTCTCCCGTCCGGAGACGCGTCCCCCGCGAACGAGGAAGACCTGAGCGGAGGCGCGATCCCCCTCGACGGCGAGGCCGATCACGTCGCGGTCGACGAGATCGGAGAGGGAGACCGATTGTCGCTCCAAGCTGCGCGTCAGCGCGCCGACACGATCTCTCAGGCTCGCCGCGCGCTCGTACTCCTGATTCTCCGCGGCGTCTCTCATCTCGGCCGTGATCTTCCTTACAAGCCCGGTGATACGACCTTCGAAGAGCATCGCCGCCCCGTCGACGGCACGTCCGTACTCCTCCCGGTTCACCAGCTCGGCGCACGGCCCGACGCAGCGGCCGATGTGGTAGTTGAGACAAGGACGCCGCGGGGTCGTCAGGGGGAGGTCGAGCGCACACGTGCGGATCGGGAAGAGTTTCTGCGCGAGCTTCAGCGTCGAGCGCATCGACTTCACGCTCGTGTAGGGTCCGAAGTATCGAGCCCCATCCGGAAACCGTCGTCGGACGACGAGAACTCGTGGGTACGCCTCGTCGGTGATCTTTAGGTAGGGATAGCGTTTGTCATCGCGCAGACGGACGTTGAATCGAGGCTGATGCCTCTTGATCAGGCCGTCTTCGACGAGGAACGCCTCCGCTTCGGTGTCGGTCCGGATCACGTCAAAGTCGGCAATCTCGGCGACCAACAGGCGCGTCCTCGCGGGCATCGTCTCTTGGGAGTGGAAGTAGGATCGGACGCGACTTCGGAGCGAGGCCGCCTTGCCGACGTAGATCACCTCGCCGGCGGCGCTCTTCATCAAGTAGACGCCCGGTGACGCGGGAAGCTCGGACAGCTTGGTCTCGATACGCTCGATCATGGCTTTCACTCGCATGGTAGCGACGTTCCCGCAGTCGCTCAAACGTGTAACTCCTGGTCCATCGATCTCTCACAGCTTCGTCAACGAACCTTCACGCGAGAGGAGCAAACTCGGGGCGTACGAGAGCGAGTGAGACTCAAAGTCGCGTCGTACCTCCTTACCGTCAATGGGTTCTCGGGGGCCTCGAAAGGGGTCCCCGTGGCATGTTCGACCGACAGCGCCGCCGGTGGGCGGCGGTTGATCGGCTCTCCGGCCTGAGATACTCTCGTTCCCGACCGATCTTCAATCTCATCTGGGGGTGTAGCTCTAACCGGGAGAGCGCCCGCCTTGCACGCGGGAGGCTGGCGGTTCGAATCCGCTCACCTCCACCAGACGGCTCGCCGTAGGCACATTGACAAGGAGTCGAACGTCTTGACGAAAGCAAGACGTATGGCTCTTCGAAGAGGAGATGCATTGATCGAAATGGCCGTGGGGCCTACAATGCGTGCGTGAGGTGTTCAGTATGCCGGATACGATTCGACGCGACATGATCGAGCACATGGACCGTACGATCGACGTCTTGAAGTCGAGCCTCGTGAAGATTCAGACCGGCCGCGCGAATCCGGCCATGATCGAGGACGTCGTCGTCGACTATTACGGTGCGATGACGCCTCTCAAGCAGTTGGCCACCATCGCTGCCCCTGATCCGAATCTGATTGTCGTCCAGCCGTACGACAAGACGCAGATGGAAGCGTTTGAGAAGGGGATCCTCGCCGCCGATCTTGGCCTGAATCCGCAGAATGACGGGCACGTGATTCGGGTCAAGGTGCCGAAGCTTTCCGAAGAACGACGCCGGGAACTGACCAAAGTGATCAAGACGCGCGGGGAAGAGGCGAAGGTCGCCTTGCGCAACATCCGGCGCGAAGCCAACGACAAGCTGGAGCAGATGAAGAAGGATGGGGCCATCTCCGAAGACGATTTCCACCGCCATCACAAGCAGAACGACGACACCATCCACGAATACTCACAGAACGTCGACCATCTCGTCGAGGAGAAGGGAAAGCAGATTCAGACGATCTAGGAACTGGAGTCGGGTCCTCCCGCGAGCATGTCGGTCCTTCGTTTGCCCGAGCCGCTTAAGGCGCTACGTATCGGTAGCGCATTTCTCTTCTGCGGGCTGATCGCCCTGATTCTGCTCGGGTTCAGGCAGCGTGCCACGGCCGGCGGATTGATGCTCGGATTCGCCTTCTACCTAGCAAATGCGCTTCTGTTGATCGAGACCGGGCGGGCCCTCCTCGCGGATGGGCAACGAGGCGGACGGGGCGCCGTCGTCGCCTCGGCGCTGGGGCGGATCGTCCTACTAGGGGTTCTCCTGGCGGGCGTTTTCCTCTTGCTCGGGCGCATGGCCGGGATTGGCGCGTGTGGAGGGTTGCTAGTCTCGCAGGTAAACTTGCACTTCCCAATGCGACGAACGGGGGTAGCTACCTGATGTTCGAGCAGCTGGCTGGGCTGCTGACACATCTTGGCGAGAAACGGATCGCCGTTCTAAGTCTGTTCGGCTTCGAGATGCGCTTCGACATCATGTACCTCGTGATGTCCTGGATCGTCATCCTGCTCATCATTCTGCTTGCTCTCCTGTTGCGCAGAGGCCTTCGCCAGCCGGTTGAAGAGAAGCCGACGCGAACGCAGGCGGCCCTCGATGGGCTCGTCGATCTCCTGAAGAAGCAGCTTGCCGACAACTTCGCCTCGGAACGTCTTGCGACGATGATGTTTCCGTTCATCTCGACGCTCTTCCTCTACGTTCTGTTGTCGAATTGGCTGAGCGTCGTGCCGTATCTCAGCTCTCCGACACAAGATCTCAACATCACGTTCGGGTTGGCGCTCCTCGTCTTCCTCATGTCGCACATCTTGGCGGTGAGGCACAAAGGAGCGCGCAGGTGGCTCAAGGGCTTCCTCGAGCCGTACGCGTTCATGCTCCCGATCAACCTGGTCGGCGAGATTGCGAAACCCTTATCGCACGCGTTTCGTCTGTTTGGGAACGTCCTGGCGGGGACGTTTCTCGTGACGGTGATCATGGTAAAGTTCGCCCCGATCATCGTGCCGCCGGTACTGAACATCTTCTTCGGGCTCTTCTTCGGAGCGATTCAGGCTTTCGTCTTCGCCATTCTGGCGGTGGCGTACATCAACGTGGCTGTCGAAGGATAGGGAGGGAACATGTTGCAGGAAGCACAAGAGGTAGCGGCCGGAATCGGTGGCGCCGACATCGCGCTCGCGGCGAAGTACATCGCGGCGGGGCTGTGCATGGGAATCGGCGCGATCGGACCGGCAATCGGTGAAGGGATGGCCGCGGCACACGCGCTCGACGGAATGGCGCGCCAGCCGGAGATGCAGGGTGCCCTGCTCCGGACGATGGTCCTCGGTCAGGCGATTTCGGAGACGACCGGGATCTACTCGCTCCTGATTGCGATCGTCCTGCTGTTCGTCGTCTAGGGAGGGACCGTGTCGTTCGAATGGGGAACGATCGTCAAGAGCATCAACTGGACGCTCGTTTTCGGGCTGGTCAACTTCGCGATCCTTCTCTACGTCCTCAAGCGCCTCCTGTTCAAACCGGCGATCGAGTACCTCGACAAACGCCGTGAGATGATCGCGAAGAGGATGGCCTCTGCTCAGGCCAGTGAAGAGCAGGCCGCCGCCCTCGTCGAGGAGCGATCTCGGGAGCTCCAAGAGGCGAGAGACCGCTCGGTTCGGCTCGTCGATGACGCCGGGAAACGCGCCGCAGAGATGCTCGACGATGCGAAGCAGAGAGCGAAGGCTGAGGCGGAGCGAATCGTGGCCGACGCGCGCGCTCGGATTGAGCAGGAGCGAGACGAGATGATTCGGGATCTCAAGGCGGCCTACGCAGAGATCGCCGTTCTCGGAGCCGAGCGGATCCTCGATCGCGAAGTGAAGATCGGCGATCACCGTCGTCTCCTCGACCAGCTCGTCGCCGAGATCGATGAGGAAGAGTTCAAGGTGAGGTCGTGAGATCGAGGGAGATCGCCAGGCGTTATGCTGGCGCCCTCTACGCGGTGGCGATCGAGGAGAACGCCGTCGGACCGATCGAAGAGGAGTTGCGCAGTGTGGTCGAAGAGATCGAAGGAGTCGGAGACTTCAAGCGCTTCTTGACGCACCCGCTCATCTCAAGGGAGAAGAAGACGGCTCTCGTAGAGACGACGTTTCCGAACCTCTCGATGTACGTCGCGAACACGATCGAGCTTCTGATTCGAAACCGGCGGGAAGGCTACCTCGACCTGATCCTCGATGAGTTCCTCGAAGTTCGCGCTCAAGCGGAGGAGACGGCCAGGGTTCGCGTCGTCACCGCGACGCCGCTCTCCGATGAGGATCGACGTCGGCTGACGGAGCGGTTGGAAGCGGCGTTAGGCCGAGCTGTGGCTCTGGAGGATCGACTGGAGGAAGGACTGCTTGCGGGCGCGCGGATCGAGGTCGAAGGGAAGACGATTGACGCGACGCTTCGTGCACGGCTGGGCGAACTGAGGACCTCGCTCGAACGGTAGGGAGGAGAACGTGACAGGAACCCGCAAAGATGAGATCACGGCGATTCTGAAGGAACAGATCAAGGGGTTCCGTTACGACCTCGAGATGCAGGAGGTCGGCGTCGTCGTCGAAGTCGGGGACGGCATCGCTCGCGTTTACGGACTGGAGCGAGCGATGGCCTCCGAGATCGTCGAGTTTCCGGGCGAGCTGTACGGGCTCGTCTTGAACCTCGAGGAGGAATCGGTCGGCGTTGCCCTGTTCGGCGAGAGCGAACGGGTTCAGGAGGGAGACGAGGTCCGGCGAACAGGCCGCGTCCTCGAGACGCTGGCCGGCGAGCAACTGCTCGGCCGGGTCGTCGACCCGCTCGGCCGACCGCTTGACGGGGGAGACCCGATCGAGTCGGCCGAGACCCGCAAGGCCGAGATCATCGCCCCAGGCGTCGTCGAACGTCAGCCGGTCAATACGCCCTTACAGACGGGCCTGAAGTCGATCGACGCGCTGACGCCGATCGGTCGCGGTCAGCGCGAGTTGATCATCGGCGACCGGCGGACGGGGAAGACAGCGATCGCGCTCGACACAATCATCAACCAGAAGGGTGAGGACGTCGTCTGCGTCTACGTCGCGATCGGGCAGAAGGCGTCGACGGTCGCCCGTCTCATCGACAACCTCAGGCGTCACGACGCAATGGAGTACACGATTGTCGTTGCCGCCGACGCGAACTCGCCGACGCCGATGCAGTACCTGGCTCCCTACGCCGGATGCGCGATGGCCGAGTACTTCACCTATAAGGGGCGTGACGCGTTCATCGTCTACGATGACCTTTCGAAGCACGCCGTTGCCTACCGGGAACTCGCCCTCCTCTTGCGGCGGCCGCCGGGACGTGAGGCATACCCCGGCGACATTTTCTACACGCACTCGCGTCTACTCGAGCGAGCCGTCCGCCTCTCCGACGAGCATGGTGGCGGATCGTTGACGGCCTTTCCGATCATCGAGACCAAAGCGAACGACATCACCGCCTACATTCCGACGAACGTCATCTCGATCACCGACGGTCAAATCTACCTCGAGAGCGACCTCTTCAATCAGGGGCTTCGCCCGGCGATCAACGTAGGGATTTCGGTTTCCCGCGTTGGCGGTGAGGCCCAGATTCGGGCGATGTCACAGATTGCGGGCCCTCTACGGCTGGAGCTCTCACAGTATCGCGAACTCGAGGCGTTCGCCGAGTTCTCGGCCGATCTCGACGATGAGTCGAAGGCGCAGCTCGCGCGTGGCGACCGCCTGATGGAAATCCTCAAGCAGGAGCAGTACCAGCCGATGCCGGTCGAAGAGCAGATCGTGTCCCTCTTCATCGGCGTCGAGAACCACATCGCCCACATTGAGGTCAGCGACGTGCGTCGCTTCGAGGGCGAGTGGCTTCGGTTCGTCCACGAGGAGCACGAAGGCGTTCTGGCGGCGATTCGCGAGGAGAAACGGATGACCGACGAAGTGCGAGCCCAGCTTGAAAACGCAGTGACCGAGTTCAAGGAGCGGTTCGCGTGATCGACAGTCGTGTCCGACCACCGATCACGGCGGAGAACGGCAAGGAATGCCGTTCTCCTGGTGGATGAAGTAGAGGAGTCGTTGTGGCGCAATATGTACGTGCTCTCGCGCGACCTGACGATCGCGGACGCATTTGGATGGGCAAAGAAATCTGGGGAGCAGGGTAGCGAGACCTATGGCCCAACACGTACGAGCCATCAAAGGGCGCATCGGGAACATCGAGGACATTGCCCAGATTACGCGGGCGATGCACGCGATTGCGATGACGAAGGTCGCGCGGATGAAGCGCCGGCTCGAGCAGACGCGGCCGTACGTGGAAGACCTCGAGGTTTTCCTCGCCGACGCGATCGGACGCCTTCCTGCCGACGCTGAACCGAGCGCCCTTCTGGTAGAGAGCGAGTCGACCGCCGCGGGCGTGCTCATCCTGAATGCCGACCGCGGCCTCTGCGGGCGCTACAAGGGGGACCTGAATCGGCGGGCGGACGAGCTCCTGGCGGAGGACCCGAGCGCGCGACTCCTCGCCGGCGGCGAGAAGGCGCGCCTCCACTTTGAACGGCGGGGCATCGAGCCGCTTCGCCTCTACAGCCGGCTCTACGACACGCCGGCCTACCACGTCGCGGTCGAGATGGCGGACGACCTGATTGATCTCTATCGGACAGGCGATGTCGGCTGGATCGACGTCATCTACATGCGGTTCATCTCGGATCTGAGACAGCGGATGGTCGTGGAGCGGTTCCTGCCGGTCTCCGTGGAGGAGCGGGCGAACGACGCACTCAGCGAGCCGGGGGCGGCGGAGATGGTCGATGAGATCCTCCCGGTCCTCCTGAGGGGAAGGCTCTACCGGGCGATTCTGGAGACGAAGGCGAGCGAGGATGCGATCCGCCGCCAAGCCATGAGGAGCGCGACGGACAACGCAGAGGATCTGCTGAAGTCGCTGACCCGCTCGTACAACAAGGCAAGACAGCAGGCGATCACGCGGGAGATTGCTGACATCATCGGCGGCGCGGAGGCGCTTCGAACGACATAGTCCAAGGGATTGAGAGGTCCATCGATGGAAGGCGAGCACGCAATCGGAAGGATCACGGAGATCAAGGGACCGGTCATCGATGCCCGGTTTGAGAAGGGGCGGCTTCCGCGTGTGAATGACGCGCTCCGCGTCGAGCGCGAAGGGGAGCGCGATCTGGTCTTCGAGGTCGCTCAACACCTCGGCGACGACGTCATCCGGGCGATCGCGATGGACTCGACCGACGGACTGGCGCGCGGCACGGAGATCATCAACACGAATGAGCCGATCACGGTCCCCGTTGGCCCGGAGATGCTCGGACGTCTGATCAACATCGTCGGGGACCCGATCGACGAGCTTCCGCCACCGGAGACGAAAGAACGCTACTCGATTCATCGCAAGGCTCCCGGGCTCCTCGATCAGGAGACCGAGGCCGAGGTGTTCGAAACGGGGATCAAGGTGATCGACCTTGTCGCTCCGTTCCCCAAGGGCGGCAAGATTGGAACGTTCGGCGGGGCCGGCGTCGGCAAGACGGTCCTGATCATGGAGCTGATCCGTTCGATCGCCTACGAGCACCAAGGCTACTCGGTCTTCGCCGGCGTCGGAGAGCGGAGCCGCGAGGGGAACGACCTCTACCTTCAGATGAAGGAGGCGGGCGTTCTCGAATCGACGGCTCTCGTCTACGGGCAGATGAACGAACCGCCCGGGGCACGGTTCCGTGTCGGGCTGACTGGCGTCACGGTCGCCGAATACTTCCGCGACCAGGGACGGGACGTCCTGCTGTTCATCGACAACATCTTCCGGTTTGCGCAGGCCGGCAGCGAGGTCTCCGCTCTCCTCGGACGGATGCCGTCGGAGGTCGGATACCAGCCGACGCTGGCAACCGAGATGGGCGAGCTCCAGGAGCGGATCACGTCGACGAAGAAGGGCTCGATCACCTCGATGCAAGCGATCTACGTCCCGGCCGACGACCTGACCGATCCGGCGCCGGCGACCGTCTTCTCCCATCTGGACGCAGCAATCACGCTTTCGCGTGAGATCGTCGAGAAGGGAATCTACCCGGCGGTCGATCCGCTGCAGTCGAATTCGACGATGCTCGATCCGAACGTCATCTCTTCCGAGCACTACCGCGTCGCCCAGAGGACCCTCATCATCCTGCAGCGGTACGAAGATCTGCGTGACATCATCGCGATCATGGGGATGGACGAGCTCTCCGAAGAAGACCAACTCACCGTCCGTCGCGCACGAAAGGTCCAGCGCTTCATGAGTCAGCCAATGCACGTCGCCGAGCACTTCACCGGGCGGCCCGGCGCGTACGTCAAGCTCGAAGACACAATCAAGGGGTTCGCGATGATCATCGACGGCGAACTGGATAGCGTCCCGGAGCAGGCGTTCTACATGGTGGGAACGATCGACGAGGTTCTCGAGGGCGCCAAGGATGGCGACGCGAGTTCCGGCGAGAGCGAGGCATGAGTTTTCTCCGCTTGCTGCCGCGAAGCTGGCAACGGCGGATCCGCGACTATGCTCCGCGGGGCTTCCGCGACCCGGTCTCCTGTGGAGCCTTCTACGACGCTCGGTCCCGCCTCTTCCGCAGCGACGAAGCGACGATCCTGGAGTACTCGAGTCGCGACGTGCAACGGTCTCTGTTCGAACGCGCCGTGGATGCGCTTCCGCCGAGGGGCCGGATTCTCGACGTGGGGTGCGGTCTTGGCCATCTCTACGACTTCATTGACGGGCACGGGCACAGCATCGCTTCGTATCGGGGGATCGACGTCAGCCCGGCGATGATCGCGGGGGCACGGGCACGGCTCGGAGAACGGGAGGACGTGTCCTTCGAATTTCGCGACGTCACGACCTCGCCGCTATCGCCGGAGAGCCACGACGTTGGATACCTGATCAGCGTTCTCGGCTACCCAATTGGCGGCAACCCGATGCGCTCGATGATGACCATCTTGGAGAACGTCTTTGAGGCATGTGCGGACGGGCTCGTCTTCACGCACCTCGTCGACGGGCGGAGAGAGCGACCGCTCGCCTTCCCGACGGTTCCGGCGGAGCTTGCCGAGCGCTGCGAGCGCAACCTGGGCGCGCAAGCGACGGTCTTCGATGATGGCGTCGACTTCACATACCTCCTTCGCTTGCGGCATCCGAGCGGCTGACCGCCTCCACTCTCGCGGCCTTGAGGTTGGGCTGGGAAGGAGAAAGCGGGCGAACCGTGTGCGAGCCGGCGGTGTTTCGCATCGTCGAGCGCCGCGTCGCCCATCAGGCTTCCCGGCTTCTTCGAAGACGGTGAGGCTTCGTCCCATTGTGGAGAAAACGGTGTTCTTTGCTCGTTCCACCGCCGCGAACACCGCCATCCCAGCATAGGCTGCCCGCTCCTCCATTTCACTGGCTATGTAGCCAGCCCCAAGGAGAACTCCCATTTTGCAATGCATGGAATCCGGAAACAGCATATCACACATGACGAGGAGTAAAAACCCCTCACAGGCGAATGCGTGTCTCGGATGCGCGTCTTCCCGTTCTGGAACCCGCAATTGACCGGGTTTCGGGGGAGTCGTATAATCCCCGTTGGCACGGCGGCGTAGCCAAGTGGAAAGGCAAGGGACTGCAAATCCCTGATTCAGCGGTTCGAATCCGCTCGCCGCCTCCACGTAGTTTGGGTGGTTAGCTCAGCTGGGAGAGCGCATGCTTGACGTGCATGAGGTCACAGGTTCGAGCCCTGTACCACCCACCAAAGGGGCGCCCGCGAGGACGATCCACGTGGGCGTTCATGCTTTCACATTTCGTCCGGTATGAGGTTTGCAGAACGGCGCACTTCGGCGCATCCAACCCTTTTCGTATTGCTGACCCCTTGGGCGCTGGCTATACTGCCGCGGCGTTCGCAAGAGCGCGGCGGCTCAAGGAGGCTGGTCGGTCTTGAAAGGGCATATCGGGATTCGCCGGGAAGACATGTATGCGTGGGAGCGCCGTGTTCCGCTGGTTCCGAATGACGTTCGCCAGCTCGTCGACGAAGGGCATGACATTCTGGTCCAAGCATCGGAGAAGCGAGCCTTCACGGATGACGAATACCGCAACGTCGGATGCCCCGTGGTCGAGAGTTTGGCGGACGCCTCGCTCATCATTGGCCTGAAGGAGATCCCGGTGGAGGTCTTCGAGCCAGCTGGTGTCCATGTCTTCTTCTCTCACACGATCAAGGGCCAGCCGGCGAACATGCCGATGCTCCAGCGGGCTCTCGATCTCCGTTGCACGATCATCGACTACGAGCGGATCGTCGACGACGATGAACGCCGTCTGATCTTCTTCGGCAACTACGCTGGGTTCGCGGGCGCGATCGACACGCTCTGGACGCTCGGGCGCCGCCTAAGGTGGGAAGGCATCGAGAACCCGTTCGCGGACCTCAAGCAGGCATCGGAGTATGCGAGCCTCGACGAGGCAAAGGCCGCCGTTCGTGATGTCGGCGACCGGATCGGATCCGAAGGGCTGCCGGCGGCCGTCTCTCCGCTTGTGATCGGTGTCGCCGGCTACGGGAACGTCTCGAAAGGGGCCCAAGAGATCCTCGATCTGCTCCCGACGGAGGAAGTTTCTCCCGCTGTTCTCCTCAAGTGTGAGGAATCAGACGCGGGTGCTCCCATCGTGAAGGTGGTCTTCAAGGAGGAGGACACGGTTCTTCGTCTCGATGCCGGTGAACCGTTCGCGCTTCAGGAGTACTACGACCACCCGGAGCGGTATCGCGCCGCCTTCGAACGGTACTTGCCGAAACTCCATGTTCTCGTCAACTGCATCTACTGGGAGCCGCACTATCCTCGGCTGGTCACGAAGGATGCGCTTCGATCTCTGTACGCCGCTGGACAGCCGGCTCTGCGTGTGATCGGTGACATCACGTGTGACGTCGGGGGGAGCATCGAGACGACGGTGAGGGCGACGGAGCCGGACGACCCGGTCTACGTCTACCTGCCGGGAGAGGACCGTGCGGTTTCCGGAGTCGCGGGTCACGGACCGGCAGTCATGGCCGTCGAGATCCTGCCGAGCGAGCTTCCCCGAGAGGCTTCGACCTACTTCAGTCGGATTCTCAAGGGGTTCGTCCCTGCGATCGCGGCGGCCGACTACTCGGTCGACTTCGATGCGCTTCACCTCCCGCCCGAGCTGAAGCGGGCGGTGATTGCCCATCGCGGGGGTCTGGCGCCCGATTACCGATACCTGGAGAAGCATCTGCCGTCGGTTTGACCGGCCGACGCTTGAAGGAGCTGATCGTGAAACGCGCACTCGTTCTGGGAGCCGGACTCGTGGCCGGGCCGCTCGTTCGTTACCTGCTGAATGTCGAGGGGTTGGAGGTCACCGTTGCCAGCCGAACGGTGGCCAAGGCGGAAACGCTCATCGCCAACGCATCGAACGGCCGAGCACTGGCGCTCGACGTGGAGGACGAAGGCACGCTGGAGAAGCTGATCGGCGAACATGACCTGGCGATCAGCCTACTTCCCTACACCTATCACCCGCTCGTCGCGAAACTCTGTGTCAAGCATCGGGTGCAGATGGTGACGACCTCGTACGTGAAGGACGCAATGCGGGCGCACGACGGCCCAGCGCGCGCGGCTGGCGTCATCCTGCTGAACGAGATCGGCGTCGATCCGGGGATCGACCACATGTCGGCGATGCAGGTCATCGATCGAATCGCCGAAAGCGGCGGCACACTCGTTTCGTTTGCCTCAAACACGGGCGGTCTCCCCGCGCCCGACGCGAACGACAATCCATTCGGCTACAAGTTCTCTTGGGCGCCGCGCGGCGTGGTCATGGCCGGCAAGAATCCGGCCAAGTACCTGAAGGACGGCGAGGTTGTCGACGTGCCCGGGCCGGAGTTGTTCGCCTACCACTGGTCGTGCGAGATCGTCGGATTCGGCGATCTTGAGGTCTACCCAAACCGCGACTCGATGCCCTACATCGACAGCTACCACATCCCGACGGTCACGAGCATGTTCCGCGGGACGCTCCGCTATCCTGGCTGGTGCGAAACGCTCAAAGCGATTGTCGACCTTGGCCTGCTGGATGAGACGGAGCGTGGCGACATCGCCGGGCTGACTTACGGGCAGTGGCTAACGCGGAAGCTCGGTTCCGACGGGACGGACCTCAAGGGGGATCTCGCCGATCGCCTCGGCATCGACGTGGGCGCCAAGCCGATCACCGACCTCGAGTGGCTCGGCCTTCTCGGCAGCGACCCGATCCCGGCGGCCGACCACACCGATCTCGACATCGTCGCGTCGCGGATGCTGAAGCTGATGGAGTACGCGCCCGGCGAACGAGACATGCTTGTGATGCAGCACGAGTTCGTCGCCGAGTATCCGGGCCGTACCGAGAGGACGTTCTCGACGATGGTCGACTATGGCATCTCCAACGGCGATTCGTCGATGTCGCGTTTGGTGGGACTTCCGGCGGCGATCGCGGCTCGGATGATCCTGCAGGGTGAGATCAGCCTGACCGGCGTTCGGGTGCCGACGATCCCCGCGATTTACGAGCCGGTCCTCGGCGAGTTGGCGACGATGGGTGTCGCGTTTACCGATACGGTCGAGGTTCTCTAGGACGTTCTGAGCCGTGGATGGAATGGAGTGGATCCTCGGCGGCAGTACGTGGGGCTTCTTCCGTAGCGATGAATCGGCGTCCTGGATCCTTCAATCGGACGCCGTTCAGGCCATCGTTACGGCGGGATTCGGCGTCGAGGTTTGGCCGACGCGAGGCCAGGACGATCCGGATCCAATTCCGGCCGAGGTCGAGCGTATCCGGGAGGCATGTGCGGAGGCGCCCTTTGTTTCCGTGCACATGCGCGGGCGGTTCTGGAGTTGGGATCCCGCCCACTTCCGGAAGGAGATTGACTTCGCCGCCGCCGTTGGAGGCGAAACGCTCGTGGTTCATCCAATCTGCCTCGGTCTCTCCGATCCGGACGATCGGCTAGATCGGACGGAGATTGAGCGAGTCGCGGGCTACGGCGCCGAGCGGGGTGTTCGGCTGGCACTGGAGAACGTACGCAACTCGGCATGGGCCCTCGATCGGGCCCTTGACGTTCTGGGTGACGATCCGGCGAAGACGAATCTCGGGATCTGCATCGACGTTGGCCACGCCTTCCTCTCCGAAGACGTCGAATCGCCATCGATCCGCGGCTACCTTGGCCGATACGAGCGGCAAGTGCTTCATCTTCATCTTCACGACAACGATGGGAGAGAGGACGAGCATCTTCCCCCCGGGGCTGGGAAGATCGAATGGGATCTCGTCAGAGAAGCGCTCCGCGGGATCGGATTCGCGGGGTCGGCGGTGCTCGAAGTGCATCGGGCGGGAGAAGATCCCGTCCGGACAATCACGGAGAGTGGGCGGTTTCTACGATCTTCGACCTGAATCCCTCGCGGCGATACCCGAGGGCTGTCCGGACCGCTCAGCCGCGTGTCTCGAAGTGGATCCGGTTTCCGTGACGGGCCGTGACCGCTACCGGGAGCTCCTCGTCGCGCCCGGCGCGCTGCCAACGGAGACTGTACGTCTCCCCAAACGCCGTGGCCAGCGATGAGAGGAGCATCGGCTCCGTCCCTGAGTCAGCCGTGAACGTGCCGACGAGCCCTTCGTCCGACGGCCCATCCGGGATTGACGAGATCCCTTCGCGCGGTCCGACGGGAGCCGATTCCGCAGATCGCTCCTCAATGCGCGCTTGCCCTTCGATCACCCACGAGCCCCAAACGAGCTCGGCCGAGCCCTCGTAGCCAGCGATTCTCGCGTGACTCTCGTTTATCAAACCAACCCCTTTTCGGTTTCGTAACCCTGAATCCTTGGTTTCTTCATAGAACACCGAAGATGGATGGGCGCCAGTGTAGAGATTCTCATCGAGGGCGACAAGTGGAGTGTCTCAAGGTGAGAGCATGGCGGCGGCGGTCGTCTCTCAAGCTGCTAGTGGGCTCCGCAGCTTACGCAGGTTGGGTTGACGTCGATAGCGATCTCCTCGAAACGTAACGCGTGGGCATCGTAAACGAGAAGCCGCCCGACGAGGTGAGGCTCGAGGCCGACGATCCACTTGATCGCTTCGGTCGCCTGAAGGCCGCCGATTGTCCCCGGGACGACGCCCAGGACTCCGGCCTCCTCACCGGTCATGACCGAGCCAGGTGGCTCGGGGAAGAGACAGCGATAGCAGGGTCCACCCTCCGTGCAGAAGATGCTCAGCTGCCCTTCGAGCCGGAAGATAGCTCCGTAGACGTAGGGAATGCCGATCTCCAAGCAGACGTCATTGATGACGTATCGCGTTTCGAAGTTGTCGGTCCCGTCGAGAATCAGGTCGTACCCCGAGGAGATCTTCCGCCCGGTCTCGAGCGTGAACCGCTCGTCGTGGACTTCTATTGTGATGTCGTCGTTCAGATCGCAGAGTCGGCGCCGGGCCGACTCAACCTTCGGACGATCGAGGGTCGAAGCCCCGTGAATCACCTGCCGCTGAAGATTGGAGAAGGCCACGACGTCGGCGTCGACGAGGCCAATCGTCCCGACGCCGGCACCGGCGAGATAGAGGGCGATCGGGCTGCCGAGTCCTCCGAGGCCGACGATGAGGACACGGGATCCCTTTAGCTTCTCCTGCCCCGCCTCTCCGATCTGAGGCAGCGCAAGATGCCTCGCGTAGCGATCTCGTTCACGCTCGGTGAGACGCGTCATGACTCCATGATAGCCGGAGGGAGTTCACTCGGGCGATTCGCCGCAGAGAACCGCGGTGCGTCAGGTCCGAGGGGACGGTCGTGCCATCTCTCGCCTAGAACAGCATGTCGAAGATTCGGAAGACGAAGATCAGGTAGTAGACTGAGATCCCGAGCATGGTCGCCCCCGCGATTCGGTTGATGATCGATCGATGTCTGGTCAGGAATCCGATGACGGCGCCCGAGGCGGCCGTTGACAGGGCGGCCAGCGCCACCAGTGGAGCGGCGATGCCGACTCCGAAGGCGAGGAATCTCAAGAGATTCGCACCGAAGCCGAGAACCGACGCGGAACGTGTGAAGAAGACGGCGATGAATAGCGGATTACAGGGAACCACGATGGCGCCGAAGAAGAAGCCGTACAGAAGCGCCGAAACCCAGGGGCTTCGTACCGTGGGGACACGGGTTCGTGGCACGAGACGGCCGATGTCCACGTTGAACAAGAGAAGGAGGCTGATGACCACGAGGATCCCGAATGCGATTGGCGAAACGACGCCGATTACGCCGGTCAGCGAGACCTGCAGGATCGTCGTGAACAGGAGACCGAGGAGGAACATGAAGACGATGACGCCCCCGGTGACCGCGAGCGCGATCGAGAGGATCGTCTTCCGGTTCGGCGCTCTGCCGGCGAGTCGATTGGAGAGGTAGGCAAGGAATCCCGGATAGAGTGGAAGCACGCAGACGGCGCCGAGCGGCGTCAGAACGCCGAGGACGAACGACTCGGCCAGATCGGCCAGGAGCGTCATCCGCCGTTATCCTCCTCGGATTCCGACACCAACTCGATCTCCTCGAGCAATCGCTCGGCCGACTTCACGCCGTTCGCAAGCAGTCGAGACGAGCCATCGACCTCGATGAGAACGACCGGCGCGCGGGGCGCGTTGACGACGGTCAGCCCGAAGTCGGCGATCAGAAGCTCGGTCATTTTGATTGGCGCGACGGCATAGTACCACGTGAATCCGTGGAGGAGGGCGTGGGCCTTCACCTTGTCGAGATCCTCATTCGGATCGGTGTTGAGGGAGACGTGGACGATCCGATCGCCCTCGAGGTCTACCAGGCGAGCCATCTCCTTCTGCTGTCTCAGGCAGATCGAGCACCAGACGGCGAAACTCTCAAGCAGAATCGGCCTCCCAACGAGATCGCGGATTCGGAAGGCCTCACCGGAAACGGCGTCGACGAGTTCGACGTCCATCCACGCCGGCAGATCCGCGGCGAGGGTTCCGTCATCCGATCCCATCCCGCTACTCATCGGGCTGGCCAGATCGCCGGATCGCTGGGCGACCGGGTGCGCGGCGAACAGAACGGCCATCGCGACGGCGGCAACGACACCTACTGATATGACGGCCAGCGGCGGCCTCTTTCGCATCTTCATGTCAGCCTCCTTGGGTTTCACGACACACGCTCCGGGGTCCGCGTGAAGGGTCGATGAGCAGACGGTGGCTGTTCAGTGAGGGTGCATCAGGGGAACGCTTGCTGAAGATGCGAGTCGGCGAGTGGCCGATGTAGTTGGCTTCGGGAAGTCGCCTACAGCAGCGTTGTCCAGCTTCTTCTACGCCGTCGTTGCGGCGATCGGCAGGGTGAACCGGAAACAGGCGCCCCCGTCGAGCGCGTTCTCGGCCCAGATCCGGCCTCCGTGGGCCTCGACAAGAGCCTTCGCGATTGGAAGGCCGAGTCCAGCTCCGACTGCATCTGGGGAAGGCCTCTCTCCGGACGACGTGCGTGCCGGATCGGCTCGGTAGAAGCGGTCGAAGACGTGGGGAAGATCGCTCGGCGCGAGGCCGGGGCCTGTATCGCAAACGCTGACCATCGTGTCGTCTCCGCTTCGCTCGGCGAAGATCCGGATCACTCCACCTGCTGGCGTGTGACGGATCGCGTTTGCCAGGAGGTTGAGGAGGATCTGCTCGACGCGTTGAGGATCGGCATCGAGTCGAGGAATGGCCCCCGGGATCGAGGAAATCATCGTCAATCCGGCGTCTTCCGCCTGTGCGCCGATCGCCTCGACGATCCCGCTGACGACTTCTTCCAGCGAACACGGCGAGCGGTGGATCGACAATTGGCCCGCGTCGGCGAGCGCGAGCTGATGGAGGTCTCCTACGAGCCTTGTGAGAAGGAGAATCCGGTTGTGTAGCGCGGTGAACGTCTCCTCGGTCGGTTCGATCAGCCCGTCCCGCAGCCCTTCGAGTGCCGAACGAACGGCCGCGATCGGCGTTCTCAGCTCGTGTGCGACGTCTGCGATCATCCGTTTCTTGGTCCGTTCGGATGCCTCGAGGCTCTCGGCCATTTCGTTGAAAGAGCTCGCGAGGCGACCGAATTCGTCAGACGAGCTGATGTCAAGGCGCTCATTCAGGTTCCCCTCGGCGATCCGACGGGTCGCGCTGTCGAGCCGGCGAAGAGGCCGTGTCACCTGGCGCCTGAGAAGGATGCTGATCAGAAGCCCTGCGCAGGCGGTGGCGATTCCCGCGAGCCAGAGAGATCGGCGGATCCTTCTCAGGAAAGCACGTTCGAGTTCGGCTCGTTCCGGGTTGACTTGGTAGGGAACCAGGGTCCACCGCTCGCCGTCCGGCAGGACGATTGCTTGTCCTCGCCGAAGCTCGTCCTCGGAGAGGCCGCGATGTGGAAGTTCCACATCGGTCGGGTAGACGACTTGGCCATCCGGATCGACGAGGAGGACGGGAACCTCTCGAGTACTCTGCTCGAGGAATTCGACGAGTCCGTCAAAGCTCCCGGTCCGGTTGTAGTAGGCGACGACCACCTGAAGAAGGATCCGATCCTGCATTGTGAAGCTGCGGACGGTGAAGGAGGAGAAGGCTTCCCCGACGGTGTAGTTGATGAACAGGTAGCCGATGACCGAGGCAAGAACGATCACGACCACGATGGATAGGAACAGCTTGTTCTGAAGCGAGAGGCGGCCGATCCAGCGGTTCATTCCTCCGCCCCCTTCGCGAGCTTGTAGCCGATTCCGAAGACGGTCACGAGGTACGTCGGGTTGTGCGGATCGGGTTCGATTCGTTGGCGGATTCTCTTCACGTGCGAGTCGATCGCCCGCTCAAAGCTTCCGTACGTCTCACCGCGGACGGCCTCCAAGAGCTCGAGGCGCGTGAAGACCCGCCCGGGGTGTGTCATGAGAAACGCAAGGAGATCGAACGCCATCGCCGAGAGGTCGACCGGCTCACCCTTCACCTGGAGCTGTCGCTGCTCGCGGTCGAGTTTCAGATTGCCAACTTCGAGGATCAGGGGGTCCCTGTCGGCGGTACGACGGAGGACAGCCCGGACGCGGGCTTCGAGCTCACGTGCACTGAACGGCTTGACGACGTAGTCGTCGATTCCGATCTCGAATCCGTCGAGTCGGTCCTCTTCGCCGGCTCGCGCGGTCAGCATGATGATCGGGATGCTGGATGTCTGCCGGATTTGAGCGGCGACCGAGAGTCCGTCGAGTGAGGGGAGCATCCAATCGAGGACGATGAGGTCCGGGGCTTGCTGATCGAACTGGGCGAGCGCCGTACGTCCGTCGTACGCGGCGACCACTTCAAAGCCAGCCTGCTCGAGATACTGGCGAACGGTGTCTACAACCCACGGTTCATCATCGACGACAAGGATCTTCTCGGTCATGTCCGGGTCTCAGTATACGGCCAGAGCCGAAGAGGAAGGGGCGAAGGAGTTGCGGAACCGGCAGAGATTCTACACCGCGTGGTTCGGTGAAAACAACGTTGCATTGGGCGTTTTCAACACGTAACGTTTGGAGTTCCGTCATGCGACGCCCGGCGTCGCACCGTGGCAGGAGATGCCACGGGAGAAAGGGGGAAATCGGCGTGCTTGGAGAAGACCGGTTGCGGGAGATCGCCGAGCGAGTGCTGGGGCACGCTTCGTCCGATCAGACCGAGGTACTCGTGTTCGGCGGCCGGACCGACCTGACGCGATTCGCGGTCAACACGATTCACCAGAATGTCACCGAGAGGGACGTGTCGGTGCGGGTTCGCTCGATCGACAGAAAGAGGACGGGGGTCGCCTCGGGGAACGACTTGAGCGATGCGGGTCTCGCGCGCCTGGTTGAGATGGCAGAATCGTCCGCATCCTTTCAGAAGGAGAATCCCGAGTTCGTCTCGCTTCCCGCTGCACAGCCGACGACGACGGTCGATGCGTTCATCGAGGCGACGGCGAACTGCACGCCCGAGGAACGGGCGGACGGCGTCAACGAGATCCTCAAGCAGTCACGGGAGAACGGGCTCGAAGCGGCGGGAGCCTTCTCGACCGAAGTCAACGAGGTCTATGTCGCCAACTCCCTCGGAGTTCGCGGCTATCACGTCGGGACGCTGGCCAGCGTGCGCACGGTGATCATGAGCAACGACAGCTCGGGCTACGGAGGCCAGACGTCGATTGACGTGACGTCGCTCGATCCGAAGGAAGTCGGAGCCGAGGCGGTCGATAAGGCCCTTCGTAGCGTGAATCCGGCGGGTGTCGAGCCGGGCGAGTACACCGTGATCCTCGAGGAGGAGGCCGTCGCCAACATGGTCACCTTCCTCGGATTTATGGGGTTCGGAGCCCTCGCATACCAGGAGAAGCGTAGCTTTATGACTGGGAGGATCGGTCAGAAGATCACGGGCGAGATGATCACCATCTGGGACGACGGGTACGACGCTTCCGCGATTCCGCTCCCGTTCGACTTCGAGGGCGTGCCGAAGCAGAAGCTCACGCTGATCGAGAAGGGGATCGCCCAGAACGTCGTCTACGACTCATTCACCGCGGGCCGAGAGGAAGGGGCATCGTCGACCGGGCATGCGCTTCCCTCCCCGAACACGTTCGGGCCGATCCCGCTGAACCTGTTCATGGCAACCGGCGGGGCGACGAAGGAGGAGATGCTGGCCGCGACCGATCGCGGCATCTGGGTGACGCGCTTTCACTACACGAATCCGCTCCATCCGGTGAAGACGGTCCTGACTGGAATGACGCGTGATGGGACCTTCCTGATCGAGAACGGGAAGATCACCCGGCCGATCAAGAACCTGCGCTTCACCCAGAGCATCCTCGATGCGTTCGCCAACGCCGACATGATCGGATCGACGGCGAAGGTGACGAAGTCGATGTACGGATCCTCCGCCACCGTAGCGCCGGCGGCTCGTATCCACGGGTTCCGCTTCACCGGAGCGACCGAATTCTAGACAGGAGGGGACATGCGCGAGTACACAGATCGTGCTTTGGATACGGCGAAGGCGAGCGGAGCGACGTACGCCGACGTCCGCATCCTGCGCAGCATGACACAAGGGATCACCGTCAAGAATGGGGTCGTTCAGGGGCTTACCCAGGACGAGTCGTTCGGGTTCGGCGTACGGGTGATCGCCGACGGCGCGTGGGGGTTCGCGTCGTCGAGCGAACTCACAAAGGATGAGATTGACCGTGTCGCCGCGCTCGCTGTTCGGATTGCGCGAGCGAGTGCACGAGCGAATGCAGAACCCGTAGATCTCGGGCCGTCCGAGGTTCACGTCGATACGTACACCACGCCGTACGAGATCGATCCGTTCGCTGTCTCGCTCGAAGAGAAGATCGACCTCCTCCTCGAGGCGGACAAGGAAGCCCGCGCGGTCGAAGGCGTGATGATCTCGACGCCGCGGATGAACTTCCTCAAGCGGGAGAAGACGTTTGCCAGCACCGAAGGCTCGTTCGTCGAGCAGACAATCGTCGAGTCGGCCGTCGGCACGCGTGTGAACGCGGTCGCCGAGGGGGAAGTGCAGGTCCGCTCGTATCCGAACATGTTTGGAACCCAGCAGGAGACGGGCGGGTATGAGGTCGTCCGAAAGTGGGACATCATCGGCAACTCGCGACGGATCGGAGAAGAGGCGGTTGCCCTCCTCTCCGCGCCGCAGTGTCCTAGGAAGAGGACGACCTTGATCCTCGGCGCCTCGCAGCTGGCCCTTCAAGTGCACGAGTCGTGCGGCCACCCGATCGAACTCGATCGGGTCTTCGGCACCGAAGCCGCCTATGCCGGAACGAGTTTCCTCACACCCGAGAAGTATGGGACGTTCGCCTACGGTTCGGAGATCGTCAACATCGTCTCCGACGCGGTGACGCCGGGAGGACTGGGAACCTATGGCTACGACGACGAAGGCGTTCCGGCTCAGACGACCGATATTGTCAAGGAAGGTCGCTTTGTCGGCTACCTCACATCGAGAGAGACTACCACTCAGCTGAGGAAGATCCATCCGAACGCGCCCGAACGATCGAACGGGGCGATGCGAGCGAGCAGCTGGAATCGGATTCCGATCATCCGGATGAATAACGTGAGCCTGCGGCCGGGCGAGTGGACGTTCGAGGATCTCATCGCCGACACCGATGAAGGAATCTACATGACGATGAACAAGTCTTGGTCGATCGACGATAGGCGGTTGAACTTCCAATTTGGGACGGAACTTGCCTACGAGGTCAAGAACGGGAAGCTCGGTCAGATGTACAAGAACGCGACCTACACCGGGATCACACCTCAGTTCTGGGCCGGATGTGACGCAATCTGCAACGCGGATCACTGGACGGTTTGGGGAACGCCCAACTGTGGGAAGGGCCAGCCGGGCCAGACGGCGCGGGTCGGACACGGGACCGCTCCGGCACGATTCCGGAACGTCGAGGTTGGAATGATGGCTGATGCGCCGTAGGCGCATCAGCCAGGGCCGAAGGATCAATGGATCCTTCGGCGGGCTCGAGAAGGTGTGTCTGACGCGCACTCAATCAGCTAGGGTCGAAAGACTGAGCTCGACTGCAGCTCACGCAGGCAGGACCGAAGGACCTGTCGGGCCTTCGGTTGGCGGATGAGCCTTCTCCTGAACGAGCCGTGGACCGGGCAGCTTGCCCTACCGGAAGTCGGGCCGATCGAAGGCACTCGACGGACGCCCATCTCTCGGGGCGCGTTTGGGTTGGATTGCAGTCTGACCGTGGCGCCAGAGGGCTTTGACCCTGACTCTGGATGTGGCAAAGGCGCAGTCAGCCGTCTCGATTGAGGGCTTTCTCGCGACGCGTTAATCTGTCACTTGAGCTTCGAAACGGGTCATGTCGCCCGCCGAGGCTTCCACGAAGGAGGGATGTCCAAGTGCTAGGCGAAAGCCGCTTGGCTGAGGTCGCGCAAAGGGTCCTGCGCGCATCTCAGTCCGACCAAGCCGAGGTGCTGATCACCAGCAACGATTCGCATCTCACGCGCTTCGCGTCGAACACGATTCATCAGAACGTCTCGGAGACGGACGTGACGGTTCGCGTTCGAGCGATCATCGACAACAGGACCGGCGTGGCGTCTGGGAACGAACTTGACGACGAGGGTCTGAAGAAGATCGTTGCCTCCGCCGAGACGATTGCCCGGTTCCAGCAGGCGAATCCGGAGTTCCGTTCGCTCCCTGAGGCGCAGTCCGCTCAGCGCGTCGGCGCGTTCGTTGAAGCGACCGCGGAGGCGACTCCGATGGACCGCGCGCAAGGAGCCGAGAGGATCCTTACGCTCTCCAGAGCCGAGGATCTCGAAGCGGCGGGCGCGGTCTCGACGGCGGATCTGGAGTACTACGTCGCAAACTCGCTCGGAGTGAGCGCGTACCACCGCGGGACGGTCGCCGGTGCCATGACAGTGATCATGGGCGAAGACAGCTCAGGATACGGCTCGGCAGCGTCGATCGACGTGGACGACATCGATACGGAAGCGGTCGGCAGAGCGGCGGTCGACAAGGCCCTCCGGAGCAGGAATCCGGAGTCGATCGAACCTGGAGCGTACACGGTCATCCTCGAAGAGGAGGCCGTCGCTGACATGGTCTTTTTCCTCGGATACATGGGCTTCGGCGCTCTTGCCGTTCAGGAGGAGCGGAGCTTCATGACGGGGAGATTCGGTGAGCGGATCACGGGGGAGAAGATCACCATCTGGGACGACGGCTCCGATCCGCGCGGTCTGCCGCTGCCGTTCGACTTCGAGGGCGTTCCGAAGCAGAAGGTCATGCTGATCGAAGATGGGATTGCCCGGAACGCCGTCCACGACTCGTTTACAGCCGGGCGCGAGGAAGGGAAGACATCGACAGGCCATGCGCTTCCGATGCCAAACACGTTCGGACCGCTTCCGATCAATCTGTTCATGGCCCCCGGGAACGCGACGAAGGAGGAGATGCTCGCCTCGACGGAGCGCGGGATCTGGGTGACGCGCTTCCATTACACGAACATCGTTCACCCCGTGCAGACGATTCTCACCGGGATGACGCGCGACGGAACGTTCCTGATCGAAAACGGAGTGATCACCAAACCGCTCCGAAACCTTCGATTCACCCAGAGCGTCCTCGATGCGTTCGCGAACGCCGAGATGCTGGGAGTCGATCTCAAACTGGTGAAAGATGAGTGGAACGACATCGGGACGTGCGTCCCTGCGGTGAAGATTGCGGGCTTCCAGTTCACGGGTACGACGGAGTTTTAGGCGAAGGAAGGGAGAACGACATGCGTGAACAGACGGATCGTGCACTTGACGTCGCGAAGTCCGCGGGCGCTTCCTACGCCGACGTTCGAATCGTTCGCCGTGAAGGAGAGGCGATTGAGGTCAAGAACGGGATCGTCCAGACCCTGTCCCTCGATGGGACGTTCGGGTTCGGCGTTCGCGTCCTCGCCGACGGCGCGTGGGGGTTTGCGTCGAGTCATCGCTTGGAAAAGGCTGAGATCGACAGAGTCGCCGAACTCGCCGTCGGGATTGCGAAGGCGAGTGCGATCAGCAAGAAGGAGGATGTCGATCTCGGCCCGCCCGAGGCCCACGTCGACACCTACGTGACCCCGGTCGCGCAGGATCCGTTCGAGGTGTCGCTTGAGGAGAAGATCGACTACCTCGTCCGCGCTGACAAGGAGGCGCGGGCAGTCAACGGCGTCAAGGTCTCGGAGGGATCGCTCGGATTCCAGCGGGAGACGAAGACGTTCGCCAGCACGGAGGGGGCCTTCATCGAGCAGACGATCATCGAAACCGGGCTCGGGCTCGTGGTGATGGCGGTCGCCGAGGGCGAGATGCAGCAGCGTTCGTATCCGAATTCGTTCGGCCGGAATCAGGCGACGGTCGGCTATGAGCTTCTCGGACAGTGGGATTTGCCCGGCAACGCCCGCAGGCTGGCCGAGGAGGCGGTCGCCCTTCTCTCAGCACCGCAGTGCCCGAGCGGTGAGAGGACGATCATCCTCGATGGTCCGCAACTTGGGTTGCAGATTCACGAGTCGTGCGGACACCCGATCGAGCTCGACCGAGTCTTCGGGACCGAAGCGGCGTTTGCCGGGACGAGTTTCCTCACGCCGGAGAAGTTCGGATCGTTCACCTATGGATCGGAAATCGTCAACATCGTCTCCGACGCGGTGACGCCGGGAGGGTTGGGCACGTACGGCTACGATGACGAGGGCGTTCCGGGTCAGACGACGGAGATCGTCAAGAACGGCCGGTTCGTTGGCTATCTCACCTCGCGTGAGTCGGCGAGTCAGCTGCGGAAGATCCATCCGGACGCTCCGGAGCGATCGAACGGAGCGATGCGCGCCGACGGATGGAACCGGATTCCGATCATCCGAATGAACAACGTCAGCCTGATGCCGGGCGATTGGACGCTCGACGACCTGATCGCCGACACCGATGACGGCATCTACATGATCACCAACAAGAGCTGGTCGATTGACGACAAGCGGCTGAACTTCCAGTTCGGGACCGAACTTGCGTACGAAGTGAAGAATGGGAAACTCGGGCAGATGTACAAGAACGCGACGTATACCGGGATGACACCCAAGTTCTGGGCCGGATGCGACGCGATCTGCGACCGCGAGCATTGGCACATCTGGGGAACGGCGAATTGCGGGAAGGGTCAACCAGGCCAGGTGGCGCACACCGGCCACGGCGCCGCTCCCTCGAGGTTCCGGAATGTGCAGGTGGGGGTCCTTGGCTAAGCGTGCTCTAGGCACGCTTAGCTAGGGTCGAAGGCCCTACCGGTCCTTCGACTGGCACCGACGTGGTGCACCTGGCTAGGGTCGAAGGCCCTACCGGTTCTTCGACTGGCAACGGCCTCGATCGCACTCAGCCAAGGCCGAAAACCCAGTGGGCTTCGACGGGCCCGCACCTTCTGAAACGTCTGCCTCGAGCGAAGGGGCCTGCATCCTTCGCTCGGTCAGACACCCGAAGCACGTTCGCTGTATGCTTGATCCCGCGTGACGACATACAGCGCAAGGCGCATCGAAGGGTGGCAGCATGGAAGGCATTGCGAAGCTGATCTCCTCATCGGCATGGGCGCTGGTCGCGCTAATGCTGGCGGCAGGAATCCCGTTTGCATGGAGGAAGCTGATTGCGTGGCTCGACGCACGAACGCAGGTTGCCCTTGCCGAGGCCGTCCGGCGGATGATCGAGGAGTGATGTAGAAGGATATCCGTCGGTTTCACGGTCGGTTCGCTTCGCGGGAGCCGGCTTCAAAGCGTGCCTCGCTCGGCCGTTTTCCTCGTTGACTGAGTCCGGGCCTTAGCCAAACGAAGACGCAGCCCGCCGTAAACCCTGCTCTCGGCGCTGTTGCACGGTCAAGAATTCATCAAGCCGACGATGACCGCGGTGCACCGGGCAGCGCATGCGATGTCCGAAGGGTCACGAGCGGAGCGGACGTCTGGGCCTTCTGTCTTTCATCAGGAGCGTACACTCGACCTGTCTGGCGTGGGGTTGGCCGCAGTTCCCGGGCACCTTAACGAGGGCTGCGGCCGTGCCCCGATCATCAGGAGTTGCCCCGATGAGACCGACCGACCAGGCGGCGGCGCGCCGGGAGTCAGCCGACATGGACCGACCACTCGATCGCGGATATCAAGACGATACGAAGAATCTGGAGTCTCAATCGCGTCGGGACCGGCCGAATCGTGGGAGAGCAGGCCGCGGTTTCGATTCGTTCGCATACGCGGCGTCGCGCCTCGGATCAACCCTCACCACGCACAGATGTCTATCCCTAATTGGACATCGGTCCATGATTGGAATGTGACATCTGCGTAGCGTGGGGTCATCTCTTAACGGAGTTGATCCTGATGCGCAAGCTTCCGGCTGCTCTCAGCGGGTTGATCGTTCTCGTTGCACTTGCTCAGGGCGTTGCGTTCGCATCGAGTTCCTTGTCGGGCAGCTTCGAATTTCAGGTCGGCTTGGACATTCCTGCGGGTGGATTCACGTTGCAGACCTCGTCGAACGTGACGTTCGTGGAGTTCGAGGTTGTCTACGAGGTTGGAGGCGTCACGTTTTCCAACCTCACGAGCTACGATGCCACGGGAATGGCCCTGCTGCAGTTCGCAGCGCGGGGTTCGCTGGATCTGCTCTGGTTCGACAGTCGCTTGACGTTCTCTCCCGTGCTCGGTGGGCCAGGCTCGACGCTTGACCTCAGTGACAGCTGGAACAACCCGGTGCATGCCTACGATTTCGGACGGATCTTTTTTGTGGACCAAATTGAGGTGACAAGCCTCACGCTCGAGGACAACGTGAACACGAAGTGGCGCGTTCGAGTGAGCAAGGACGCCAGCGCGGGATCGTGGATCTGGGTGTCGAGTGAGGCCACGGGAAACGGATCGATTCCGGTCGTAATCCCGATTGGAAGGTACATCCGGCACGTCGAGATTGTTGGCATCACAGGATACATCGACGACTCGGCAATCTCCGCTCAGATCTCGAGCGAAGCCTTCGTGACGACGATTGACATGGACATGTTCGGCGTCTCGATCGGGGGGGTATTCGCCTTCGCGAGCGGCGGCTCGGATGTCACGTTCATTCTCGACTCTGTCGACAGCGAGAGTGTCTTCGACCGCGCGACGGTCAACTTCAATCTCGACCCGGTCACGTGCCAGATCGACGATTTCGCCTTCGACATCGAGTTTGAACTCTCGTTTGCCTGCTTCGAGGAGATTGGTGTGGACGTCGGATTCGACTTCGACGAGGGGTTCACGGAACTCGAGATCGACTCGAGAGGGATCTCGACCGGCCTATCGTGGCTTTCTGCGGACCTTGGCATCGACTTCTCCTTGACGGCCAAGGATCTCGATGTGTCGCTCTCTCTCGAGATCGGGGAGCTCACGTGCGTCACGCCCTACGTCGCGATCGACTTCGGGACGGAGCAGTGGCAGATCGATGGCCTCACCTTCTACGGCATCCGGATTCGCTACGTGTTCAATGGCGTCACATTCGAGAGCCTGTCCTATCTGGATGACATCCATCACACCAAGGAAGACTACTGGGAGATGATTCGTATCTCGGTCGACGGCGATGCCTGCTGCGGAGGCGGATTCGACGTTGACATCAGAACGCACTTCGCCTCGACGCACACGACGATCTTCGATTGGGCCGAGACGAGTCTCGATCTGGAGTACGACATCGGAAGTAACGTGACTTTCGGCGGATACGTCGAAATCATCCCGACAGGGGTGAACGACCTTCGCTTCAGCGTTGAGGTGACCTGGTAGCGGGGCTCACTGACAGCTTTCGCCTCCATTCCGACTTTTGGGGGCTCCGAAGGGGATCGCGACCGGACCGAAGCGGGGCATGCGGACAGCTTCTCGTTGCTGCAGGCCCAACGGCGATGGAGTGACAGGTGACATGCTCGATCACGTTCGGTTGGGAATCCCTATCCTCCTCGAGACCGGACACGAGTTTGCGGTGGCGAAGCCGGCGAGGGTGACGACGGAGCTGACGATCAACTCAAGAGGGTCTCGCACCTCGTGCCCGTCCCCAGCAGGCGACTCTCGAGGTCCTCGTGGCCCATCTGATGATTCGCTTTCTGACCCGTCGCTCCCACCGGATTTTCGGGACGATGACGAGGCTCGGAGCTCCGCGGGACGGTGACTGGTTTTCCGGTAGCCCCGGCGATGAGGAGTCTGCGTTCTACCACGATCACACGACGCTGCGGTTCACGTCCTTCAAGCGCGGGCTCCTCGGCTGTCTGCGGAACTGGATACACTCCTCTCGAGGTGAGAGGCGGACGATGGCGCGAAACGTGGAAGTCAAGGTGAGGCTGGGAGATCCTGACGCGCTGCAAGCTCGAGTCGAGACGCTCAGCGACGTGCCGGTCGAGATCCTCGATCAAGAGGACGTGTTCTTCTGCGTTCCTCGCGGGCGCGTGAAGCTGCGCACCTTTCCTGACGGTCGAGGAGAGCTGATCGCCTACGACCGACCGGACGAGCTCGGGCCGGCCGTCTCCGACTATCACCTTCTCAGGACGGACAACCCCGACGGTCTGAGAAGCTTCCTCACGGATCTGTTCGGCGTTCGTGGTGTGGTGAGAAAGCGGCGCCTCTTGTACTTGATCGGTGAGACGCGTGTGCACCTCGACGTGGTCGATAGACTCGGCGCGTTCCTCGAGCTGGAGGTCGTCCTGCGCGACGGTCAATCGGAAGAGGAAGGCGCTCGGATCGCGGCGGAGATCCTCGACAGACTCGGAATCGCTGACGAAGACCACATCGCGCGCGCGTACATCGACTTGCTTGAGGAGTCGAGGGAGTAGCACAACGGATGTCTGCTGCGGGCGTGTGGCCGCTTCCCTTGATGCACTCCTGCGGCCTGCCTAGACTCGGCCTATGGTGAAACTTCCGGAGGAGACACGGACGAAGATCGTCTGTACGATCGGGCCCGCCTCGCGCGATCCGGAGACCCTGCGCGAGATGGTTCGGCAGGGGATGGACGTTGCGCGCCTGAACTTCTCGCACGGAACGCACGTCGAGCACGCCGAGACGGTCGAGCGGCTCCGGCGTATCGCCGAAGAGGAGAGCGCGACGATTGCAGTGCTCGCCGACCTGCAGGGACCGAAGCTGCGCATCGGCGCCCTCCACGAGCCGCTCGACCTCGAGCCGGGCGACTGGATCGCCCTGACATCGAACGCGGCCGACGGATCGTCCCGGGTGATTCCCGTTCCTCATCCGGAGCTCGTCTCCGGTTCCGCCGTCGATGGGCACTGGCTCTTCGGAGACGGGGAGATTGAGATAGTCGTTCGCGAGGTCCGGCCGGAGGTCGTGATCGCACAGGTTCTTGTCGGAGGGAGGATGACGTCGTATCGAGGCGTTCACGCTCCCGGAGCGACCGGCGACGTCTCTGCGCTGACCGAGAAGGATCGCGAAGACGCGAAGTTCGCGGTCTCCTGCGGCGTCGACTACGTCGCGCTTTCCTTCGTGCAGCGTGGAGAGGATCTCGCCGCGCTACGTCTCCTGCTCGACACTCTCCCGGACGGAGCCGGAACGGCCATCGTCGCCAAGATCGAGAAACGAGAGGCGCTCGACGACCTCGACGCGATCCTGGCTGCCGCGGACGCGGTCATGGTCGCGCGCGGGGATCTCGGCCTCGAGGTGCCGCCACAGGAGGTCCCCATCCACCAGAAGGAGATCATCCGGCGCTGCAACCGCCGTGGACTGCCGGTGATCACGGCGACGCAAATGCTGCAATCGATGATCGACCACCCGCGACCGACACGCGCCGAGGCGAGCGACGTGGCGAACGCAATCCTCGATGGGACCGACGCCGTGATGCTCTCGGAGGAGACCGCGATCGGCCGCTTCCCGATCGAGGCGGTGATCATGATGCGCGAGATCTCGGCGATGGCGGAGGGGACGCTGTCGTGCCGGGTCGACGACATCGCTCTTCACGGCCACGACGGCACGCTTTCGGTGACCGACGCGATCAGCGGCGCCACGGCACGGATTGCCGACGAAGTCGACGCGCGGCTGATCGCGACCTCGACAACGTCAGGGTACACGGCAAGGCAGGTCGCACGGGAGCGTCCGCGCCGTCCGCTCGTCGCCCTGACGCGCGACGAGCGGGTCCTTCGCCAGCTGGCACTCGTGTGGGGCGTCGCGCCGCTGCGAGTCCGGACGTACGAGGGGACCGACGACATGCTGCAGGCCGTCTCGAGCACACTCGTCGACGCCGGCTTCGCTGCGGACGACGACATCATCGTTGTCACGGCAGGACTGCCCATCGGGGGACGCGGCACGACGAACCTGCTCAAGGTCCATCGCATCAAATAAGACGCATCGCTTCATCCTGCCGTCTTCACAGACCGTGGGCGGATTCGATACGTCCTGATGCGAGGGGCGGTGACGCAACGCGTCGGCCTCGAGACGCCTCTGCGACGCCGGGGAGAGAGACTCTGCTGATCAGGTTCAGTCTCACTTGTCGGGATAGACGTCATGCCCTAGGCTGTGTGATCTACGTTACAGAGCCCTCAGGCTGATCGGTGGGCTGGTTTGAGCGGCCGACTGCGCGCATCGAAGGAGGAGGATTCATGAAGACGACAGGGCGCAAGTTCACGGGCCGGAGGTACTGGCTGAGCTGTTTCGCCGTTCTCGGTGCAGCGCTCTTGGTTCTCGGGATCGCGGCGGTCGGCCTCGCGGCGGGCACGTTCCGTCTTGCGACGCAGCCGATCGTGCAGGTCGATCCTGCGCTGATCTCATCGGACGCGGAAGTCGCGGCCGCCAATGCGATCTACGACTACCTCGTCGACGTCGGGCCGGGCAATCGGATCGCGCCTCGACTCGCGGTGTCGTGGGTCGTCAGCGCCAACGGGATGGAGTACACGTTCACACTCGCTCAAGGGATCCATTTTCACGACGGGAGCGCGCTCGTTCCCGGGGACGTCGTCTGGACGTTCGATCGGCTCCGCGATCCGGCCAACGGCTTCCCGACGGAGAGCCTCTACGCGAACATCGATCGAATCGACGTCACCGGCCCCCGCGAGGTGACGTTCCGATTGAAGGAGCCGAACCCGTTCTTCTTGTTCGATCTCTCAGACAACCACGCGTTGGTCGTCAAGCGCGGGACGACCGACTTCTCGGCGTTCAATGGGACCGGGCCGTTCGTCGTCGAAGACTACCGGCCGGAAGATCGGATCATCCTGCGCGCGAACGGAGATTACTTCGATTCCGAGCTGCCGAAGCTCGATCGGCTGGAATTCCTCTTCTTCGGGGACAGTGTGGCCGCCGTCGACGCGCTCCGTGGCGGCCAGATCGACCTGGCGTGGCGGATGCCGACGGCGCTGTTCATCTCGCTCGTCGCTGCGCCCGGAATCGTCGCTGTCGATGTCCCGACGAACGGGTTCGATCTGGTCCGGCTACGCGCAGACATCGGGCCGGGCGCGGATCCGCGAGTGATCCAGGCGATGAAGCTGGCGACGGATCGGAACGCGATCTTCGAGGTCGTCCAGCTCGGTCTCGGTGCGGTCGGCCGTGACAGCCCGATCGGGCCGCTCTATCCGGACTACTACGACGAGTCGACCGCGCTTCCGCCGCGCGACCCCGCCGCCGCTCAAGCCCTTCTTGTCGCCGCCGGGTACCCCGACGGACTCACGCTTGACCTCTACACGCCCGACACCGGCGGTCGTCCGGATCTCGCGGTCGTGTTGAAGGAGCAGTGGGCTGAGGCAGGGATCTTCGTCAACGTGATCGTCGAGCCGGAGAGCGTCTACTACGGCGAAAACCATTGGATGGACAAGGAACTCGGGATCACCGGATGGGGCTCGCGGCCGTATCCGCAGTTCTACATGAACTCGATGCTGACCTGTGACGCATCGTGGAACGAATCACGCTTCTGCGACGCGGCGTTCGACGCGCTGGCGGCGACGGCGGGGACCACGCTCGACGAAGCGGAGCGCGTCGCCGCGTACGCGGAGATTCAGCGGATCTTGATCGAGCAGGGTCCGGTGATCATCCCCTACTTCTTCGCCAGCGTCGCCGCGTACAGCGATCGTTTCGGCGGCATCGAGCTGAAGGCGTTCCCGGGGCGCACCGACCTGCGGACGGTCTTCGAGAAGTAGCCTGCGCGCTGATGGGTGAAACGTCCATCAGCGTGGAGGACAAGAACAGAGCCTCTCGGCCTCCGTTCTTGTGTGGGTGACGAGAGCGAGGGCGGTGCTTGACCGTCCTGCGCGGCCGTGAAGAAGGGCGGAGCCTTGGCAAACCGGCGCCGGTTGATTCCGAAGGTCGTTCGTGACCTGTATCGGAAGCCGGCGTCGGCGTTCGGGACGAGCCTCGTTCTGCTCTTCATCTTCCTCGCCCTCTTCGGTCCGTGGATCACGGCGTACACGCCGACCGAGCAAACCTACACCGAGGTCCTGCAGGCCCCGTCGGTTCGTCACTGGTTCGGGACCGATCACCTCGGACGCGACCTGTTCAGCCGGATCATCCACGGCGCGCGGAGCATCCTGTCGCTGACCGGCCTCGGGGCGCTCCTCGCGATCGTCGCCGGGACGGCGCTTGGACTCCTGAGCGGCTATCTCGGGGGGCTGTTCGACGAGCTGGTGATGCGGGTCTTCGACAGTCTGCTGGCGATGCCGGCGCTTCTGCTCGCCCTCGTCCTTCTCGGTGCGGTCGGCCCGTCGCGGTGGAGCGTTCTTGCCGTCATCGCCGTCGTGTACACGCCGATCGTCGCCCGCGTGGTGCGCAGCGAGGTTCTCTCGATCAAGGCGAAAGCGTTCGTCGAAGCGGCGCGTCTTCAGGGAGAACGACTCCCGGGACTCCTGTTCCGCGAGATCCTTCCCTCGGTCCTTCCGGCGCTGTCGGTCGAGGCGGCGCTCCGATTCTCGTACGGGATCTTCCTCGTCGCGTCACTCGGATTCCTCGGGGTGGGCGTCCAGCCGCCGACGCCGGACTGGGGTCTGATGGTGAAGGAGGAGCGGATCTACTTCCGACTGGCGCCGTGGTCCCTGTATTTTCCCGCCGGTGCGATCTCGCTCCTCGTGATCGCCGTCAACTTGACCGCCGACGGGCTGAAACGGGCGCTGCGCGCTTCGGGGGAGTCTCTGTCGCCCCGCCTCCGCCGCAGGGTCCTGCGCACACGCAAGGGGACGCTGGGCGCCTCGGGTCCATCTCCCGCGGCATCATCCGACGTGGTTCTCTCGCTCGACCGGGTCACGGTCTCCTATCACCAGGGCGGGCGATGGCTTGATGCCGTGCGCGACGTCAGCCTCGAGGTTCACCCGGCGGAGAGCGTCGGCCTCGTCGGCGAGAGCGGATCGGGAAAGTCGACGTTGGCCCTTGCCATCGCCCGGTATCTGAGCACAAACGGCGCGGTGCGCGCGGGGGCGATCCGGTTCGGCGGTCGCAATCTCCTCGAGCTTGCGGAGAGGGAACTGGCGCGGCTTCGCGGCGCCGAGATCAACCTGGTTCCGCAGGACCCGTTGGCCTCGCTCAATCCGTCGATCCGGGTCGGCGAGCAGATCGCCGAGATCCTGCGCCGCCACACCGGCGCTTCGCGATCGACGGCGCGGGGGCGGACCCTCGAGCTTCTCGATCGGGTGCGAATCGCGGATCCGGAACGGGTCGCGCGGCAGTACCCGCATCAGCTCTCCGGAGGGATGCGGCAGCGGGTGACGATCGCGATGGGGCTGTCGACGGAGCCTCGCCTCCTCCTGTTCGACGAGCCGACGACCGGCCTCGACGTGACGACCGAGGCGGCGATTCTCGATCTGATCGCCCAACTCCTCAGCTCGGGGGAGCGATCGAGCCTCTACATCAGCCACGACCTCGGCGTCGTCTCACGGGTGGCGATGCGCCTCGCCGTCCTCTACGCCGGGGAGATCGTCGAGATCGGGTCTGTGCAGGAGGTCTTCCCGTCTCCGCGCCATCCGTACACGATCGGCCTCCTGCGGAGCGTCCCCCGGGTTGCGCCCGTCGCAGCGGGCGCGCAGCTTCCCACGGTAGAAGGCACGATCCCCTCGCTCGACGCGATTCCGCCCGGCTGCGTCTTCCGGCCCCGATGCCGGTGGGCGGAAGACGTCTGCGCAGAGCGTCCCCTCCTGGAGACGATCGGTGGAGGTCGTCACGTGCGCTGTCACCGTTGGGAAACCGTGGCCGAGGACACGCGAACTGCCGATCGGGTCCTCTCGAGTGAAGAGACCCGCCGCGCGCCACGTCTCGAGTCCGAAGCCGTCCTGACCGCCGAGGCGCTTCGGGTCGAGTTCTCGTCTCCCCGCTCGCTCGCGGACGTGATTCGGCGTCGGCCGAGGCGCGGGGTTCACGCGGTTGAGAACGTCGATCTGACGATCGAGCAGGGGCGGACAGTCGGCCTGGTCGGAGAGAGCGGGAGCGGGAAGACGACGTTCGCTCGCGCCGTGCTCGGACTTCAGCCGAGGACGAGCGGGTGCGTCACACTCGGCGAAGACGCCCTCCCGCCGACGCTCCGTGGTCGATCGCGAGCAATGCTGCAGCGCCTTCAAGCTGTGTCTCAGGATCCGGACCAGGCGCTGAATCCGTACGCATCGATTGGAGCCTCCCTCGCTCGGCCGCTCCGATCGTTGGCCGGGATGGGGAGATCCGAAGCGCGGGCCGCCATGCGCACGTTGCTCGAACGGGTCGGCCTCCCGCCGTCGTATGCCGCTCGGGTTCCGGGAGAGCTCTCGGGCGGGGAGAAACAGCGGATCGCGATCGCTCGGGCCTTCGCCGCGCGTCCGGAACTGATCCTCTACGACGAGGCCACTTCGTCGCTCGACGTCTCCGTCCAAGCGCGGATTCTCAACCTGCTTCGCGAGCTGCAAGACGAGCGCGGAGGATCGTCGCTCTTCATCACGCACGACCTCGGCGTTGTCTCGCACCTCGCCGACGAGATCGCGGTGATGTACCTCGGAGAGTTGATGGAGATCGGCACGAAGGCCGACGTCCTCTCCCCGCCGTACCACCCGTATACCGAGGCGCTCCTCTCCGCATTTCCCGCGCTGGGGCGTGCGAGCGGGAGTTCCGCGGCCCGGATGACGGGCCAAATCCCGAGTCCCGTCGACCGACCGACTGGGTGCCCGTTCCACACACGCTGTCCGCGGCGCATCGGCCCGATCTGCGCGGACCAGGAACCGCCCTGGCGCCGCGGAGACCGGGACCACCGAATCTACTGTCACATCGAACGCGACGAGCTCTGCCGCCTGCAGGTCCCGCTGTTCGAGACGTTTGATCGTTCTTGCGGGGAGGAGACGTGAGCCGCTTCGTCATTCGCCGGCTGGGATTCCTGCTCCTCACGTTGATCTTGACGTCGGCCCTCATCTTCTCGGTGACGCAGTTTCTCCCCGGCGATGTCGCGCGGATCACTCTCGGGCGGGAAGCCGGTGACGAGGCCCTCGAGGCGTTCCGCGAGGAGTTCGGACTGAACCGCCCAGCGGTCGTCCAGTACATCGGATGGCTCGGGCGCTTCGTCGGGGGAGATTGGGGAACGGCCTACAGCTTCGGGCCGACCTCCGAGATCCGATCGCTCGTCCTCGAGCGGCTGAGAAACTCGCTGATGCTCGCCGCCGTCGTTCTCATCATCGCCGTCCCCCTGTCGGTCGTCCTCGGGGTCTGGGCCGGATTGCGGGAGGGACGGATCGCCGACCACGTGATCAGTCTGGCGAGTCTCGCCGTCGTCGGGCTCCCTGAGTTCGTGACCGGCGTCCTCTTGATCGAGCTCCTCGCGCACAAGGCGAAGCTCTTCCCCGCCAGTTCGCCGATCGCGCCGGGGACCGGGTTCTGGGAGGCGCTTCCGTCGTTGATCCTCCCGGCGCTAACGGCGACGCTCGTCCTTCTCGCCTACATCGCGCGGCTGACGCGGGCAGGCGTCGTCGAGGAGATGCGGCGGCCGTACGTGCGCACGGCGATCCTCAAAGGGCTGCCGCGGCGGACCGTCATATTCAAACACGTCCTGCGAAACGCGCTCCTCCCGACGATCACGGTCGTCGCGATCAGCTTCGGTTGGCTGATCGGCGGGATCATCGTGATCGAGAACGTCTTCAATTACCCCGGCGTCGGACGCCTGCTCCTGTTCGCGATCGATCGACAGGACCTGCCGCTCCTGCAGGCGATCGCGTTCGTCGTCGTCCTCGGCGTGGTCGCCGCGAACCTCGTCGCCGATCTCCTCTACGCCGCCCTCAACCCCCGCATCCGGTACGAGTAGGGCGGGAGAGCATCCGTGTGCTCGGTCCGCAATTGCGTGACAAATAGCGATGCGGTCGGAGAATCATGGAAAGGAGCACGAGGCAAGGCCTGCCCCTTTCTCCCTGGGACATGCTCTGGGCGGACCATCAGCTGTCGGATTCCGCCACCGCGAGCACTACTCTCTCAACGAAAAGCAGGCTCTCTCCCGTGTCGGCGATCATGTACAGCTTCACTTGCTCACCGAACTCGTAGCCTTCTCGATAGGCGATTCGACAACTGAATGTGCGTGAGACCCAGCCCTCCTCGGAATCTATCGATTTCCATTTCCAGTCTGGCGACACAGCATCATCAACTAGCTCCCAATCCTGCTTGTCCCTGTTCTCTGGGTCTGAGGGGTCTTGCATTGCCACATCCCTCACGAGAGCGCCTGGGTTAGGTCTCGGAATCCTGCGAGCATCGGGTTCTCTCGAATGTGCCGAGCGACCTTGATGCGTGAAGAGATTCCGGTGGCACCTTCGTCCTGTATGTTCGTCCTCATGGAGGTCGATTGGCGATGAAGACCTACCAAGCGGTTGTGGAGCGGTGTCCCGACACACGGTTGTATGTCGGGTACGTTCCAGGCTTCCCGGGCGCGCACTCGCAAGGAAAGACGCTGGATGAGCTAAACGTGAACCTTCGCGAGGTCATCGCGATGTTGCTGGAGGATGGGGATCCACAACTCGAAGCCGAGTTTGTCGGGATACAGAACGTTGTCATCTCCTGATCGTGGCCGAGTCGCCTGTTCTCAGTTCCCGGGAAGTCATCACAATCCTGAGTAGCTTGGGCTTCGCGGAAGTCCGCCAACGCGGATCTCACAAGCAGTTTCGCCACCCAGATGGGAGACGGACGACGGTCCCGGTCCACCCGGGGCACGGCATCTCGCCGATCCTGCTCCGCTGAATCGCTAGAGACATCGACCTCACCGTCGAAGAGTTCCTGGAATTGCAGTGATCGAGAACAGCGAGTCCCACCCGGTCAGATCGGGCGATTCGACCGGTTGGGGTTGCGGACTACTTCGCCTGCATCAGGAATATCACCGCTCCGATGGCGGCGAGAACACCGAGGGCGATCAGGATCCAGGTCGTGCTTTCCATGATTCACCTCCTTTGTGCAGTTGATCATCCGTCCGGAAGGTCGTCGAACAGCGCCTTCATCTGACGCCGATAAGCGTCGAAGGCCTTTCGCCCTTCCTCGGTCAGCTTGACCATCGTGTGCGGCTTTCGCTCGACGAACTCCTTGGTGATTTCGACGTACCCCGTCTCCTCGAGCTTGGAGAGGTGGGAGGAGAGGTTTCCCCACGTCAGCCCGGTGTTCTGCATCAGAAAGACGTAGTCGGCGGACTCGACGACGTAGAGATGGGCCGTGATCAGAAGGCGCGCCGGTTCGTGGATCGCGCGATCGATCTGGATGGGTTCCGCGTCCTCCGAGCGCAGCCTAGCCATCGGCCTCTCCGGCGTCGTCGATCGATCGTCGCGGGTATCGGCGGACGAAGCGGACGAGCAGAGCGACGCCGACGAGCGTGATCAGTCCGCCGATGGCCGCCAGGACGTGTCCCAGGTGGTAGCCGGTCGGCGCGAGGTCGGTGACGAGGAGACCCCCGAACAGGAGAACGCCGTAGGCGTAGAGTCTCGGGTAGTCGACCGCCCAGCCGGCGACGACGAGCGCCCCTCCCCAGATCAATCCGATGACGACGACGAAGTGCGATCGCACCCACGCCATCCACTCAGGCGCTGCCTCGCGTGTCGACAGCGCGGTGAAGGCGAACATGCCGCCCCCGGCGAGGACGAGGGCGAACAGGATCTGCTGGACTCTCGTCATACTGCGCTTCCGGCGTCCGCGGAAGGTCGCGTGGCCGATCCGCGGGACGATTAATCGCCGTGCGAGATCGCGCATCGCAGGCAATCCCACGGGAACCACGATGGCAGACATCCAATAGAACTCCGTCAGGATCCCCAGGCCGAACGAGAGGAGAAACAGGCCGATGGCGATGTCCCACAGTCCGTGCTCGAACGTCCTCAGCCAGACCTTTCTCTCGATCTCTCTCAGGCCGGATCTAGTTTTCATCGGAGGGCACCTCAACGTGATCACGCGGGACGCGCCGTACGAACCGGATGAAGATGACGGCGCCGATTGCCGCGCTGATCGATCCGGAGACGCCGAAGGCGATCGCGCCGGGGATCGGTGCCATGAAGCTCTGCCCGGACGCGGCCAAGGCAAACGTAGCGGCAGCGAACAGAGCAGCGTGAAGCAGGATGCGCCCGAATTCGAGGAAGATCGCGATCGCCGTCAGCGGAATCCCGACGACCAACGTCACGACGGTCGGCAGCGCGTACCGGCCGAGGCGAAGGTTCAGCGGAGATCCTCCGAAGGCCGTCCAGACGACCAGGGCGGCGGTCACGAGCACGCAGAACCCGAGCGCGATCGCCAGCACGCGCGAGCGTCGGACCCGATTGGAACCGAACTTCACCGCCCCGACGCGCGGCGTCGCGTAGCGGCGTTTGGCGAGGGCGAACCCGCCGGCGGTCGAGAACTGAAGGACCATCAGGGTGATGAGGCGAACGACGGGCGCTGCGCCGAGGGCCTCGACGAGCGCGGAGAGCGAAATCGCCAGCATGAGACCGCCGAAGTAGATGTCGAACAGTCCGTCCTGTTGGCGTGCCTTCCAGCTGCGCGATTCGATGGCGCGTAGATTGAGTTCCTGCATGATCACTCCTCGAATGAATGGGCAACGAACGCGAACCGCCGGCTATCGATCATTGGCCTCTGCTTCCGAAGGAACGCGTTGGACGATCGGGACCGATCGCAGGAACCTCGCGAACACGACAGATCCGATCGTCAGGCTGACTGCGGCGACGGATCCGAACGCGATGGATCCCGTTGCGGGGATCAGGGTGAAACGCGCCAGCGCGACGGTGGCGAACTCGGCGCCGACGAAAAGCACTGCGTGGATTACCAGACGCGGGTACTCAAGTACGTACGCCAGAATCGCCAGCGGCACAAGAACGATGAGCCCGATCATCGCGGACGGCGCGAAACCTCCGAGTTCTCCGAGCCAATCCGCCGGCGAGAACTGGGCGATCGTGATCAACGCGAGCAGTGCCAGCGTGAGAATCACGCTGATCGCGAGGACGAGCCTCGACTGGCGGACCCGCCGTCGTCGATCGGCGCCGAGCTTCACGGTGCCCGTCCGCGGGACGACGTATCTTCTGCGTGCCAGCCAGCTTCCGGCAATCCCTGCGGCGTACAGCGCCAGCGTCGCCCCGATTCGGATTGCGGCGGTGACGCCGAGTTCATCCAACAGCATCGACAGCGCGCTGGCGGCAAGGACGACGCCGAAGAACAGGTCGAACAGTCCGTTCTGCTGCATCGCTTTCCAGCTTCGCGATTCGATGGCGCGTAGGTTGAGTTCGTTCATGGGTCTCTCCCGTCAAGTACTTTGTGGCGCAAAGTACTCCGCAGTATAGCACCCCCGATCTGTTTGTCAAGAACGTCGAAAACCTCGTGCGCAATCTCTCACAAATGAAGTAGAGTCTCGATAGCCGTTTCGCCATGGTGGCGGCGAGATGGGTTGAACCGGAAGCCCCGCCGACACGACAGACCGAGGAGAGAAAAGGAGGCCAAGACGTGACCAGCCCGCAACATTTCTACGAACGGACCGAGGCTTGGATCGACCGATTGATGGAGCTGAACCCGGGCGCGGCGACACAGCTCGGCGACCATCGCTTCGACGGTCGCCTGGGTGACTTCACTCTGGCGGCCCAGGACGCCCAGAACGAAGAGATCAAAGGGATGGTGGCCGAACTCGCCGAGATGAACACCGATGACTGGCCGAACGACGCCCGAGTCGATCACTCGCTGATGACGCAGATCATCAAGAGCTTCGTTCGCGGCCACGAGCGGCTCCGCGGGCACATCCGCAACCCCGGCCAGTACATCGACGCGACGACCGGAAGCGTGATGGTCTTGATCATCAAGGAGTTCGCGCCGCTGCCCGAGCGGTTGAAGTCCGCGCTCGAGCGAACGCGACAGGTTCCGAGGGTCCTCGAAGAGGCGAAGAAGGTTCTCATTCCGAGCGAGGTCCCGCGCGTTTGGGCGGAGACGGCGATCGAACAAGGACAGATGGCGCCGATGCTCTTCACCGCGCTCCTGCCGGGCCTCGCGCAAGGTGCGGCCCCCGACTTGGTCGACGAGTTGACCGAAGTCGGTGCGGCGGCGGGAAAGGCCGTCGAGGACTACATCGCGTTCGTTCGCGACGAGGTGCTTCCGAAGGCGCAGGCCGACTTCGCGGTGGGAAGAGAGCTGTTCGACGAGATCCTCCGCGAGGATCACATGGTCGACTACGACGCCGACGAGCTGATCGAAACGGGTTGGGAGCAGTTGAGGTTGACCAAGCAGGAGATGGAGGCGGTTGCGAAGGAGATCGATCCGTCGAAGACAGTCGAAGAGATCCTCGAAGAGGCGAAGGCCGATCACCCGACGGCCGAGGGACTCCTTCAGGCCTACGAGGACGCGATGAACGGGGCGAAACAGTTCGTGATCGATCACGACATCGTCACGATTCCCGAGGGGGAGTCGCTCAAGATCATCGAGACGCCCGTCTACCTGCGTCCGATCATCCCCTACGCGGCCTACATGAGCCCCGGGATCTTCGACGAGAAGCAGGATGGAATCTTCGTCGTGACCCCGGTCGACCCGAATGCGTCGGAGGAAGAGAAGGAAAGCAAGCTCAAGGGTCACTTCAACGTGAAGCTTCCGGTCGTCGCGCTGCACGAGGCGTACCCGGGCCACCACCTCCAGCTTGTCCGGGCGAACCTGACGGAGACCCTCCCACGCAGGATGGGATCGTTCCTGGCGACCCTGTTCATCGAGGGATGGGCCTTCTACTGCGAGGAGTTGATGGAGCAGCTCGGCTGGATCAGCAAGCCGATTCAGCGGCTGGGCCGCCTTCACGACCAGCTGTGGCGCGCAGCGCGGATCATCCTCGACGTGTCTCTGCACACACGCGGGATGACCGTGCAGGAAGCGATCGACTTCATGGTCGAGAAGGTCCAACTTGAGCCGGCAAACGCCACCGCCGAGGTCCGGCGCTACACGCAGACGCCAGGGCAGCCCCAGTCGTATCTGATGGGCAAACTGCAGATCCTCGACCTGGTCGAGGACTTCAAGAAGGCGAATCCGGACGCGAGTCTGCGCGAAGTGCACGACAAGATGCTCGCTGCCGGGTCCCTTCCGCCCCGCCTGATGCGACAGGCGCTCGGGCTCTAGATTATTCCATCGCGAGGGGCGGACGACCGACGTCCGCCTCGCAGCTTCCTGCCGCGCTCAAGGATGGGCTCTCCTCTTCCAAGGGGTTGCCGGTATCCTTGCGATGCGGATGTGCAAGGAAGAGGCTGCGAGAGACAAGGTGGACGATCTCCGCTGGATCGCCGCGTGCGGTCTCGATTGCGAGGCGTGCACGATTCGCCGGCTCCCGTTCGACGAGGGCGCCGCCGATGAGGTCGTCGCGTGGTATCGCCAGACGGGCTGGTTGCTGCCGACCGAGGGGCGCGACGAGGCCGTCGCGCGCGGCATGACGTGCAGAGGCTGCCGAGGCGATCGCACGGTTCACTGGTCGGTCGACGACGACGGAACGGTCTCCTGTTGGATCCTCGCCTGCTGCGTCGACACGAAGGGTCTCGACCATTGCTCCGACTGCGCCGGTTTTCCGTGCGATCGGCTCGTCGACTGGTCGAAGGGAAACGACGGGTACGCGAAGGCGTTCGAACGGCTCGAGTCGATGCATCTGACGAGGGACTGACCGGCCGATCGAGTTTTGCCACGCTGTGACCCCTTCATCCGTCGGAAAGCCGCTTGGCAGGAGGACGATGTCTGAGCTATCGGCCGAACGAGGCGCCGCCTGCGACCTTGTGCGCCCACCGCGTTGGCTCGGGGAGGCGGTATCGATCGCAGCAGCGAAGGGTCAGCGCGGTCGCGGTCTCGACGTCAATCCGATGGCCGGGCGAGACGAAGAGCGGCTTGACGTTCTCCCGTGAGCGCAGAACGGAGCCGATTACGACACTCGGATCCCGCTCATCGACCAGGGGTTCCGCGTCTCCCTTACGCGGCCCCGGTTCACCATGACGGCCGTACAGCCGGCTCTTGGCGCAGCCGATCGCCGGTATGCCGAGCCAGAGACCCAGGTGTGCGGCGAGTCCCATCCGACGCGGATGAGCGATCCCTTGTCCGTCGAACAACACGACGTCCGGTGTCTGCTTGAGGTTCGCCCACGCATCGAGGACGACTGGTCCCTCGCGAAACGTGAGCAACCCTGGGACGTAGGGGAAGGGGGTCGGCCTCTCGGCCACCGTGCTCTCAAGCGGCGCGAGGTCCGGGAACGTGAGAAGGACGATCGCCGCACGGGAGACGCCACCCTTGACACTCACGTCAATCCCGGCAACGGTCGAGACGCTCCGGCCGTCCCAGGCGAGATCGATCCGCCCAGCGAGCGACTCCTGGATGCAAACGGCCTCCTTGGGGGTCACGTTCCAGCTGTGCAACGGCGCGTCTGACACGGGTTCCTCCAGGGGAACCGAGTGGGTCACTCATTCTAGGGGGCGAGAGGAGGTCAAGCGAGTGGGGTGAGGGGAGGCATCGGGCTGAGCCGGGGTGACTTCGACTGCACGGAGAGCAGGTTGGACTTCGGTTCTAGGTCTGCCACAATGCCAAGGTAGCGCATCCCGATGATCCACCGAGGTGATGAGATGGACGCAATCGAAGCGATTTTGACGCGACGGAGCATCCGACGCTTTCGTGACGAGCCAGTCTCGGAGGCGCTGATCGAAACTCTTCTGCACGCGGCGATGGCTGCGCCTTCGGCCGGGAACCAGCAACCGTGGCAACTCGTCGTCATTCGGGCCCGGTCTGTGCTCGATCGAATTCCGACGGCCCACCCACACGCCCAGATGGCAACCGAGGCGCCGCTCGTGATCGTCGTCTGTGGAGACACGAGTCTAGAGAAGCACAAGGGATTCTGGGTTCAGGATTGCGCCGCGGCGGTCGAGAACCTCCTGCTCGCTGCTCATGCGAGCGGTCTTGGCGCGGTCTGGTGCGGCGTTTACCCATCCGAAGAGCGCGTGGAAGGTTTTCGCCAACTTCTTGCGATCCCGGAGCACATCGTCCCGTTGGCCCTGATCGTCATCGGGCATCCGAAGGAGAAGAAGCCCCCGTCCGAACGATACGACGCAATCCGGATCCACCACGACCGCTGGGCGCCGTGACCGCCGAGTATCGAACGCCGAACTCCGAGGAGCAGGCCGTCTTCCTCGAGTGGATGCGCGAACACATGGCCGGGACTGTCGAAGCCGTGATGGGGTCTCTTGATGTCACCTGGGAGGGCTTCGCCGACCTCTTCCGCACGGTGGGCGAAGTCCGTGCGGTCAGCGACGACGGGAAACTCGCCGGATTCCTCTGGATCGAGAAGCGAGAGCGGGATCTCCACGTGCACGGCATCATCCTGCGTCCAGAGTTCCGCGGCCGCGGGATCGGAGCGGGGATCTTCGAGGGCCTCGAGACGGAGTTCGAAGGGGAGATCGACGCGCTCGAACTCGGCGTCCGCGCGTCGAACGAACGGGCGATCCGCTTCTACGAACGGATCGGGTTCGGAATCGAGAAGTCGATCGAGGAGATCGGCTTCCACGTGCTTCGCAAGAAACTCGCCTGAGCCTGGCGCAGGACCTCGTCGCTCAGCTCCAGTATGACCACTGACTCGTTCGTTCATAGAATTCAGTCTTGACTGAACGAACCGAACGCCGTACACTCCGGCTTCTTCTGGAAACGAATAAACCTAGAACAGGAAATCGCCGACGTACATCCGTTGCCACGTGGAGGACGCTGAAATGAACCCGAATCGAGAAGCCTTTCGTCAGTTCATCGAAGATGCGGGAGACATGATCGATGAGCACGGCTTTCCGCACATGGCCGGCCGGGTCATCGGAGCCCTCCTCGTCTGCGTTCCACCGCACTGCTCGCTCGACGAACTGGCAGACGAACTGCAAGCGAGCAAGGGATCGATCAGCATGGCGACCCAACTCCTGCTTCGCCTCGGCCTCATCGAGAAACTGAGTATTCCTGGGGAGCGGAGGCACTACTACCGCGTTCGGACTGACGTCTGGTCGATCCTGTTTTTGCAGAAGGAGGAGCATCTTGACCGGAACCGACGCGTTGTCGAGAAGGGGCTTCTGCTCCTCGAGGGCCGTTCGGTCGAGGAGAAGCGACGGTTGCTGGAGATGCTTGTCTTCCTCGATTTCGTCGCTGAGGAATCGCCCGGTTTCGCCGCGCGTTGGGAGAAGCGGCGAAGCGACCTGATCAAGAAGAGAATGAAAGAACACGCGTAAGGAGTACGAATGAACAACGCACGCAGGGGACTCACTCTGATTCTTGCGGTGGCGATTCTGGTGATCGGCGTCGCTGCCAACGGCCAGCCTGAGTCGGCCGGCACGCCGATCCGGCTGTTGGTCGTCGACGAGACGAAGACGTTCCTCTCGACGATGCGCGTGGGAGGGCTCGTCGGGGCGCTGAAGGCGGCCGGGCTGTTCCACGTCGACGTTCGGTTTGCCGATGTCGACGCGGAGTGGGACGACCCCCTCGCGGGCGAGGAGCCGGAGACGGATCTCGAACCCTACGACGTGATTCTCGTGATCCCGCAAGGGATCGACGACGCGTCGGTTGAGTGGCTCTGGTTGCTGAGCGACGGCCCCGCCAATCTGCCTCAGGCCATCCTCGGCGGCGTCGAGCTGATCGAGCAGATGGTGAGCCTGGTGTTCGAGGGAAACGTCCGGACACTCGGCGTCTACGATGACCTAGTCATCGGTTGCCTGTACGGCCTATACGTGATGGAAGGATGGATGCGATGAACCGACTGATACGATTCGCCGTCGATCATCCGATTTGGACGATCGTCGCGACGCTGATTCTCGCTGTAGGACTTGCATATCCGATCCAGTTTCTGACGCAGGAGACCGACTTCCGCGAGTTCATGAGCGATGACGATCCGATCATCGTCTTGATGGACGAAGCCGAGGAGCGGTACGGCGCGACGATGGGGATCATGGTGATGCTCGCCAACGAGGACGGCGTCTTCAACGAAGCGACGCTCGAGAAAGTTGAGCGGGTGAGTGACGCGTTCGAAGCGATCCCCGGCGTCAAGTCGGTCACGACACCGCTCAATTCGCAGACCCTGATCGGATTGGAGACGGCGATCAGCGTACGGAAAGCCGCGCCGGGCGGCGTTGCGCCGAAGACGGCGGAGGACTTGGAGACGTTCCGCACGAGGGTGATGGAGGATGAGAACCTCGTTGGCGGCGTCATCTCCGCTGACGGGCGCGCTGCGCTCCTGAACATCGAACTGGAGGTCGGTGCGGACGAGTACGCCATCACGCCTGAGGTCATGGAGATTGTCGATGCCAGCCGGGGCGACGGCGATGAGTTCTACATCTATGGAGACGCGTATTTCGACGCCGTGATGGGCGAGGAGATGGAGTCCGATATCACTCTTCTCTTCCCGCTCGCGATTCTGCTGATGGTCATCCTTTTGTTCGCCAGCTTCGTGACGATCCGCGGGATTCTTCTGCCTATCGCGATCGTCCTTCTCTCGGTCATCGTGGCGATGGGTGGCATGGTCCTCCTCGGGTTCCCGATGACGACGGTCTCGTTCATCGCGCCGATCCTCCTGCTCGCCATCGGAATCGCCGATGCGATTCACGTCCTCAATCGATACAACGAAGAGATCGCCAAGGGTCGGGAGAAGCGCGAAGCGATCCTCAACACGATGCGCGAGATGAAGGGGCCGGTCGTCATGACGTCGCTGACAACGGCGGCCGGATTCCTGTCGCTTCTAACCGCGTACTTCCTCCCGCAGAAGCAGTTCGGAGTGGTCACGGCAATTGGCGTCCTCGCGGCGATGGTCTTCTCCCTCGTTCTGATCCCGGCGGTCTTCGCCCTGCTCAAGAAGCCGAGAGTCCGCGATCTCAGCAAGGGTCTTCGGCCGCTGACGCGCGTCCTGCTGACGTTCGAGCGAGCGATCGTCGGCCACCGGAAGATCGTTCTGATCGCCGCAGTCGTCATCTTCGGCGTGATGCTGGCCGCGATTCCGAACCTTCGCGTGGAGACGTCGAACGAGGAGTTCCTCGGAAAAGATCACGCGGCCGTTCAGGTGCTCAACTTCGTCTCGGACTCCTTCTCTGGCGACATGAGCGTGATGATCGAGTTCGACACCGGACGACGCGATGGACTGAAAGAGCCCGGGGTCCTCAACGCGATGCTCGCGATGGAGGAGTTCCTGCTCGCGAATGGCGTCAACAAGACCTTCTCGCTGACGATGCTTGTCCGGCAGATGAACGAGAAGTTCAATGCCGATGACCCCAGTTTCTACATGATTCCGGAGGATCAGAACCTCGTCGCACAGCTCCTCCTGTTGTTCACGTTCCAGGGGGGCGATCTCGGTGACATGGCCCTCGGCGACTTCAGTGCCGGGACGGTCACTGGCCTGTACAAGATGGATTCCTCGGGGAACGTTTCGCGAGTCGCGGGTCTCGTGCAGGAGTACATCGACGCCAACTTCCCGAAGAACGGAGAGATACAGGTTCGGATGATCGGCCCGACGACGCTGATGGACCGAGTCTTCACTCAGATGACGCAGAGCCAGCTGATCGGCTTGGCAACGACAGTCACCGCTGTAGCGATCCTGGTCATGCTGCTGATGGGATCGATCGTTGCGGGGCTGATCGCCGCGATTCCGCTCATCCTGACGGTGACCTTCAGCATGGGGATCATGTCGTACACGGGGCAGCCGCTCGACATCATGACCCTCATGGTTTCCGTGATCGCCGTAGGAATCGGCGTCGACTACTCGATCCACTTCATCTCGAGATTCCGAACCGAGTATCGGGTAGACGCTGACGCGGAGCGGGCGCTGCAAGCGACGATTCAGACGACCGGGCGCGGGATCACGTACAACGCGCTGACTGTCGCGCTCGGCTTCTTCATCCTGATCTTCGCGTCCTTCAAAGGGATCCGTACGTTCGGATGGCAGATCGCGCTCACGATGGGAATCAGCGCGCTATCGGCAATCTCGATCATCCCCGCGATCCTGGTTCAGTGGACACCGAAATTCCTCGGGCGCTTCCCGTGGAAGCGCAAGTGAGAGACGAAACGATACGAGTCAACCGGAGTACCTGTTCCGGAGGAGGAAACCAATGCGAAAGCGCAACATGAAGCTGGCAATCACGATGGCGACGGTCGTCCTGTTTGGTCTCCTGGCGGTCGCGTTGACCGCCGACGAGATCTACGATCTCATGGACGCAGAGGCGGATGCACTCGCTGCGGGGAGCATGGTTTCGACGATCCGATTCGAGAACACCTACAGCGATGGAACCACGGCATCCAACCTGTTCGGGTCGCTCTCCAAGCCCGACCTGTCCCTGATCTACTTCATCGAGCCGGCAGACGTCCAAGGGACCATCTTCCTGACTCACGATGACCCGGCCGGTGAGGAAGACGCGCGCTTGTGGCTCTACCTCCCTCTCCTCGGCATTCCGAAGGAGCTTGTGTCCGAGGATGAGCGCGGCGGAAGTTTCGCCGGAAGTTCGCTGTCGTATGAGGATCTCGGCGATCAGGGTCAGCGCGATGACTACGACGCTGTTCTACTCCGTGAAGAGGAGCTCGTCGTGGGAGACCTGACCCGGACGGCCTACGTCATCGAAGCGACGGCCAAGGCCGACGCGGATGTCGAGACCCTGCGGACGGTCGTCTGGATCGACACCGAGTTCTTCATCATGCTCAAGATGGAGGGTTACAACGATCTCGGGAACCTTGAAAGCACGATGGAGGTTCTATCGCTCGTCGAGTTCGAGGAGAAGTTGACGACGGACGTCATGCTGGCGACGAACACACTCGATGGAAGCTCGACGATGATCACGTTCGTTGATCGCTATCGCCCGGACATCGAGATCTCCGATGACGTCTTCTCGCCGGGAAGCCTTTCTTCGCTCGATCCAGCGGAGTGGGGTTTCTAGAACGAGTCCTGCTGAATCGTTGGAGCGGGCCGTCTCAAGACAAGGCGGCCCGCTTTTCTCTTCTAAAGCAGGTCAACGCCTTGCCTGATCGCGTCGACAATTCGGCCCGAGCGGCTTCGAATCGCTGCTGTGCTGCCGGGCTCGGAGGGCTCCGGAAGGGACTGAAGCTCGTCGAGGAGTCGGAGGAGGGCGAAGGTGCCGAGGTGCTCGGCGAGGTCGGTTTCGGTCGGCCTCGTCTCTCTGTATCCATCGAGAAGACCGCCTCGGAGGAGAGAACCATCCTCCAGCTCGGAAAGCCCAAGATCGAGCGACGCAAGATCGTAGAGGTAGTATCCCCAGCGGGCGTGGGTGAAGCCGATCGGGCGCGCATCCTTTCGATCGAAGAGGACGTGGTCAAGCGACAGGTTGGCGTGGACGAGTCCCGCGACATCGGGTGCCGTCCCAAGTGACGACATTGTCTGACGAATCCGTCCGACGGCGTCGGCAAACAGCGTCTCCTCCTCTGCTGCGTGGGCACGCGCAAGACGTACGGAGTCAACGCTCTCTTCCAGTGTTTCCGCGGTGCGGCGCTTTGGGGTGAGATCCTGCGGCAACGAGAACGTCTCCGCCTGGCGGTGAAGGGTTCCGATGAGGCGACCGGTCTGACGCGCGTGTTCCACCGTCCACTCGGCAGAGTCGAGGACCCGTCCCTTGACCCAGCTCAGGACCGAGACTTGGCGGAAGCCGGAGACGCCGGGCGTCGAGAGGCTTTGCACCAGCTCACCGTCTCGCGTGAGGATCGGCTCAGGACAGAGGACGTTTGCTTCCCTGAGGAGAGCCGTCTGCCAGAGGAGCATTCGCAGGATCCGGTCCCTGTCCCAGCCGCGCGGGTAGACGTGAAGCGCGTAAGACGACCGCGCCACATCTTCGATCTCGGACGTGTCCGAAACACGGAATACGACTTGGCTCTCGTGAGTGAGTGGAACGAGCTTGGCTTCCTCCATCCCGTAGACGACGAGCGCCTTTCGCGCCAGTCGTTCGAAGGGAGCCGCGCTCTCGCGCTTGCGGAGGTCGTCGAACAGGTTCATGGATGGGGTCCATCCTCCTCTTACGATCCAACCGTATGCGACGTGGGGACGATGGAGCAAGGCGAGCCCCCGATGTCCCGGCGTTCTCCTTGCTCACCGTTCGAACGACGACTACGATCGGGATCGCTTTCGGAGGGATCATGTTCGAGAAGACCGCCCGCTACTACGACAAGATCTACGCATTCAAGGACTACGCTGCCGAGGTCCGGACGCTGATCGGCTTCGTGGAAAGAGAACTCGGCGAAGCCGGCGGACGACTGCTCGACGTGGCGTGCGGGACCGGCAAGCACCTCGAACTCCTGCGGGAGTCATTCGAAGTCGAGGGACTCGATCTCTCGTCCGAGCTTCTCGACGTTGCCCGCGAACGGTTGCCCGACGTTTGCTTCCACTGCGCTGACATGCGGGACTTCAAGGTTCCGGCGCGCTTTGACGTCATCACGTGCCTGTTCAGTGCGATCGGCTACATGACGTCTTTCGACGATCTGGCACGTGCGATCCGGTCGATGGGCGATCATCTGGCTCGCGGCGGCCTGCTGATCGTCGAACCGTGGTTCACGCCTGATCAATGGATGCCGAACACAGCGCACGCGATGCTGATCGACGAGCCGGAGCTGAAGATCGCTCGAGTGAACACGAGCCTCGTCGACGGGCGGGTCTCGATCGTCGACCTGCATCATCTGATTGCGACGCCGGAGGAGACGACGCACATCCTCGAGAAGCACAGGCTCGGTCTGTTCACGGTCGACGAGATGACCTCGGCATTCGAGCAAGCGAACTTGAGGGTTCGCCACGACGAGGAAGGCCTCACGGGGCGGGGCCTGTACCTGGCGAGGAAGGGACCGCAGTCTTGAGTTGGACGATTCGCGAAGCGACGGTCGATGACATCTCGGAGCTCGTTGCGTTGCGGCGGGAGATGTTCGAAGCGATGGGCTTCGATGACGCCGTGACACTCGATCGCGCTTGCGTTGCGGCCCGCGCGTATTTCGCCGAACACATGTCGACGGGCGCGTTCCGCGTCTGGGTCGCTGTCTCTTCCGGCGCCGACGGCGACGACACCGGAAGAGAGGCAGGTTCCGGTGAGACTGGAACCTGCTGTGGGAGGGACGTCACCCCAGGCAAAAGCGACGGAGAACTGATCGCAAGCATTGGATTGGTCGTCCACAGCGTGCCGCCGAGCCCGTGCAACCTCGTCGGCCGGGTCGGCTACATCATGAACCTGGTGACGCTTCCCGCGCATCGTCGGAACGGAATCGCGGCGGCGCTTCTCGATCGGGTGCTCGACGTGGTGCGATCGGAAGGGATCCCGATCGCCAGCCTGCACGCGACACGCATCGGCCGTGGCATCTACGAACAGGCCGGCTTCGATGTTGACGAAGAACTCCCCGAGATGCGCCTCACGCTCTCGTAGTGAGACGGCTAGGGGCGAAGCGGCTTTCGGAACGTGAGGTGCGTCTTGCGGGGTCGATACCCGAGGCCCTCATAGAGCTGGAGGGCGCCGGTCGGGTTCTGCGTGTCAACCCCGTGGGCGGTCTCGGTCATCCCCATCCCCTTGTGCATTCTCATGCTCTCGGTGATCAGCGCCTTGGCGACGCCACGGCCGCGCCAGGGCTTCAGGACGCAGATTGCTTCGGTGTAGCCGCGCTTTCTCGCGTACTCGACGTTTTCCTTCTCATCGACGAAATTCAGGACCGTGCCGACGACCCGGTCGCCGTCCCAGGCGATCTTCCACAACGCGGGGTTCCAGGTCGGCCCCTCACGCCACTCCTTGAGCGAATCGGCATCGAACCAGCTCGTGACGCCCCAGTGGTCGGCGAACGCCTCGGCCGCGGCGGCGAAGATCTTCTCTGCGTCGGCATCGGTGACCGGGCGGATCTCGATCCCCTCCGGAAGCGGAGCGGAATGGATGGGGTCTGTCAGGGAACGGACCATCTCGTACTCCCAGCGGACGGTCTCGTAGCCCTCCGACTCAAGCAATCCTTTGGCGTCGTGTTCATGCTCGGAGGCCCAGGATTGGAGAAACTCGGCGCTCTTCGTCGGGTTTCCGTCAGAGACGGCGCGAGCACGCGTTTCGAGCCACCGAAGCATCGCACGGCGGATGCCCTTCCCGCGCTGGTCCGGGGTCATGTTGGTGAACAAGTTGCAGACGCGGTCACCCTTCCTTTCGTCCTCCCACCACGTGCGTCCGTAGCCGACGACCTGGCCTTCGATCTCGGCGAAGATCATGTCTGCGAACGGATCGCAGTTTCGCAAGTACCGGTAGTTGCGCTCGATGTCATCGAGGCTCTGACTCCATTCGTCCTGGTCGACAACCTTGGACGCCTCGATGACGGCGAGCATCGGCCCGTAGTCCGATTCGCCGCGGAACGATCGGAATTCCAGTCCCGGGATGTCCGGGGACACTGCAGGAACGATGGGGTGGCCTGCGTTCTGTTGTGAAGACACGATGACTCCTTATCGCGAGCAACGTAAATGAGGACGATCGACAGTGCGGACTGGACCCAGGCGTCGGGTGATGGTAGGCGATGTCCCGAGGGTTCGCAACGGCGTCGCGACTGCGGATTCGCTGTGCTTTGGGCCTAGGGCACGCTCGAATCGGGGATCGTCGCGGGACGGTCGGAATCCTCGAGGATCTCGATTCCGTCGGGAAAGAAGTCGCTCCGGTAGGCGAGGAGCGACTCCTCGTCGTCTCCGGCGACAAAGGCGAGAAACTCAAGCCCCTTCGCGAGCAGAAGGCTCTCTCCGAGCGCGCTCGTGATCGCGTACGTGTCGACGGAAAGGGTCTGTCCGTTGGCGCGGATTCTCATCGCGGCGCGCCGCTCGACCACCATCCACGACGAGCCTTCGTCCTCGGCTTCCTGGTCCGGCGGGCCGCCGAAGACAAGGACGTCAAACGAAGCGACTCCATTCTCTTCGTGGAGCGCAAACGCAATCGGCAGGAGCGTGTACGTGCTGAACGTGCCGAGGATGAATGCGCTTTCCGGTACCTCGATCTCCTTCTCGCGACCGCCCTCGTTGATCAGAGCGGTTTCGCCGGTGAAGACGCTCTCTATCTCCCGATCCTGTCCGAGGGGAGCGTCGAAGGTGGCTCGGTAGGACGATGGATGCAGAGCAGCGTCCGAGACGAGCTCCTGCTCGAAAGCCACGTTGATCGTCGCCACGACGATCCGGAACCGAAACCGGCCGCGCGATCTGAGAGTCATCGCGTCCTCGGTCAGCTTGAGCTCGTAGGCCTCCTCGCCGAACGGTCGGCCATTTCCGAAGAAGGCGAGGGTACCGTCTGCCGAGAACACCAACGCGTCCGGTGCCGACTTGAGGGGCGTTGCCGCGCTCTCCGAGAGCGGTGCTTCCGAAGAGAGCAAGGGATCGGATTCCGCCTCGATCCACGCGGTAGGAAGCTCCTTCTGCTCGGTCGCGATCGGTGTATCCGAGAGGGCGGGCGCTGTCAGCCGGAGTGCGATGAGAAGCCCGCCTCCGATGACGAGGATCACGGCCACGATGATCGATAGGACGAGAAGCCACCGCTTGCGCATTCCAATTCACCCCTCCACGACAACGAGTTCTACCTCATCATCCGCATCCCAGTGTAGTTCCTGTGAGCAGGAGACGGCGATAGAATGGAGTCCGCCGGCTCAGGAGGAGGACGCGTATGAGGAACTGCCGAGGCGCGGTGGTGTGATGGATCGTGATCGAGAACCGCGCGTCATCGATGTCGAGAAGTGGTCGCGGCGTAGCCAGTTCGAGCTCTTCCAGTCGTTTGGCTTTCCCTATTTCAGTCTGACCGCATCGGTGGACGTTGCACCGCTCCGAGCCCTTCTCAAGCGGAAGGGCATCTCGTTCACGATCGGCTGGGTCCACGCGTTGGCAGGGGCGGCGAACGCAGTGCCCGCTCTTCGTCAGCGGATGCGTGAAGACAAGGTCATCGAGCACGAGACGGTGCATCCGTCGACGACGATCCTGACCGACGACGAGCAGTTCTCGTTCTGCAACCTCCCCTACGACGAGAACCTGGACACGTTCGCACGTGAAGCGGAGAGGCGGATCGGAGAGGCGCGGCGGTCGGCATCCCTCTTCGTCGAACCCGATCGGGACGACTTCCTGTTCATGACCGCGATTCCGTGGATCTCGTTCACCGCGTTCGTGCATCCGGCCCCCCTCGATCCACCGGACTACGTCCCGCGCTTCGCATGGGGGCGCTTCGAAGAAGAGGGCGATCGAATCGTCCTTCCCCTCAACATCCAAGCGCACCACGGATTGGTCGACGGGATTCATGTCGCACGGTTCTACGAGCGCGTCCTGGAGAGGATCGCCGGCGCTAAGGGGCCGTCAGTCTAGCGGCTCGGCGACGAGGTCGTAACCATCCGTGCCTCTGATGCGAACGTCGAGGAAGCGTCCTACCTCCAGGCCGCTTCCGAGGACGATCGTCACGCCGTCGACATCGGGCGCCTGGATTCGCGACCGTCCGATCCAAACGTCGGTGTCCTCCGTCGGCTCGTTGAGGAGGACCTCAGCTTGCGTGTCGACGCGTTCTTGGTTCTTCTCGAAGGCGATCTCTTGTTGAATTCGCATCATCTCGCCGACACGGCGGGTCCGTTCCGCTGCAGGAACTTGGTTTGGGAAGTCAACCGCGGGTGTTCCCGTCTCCGGTGAGTACGCAAACGCTCCGAGATGGTCGAATCGAATCTGTTGGATCAAGGAGAGAAGGCCCTCGAATTGCGTCTCGGTCTCGCCGGGGAAGCCGAGGATGAACGTCGTTCGAATCGCAATCCCGGGAACCCGAGAACGAAGCTTCTCGATCAGCCGGAGCGACTCGGCTTGCGTTACCCGGCGGCCCATCCGTGTCAGGATCTCATCGTCGAGGTGCTGGAGCGGAAGATCGACATATGAGCAGAGCTTGGGGATCTCGGCGAACGCCGAGATCAGGTTGTCGGTGAAGTGGGCCGGATGCGTGTAGAGGAGGCGGAGCCAGCGAGCCGGCTCGATCTCGGCCAGATTGCGAAGCAAGCGATCGATGGGGTAGATCTCCGGCAGATCAGCTCCGTAGGCCGTCGTGTCCTGGCCGATCAGATTCAGTTCGCGGACGCCTCCTTCGGCCAGCTGAGCCGCTTCGCGAAGGATCGCATCCGGCCTGCGGCTTCTGAAGGGTCCCCGGATCAAGGGAATCGTGCAGTATGTGCAGCGGTTGTCACACCCTTCGGAGATCCTCAAGTATGCGGTGTGAGCCGGCGTGAGCAGAAGCCGTGCTCCATCATCCTCGACGGGCGTGAGTCCGCATGCGTCCACGATTGCCTCGTGTTCGCCGAGGCCGAAGAAGCCGTCGACGAACGGGAGCTCGACCTGCAGTGCGACGCGATCGCGCTCGACAAGACACCCGATGACCAAGAGCCGCTTCCCGTGATCGGCTTCCTTGCATGCGCCGTATTCGCGGATGACGTCAATCGATTCGAGCTTTGCCGGGCCGATGAATCCGCACGTATTGACGATGACTACATCGGCCTCCTCCGGGGACGCACCGACGAGCCCCCCCGACTCGGCGAGGCGAGCGAGGAGCGTCTCGGAGTCGACGAGGTTCTTGGCGCAGCCGAGGCTGGCGAGGTGGATCTTCGGTTGCATCGTCATCGGATCTCCTCCGTTCCCAACGGCAGAACTCTCTTGCGCCACTGGACGAGCGAGGTCCCGGCGACGACGAGAAGCATCGCCGCGATCTGGATCGGCAGCAGCTGCTCGCCGAGTGCGCCCCACGCGATGAGCGCCGTCGCAATCGGCGACAGATTCAACATGACGTTTGCCTCGACGGCCTGCAGTCGTTGCAGCGAGTGGTTGAAGAGGAGATAGGCCAGGAGCGTGTTCACGAGCGCCAGGCCGAGGAGAATCGCCCACGTACCGAGGGGCATCGAGGGGATTCCCTCAACGCAGGCGGCGACGATCAGAAGAACGCCGCCTCCGATGCCGAGAGGGAAGGCTGTCAATGGGAGGGTGTTCACGGTTCGGTTCCGAGCGACTTCCCGTCCCAGGACAGGGAACGCCGAGAAGCTGACGATCGCGACCAGCAACGCCGCCCACTCGATCGTACTTCCCGAAACGGAAACGCCCGGGGCGAGGAAGAGGATGCCCCCACCGATTGCCCCGGCGATGCCGAGAACCTGGAGCAGGTGCGGGCGCTCTTTCAGACGGCCGTAAGCTAGGAGAATGACGGGAATCGGGATCAGGCAGAGGGCAAGGGAGCCGGTCGTGGCAGGAATCGATCGAAGCGCGAAGAAGAGGGCGCCGTTCCCGATCGTGTACTGCGTCAATCCCATCAGCGCAAAGCGGAGCCCGTGCTTTCGCAGGAGAACGCGGGGACGCGGATCGCTTCGAAAGAGCCACGGGACGAGGATGAGAAACGCGAGGAAGTATCGGATCCCGGCAATCGTGAACGGGCCTGTGTAGCGCAAGGCGGCCTTGACGGCGACGAAGGAGGATCCCCAGATCAGCGCGCAGGCGAGTGTCTCGAGTAGGGCGACGAGGCGGCTCCATCGGTCGTCATGCGGTCGTCCTCCTGCGTGCATCATGGGTCGGATGATAGCTTGGCTGGACCGCGACCACGAGCAAAGAGACGTCCGCGCGGAGCCCGTCTGGCGTTCTCCGCGTTGGCCGCTCCGGCAATTCCACGATAGAATATTCCACCATGGACTATTCATTCGACGCTCGCTCTTTCCCAGTGGAGTTCGCGGCCCTCGGCATCCTGACCGAGGGTCCGATGCACGGGTATGAGCTCCGCAGGCGATTGGTCCAGGGGCTTGGCGCTCTCTGGCGAATCGCGTCGAGTCAGCTGTACGCAGTTCTCCATCGACTGGAGAAGCGTGGATGGATCCATCCACGCGTCGAGTCTGAGGGCGGTCGGCCGGCTCGCACGATCTACCGTGTTACGGCGAACGGTGAGCGCGCGCTGGAGGGGTGGCTTACGACGCCGGTGGAGCATCTGCGCGACATGCGCGTCGAATTCCTCGCCAAGGTTTACTTTCTGAGGCGGCGTTCGACGACGATGGTCTCTGAGTTGGTGGAGGCCCAGATCCGGACGCTCGAGGAACTGGAATCGAAGCTCTCCCGACGCGAGGGTCTGGAGAGCGATGATGCGGGATTCGGACGGATCTCGGCCTCATTCCGGCAGAAGCGAATGCGGAGCATGATCGAGTGGCTTGAAGAGAACAAGGACGCATTGAGAAGGACGGAGGAGAGCTGATGAGAAGTCGAAGATTCCCGGAGTTGGCTGTGAGCCTGTGCCTCGTGCTGGCCGCCAGCTGGCTGATCGGAGCCGCGGAAGCTGTGACCGTCGTCGATCAGACGGGGCGGACGGTGACGATCTCGGGATCGGTCGAGCGAATCGCCAGTATCTACGGCCTCGGGACGTACTTTTTCTACGCGCTCGGCGTTCAGGATCGGCTCGTTGCAGGCGGCTACGTCGGTGTGAAGAGCGTCGCGCAGGCATCGGAGGCGATGCTCCGCTTCGAGCCGAGGCTCGAGGAACTCCTCGTCTTCGGAGACCCGAACGTGGAGGAGCTCATCGCTCGTGGTGCGCAGCTTCTTCTCGTCGATGGGTCGCGCCACGCCGGGTTCGCCGAGCAGATGACCGAACTCGGGATCCCGGTCCTTCAGTACCTCGTTGAGACGGGCGATTCGATGAAGGAGGCCCTTCGTCTGACCGGGCGCGCTCTTGGAGGCAACGCAACGGCTCGCGCGGAGGCCTTCATCGCCGATCACGAGAGGGTTCTCGAGACAGTCGCTGCGGATCTTTCGAATCTTCAGGACGAGGACCGCGTTCGCGTTCTCTTCGTCGGAACGTCCCCGCTGCGGGTTTCCAGCGGGGAGATGTACCAGACGGAGCTGATCGACGCGGCGGGGGGAACATCGGTCTCGGCCGAACTCTTCGGGTACTGGAACGACGTCAACCTCGAGCAGGTTCTCCTCTGGAACCCGGACGTGATCCTGATCCCGCCTTACGGACCGATCCAGCCGAGGGATCTGCTGGAGGATCCGGATTGGCAAGCGATCCGGGCGGTACGAGACGGCCGTGTCTACCGGATGCCGCGGCTGATCGCTCCGATGGACACGCCGGTTCCTGAGTCTCTCCTCGGCGTCGTCTGGATGGCCAGCGTCCTCTATCCCGATCTCATCTCTCTCGATCTGGCCGAGGAAGCGGCCCGCTTCTACGCCACCTACTACGATTTCGCCTTAACAGAGGACGATATCGCGCTTCTGATCGCACCATGACGACGAAGCGGGGAAGGACGGCGTGGGTCCTTGCCGCTCTGGCCCCCGCTCTGTTCCTCCTTGCGCTCTTGATCGGCCGGTACGGCATCCGGATCGACGAGACGTTCCGCGCGCTCTTTGCGCCGGAGAGCGTCTCCGACGTGATCTGCGCGCTGATCCTGCGCGTTCGCCTTCCTCGCGCCCTCGCCGCGGTCTGCATCGGCGCGAACCTCGCGGTCACCGGCGCGGCCTTTCAGGGGCTGTTTCGGAACCCGCTTGTCGATTCTCGGATCCTCGGCGTCAGTTCGGGTGCGGCGTTCGGCGCCGCGCTCGCGCTTCTGGTCTCGGCCGGAACGATCGGCTTACAGGCATCGTCATTCGCGTTTGCACTGCTCGCCGTCGGCCTCGTCTGTCTGATTGGGCTTCGCTTCGGCTCCGCGGCGCTCATCCTCGTCGTCGGGGGAATCCTGGTCAGCGCGCTGTTCAACGCGCTCCTCGGCCTGATCAAGTACGTCGCCGACCCGCTCTCGAGCCTGCCCGCGATCACGTACTGGCTCCTCGGCGGGCTGAGCGACGCGCGCTGGGCGACGATCGGCCCGCTTCTCGCGCTGACAGGTTTTGGGCTCGTCTTCTTCCTTGTCGTTCGATGGCGGCTGAACGTCCTGACGC